>OGFF01003445.1_pt1 | contig 11800 bp, 7 predicted proteins | sample 1570751 | NCBI WGS metagenome assembly OGFF01 (sample SAMEA2581951, study PRJEB24529) | metagenome | biome: Human gut stool | place: China | collected 2011 | reverse complement strand
AACACATCCTCCAAATTCCGGCATTTCACATCCCTGGAATAGACCTTATCGTATGCGGCGCAATCCGGCTCTGCGGAACGCAGCACCTTGCGGACAGCATCCAGGCCCATGAATTTGAGCCGCTGGGTGTCCCGGTTCTGGTTGATTTGATAGATATTGATTTTCAACGACTGTATTCCTCCTTTCGCTTCAAGCCAACTCTGATTTTCAGCTGGTCATTAACATCCTTGCCCCACCTGGGCGGCTCGTCCCAGATTTCGTACCGGTCCCGCAGACCGCCCACGATTCCGGCTGCCGCACCTCGACCAATGGAATCATTATCCAGATGGAGCCGCAGAACTTGGATCTCCGGGTGATCTGCCAGACAGAGCCACCGGCACCACGTTCTCCCGCTTGGTGACAAACACTCCCGCAAGGGACAGCAAGTGATCCTCGTGCCAGTTTTTTCCTTCAAATAGTTCCAGTGTAGCATAGCTCAAAGCATCAATGGCAGATTCAAAAACATGGACGGTCTGGCTGTTTCCGGGAATGGAGAAGGAATAGTGCTTGTCGCTGCCAGACAGCTCCCCCTTGTAGTCCCCAACGGTTCCCCGGACATTGCCGTAGCGGGGAACGCCTCCCTTGTCATAGCCCAGGAACACGGCACTGTGGTATTTCCTGGATTCAAAGAGCAGATTATTTTCCAGACAGTAGTGGATGACGACATCATGGATGCCCCGGCTTTTGAGATAATGAACTACAGCATCCGCATTGCCGTTCCGTTCCGGGAGCAGCAGCTTTTTTGATTCTACCTTGGGAGCCGGCGCAGGGATCGTCTTAGGCAGGGGCGCACCGTGAAGGATTTCCATGGCCTCCAAAAAGGAACGGCCCCTGACTTTTACGAGATAGTCAAGGGCTGTTTTGCCGCCAATTTGTCGGGAGAACCAGTGCCATTTCCCGTTGTTGATTTTGAGAGAATCGTGTTCTTTGGTGCAGTAGGTATCGCCGGATACCTTTACCAGCTGGTCCGGCTCATAGATTTGGAGGTATGTCAGCAGGTCCAGCTGTTTGGCCTGCTGAATGTCCTCCGGGGTGAAGTAGGCCATAGGCTATCGCTCCTCCCGGTGGGATTTGGCTTTCGCTGCCTGAATAACCGTATTCGCACGATCTTCCACAGCAGACCAGAGTTCTTCCATGTGGGCACTTTCACACTTCTCCCATGTTTGGAAAACATCTTCCAAAGGACAGGGAGACTTCAGAAGTGCTTGACACTGCTTGTCAGTCAGATCGTTATACTCCAAAGACAGCAGAATGTCCTCTCTGGTGGTGTACGCATAGGCGCAGTCCAGAATTTCTTCCGGGGGCAGCGTCAGAAGGTGCTGCCGATAGCGTTCCTGCTCGGAAAACATCTTTTGGTAGAGCAGGGTATTCAGTTCTTGATTGGTGATAAAATCAACTCCCTTTCTTTTGGGGTAGAGAAACAGCACCCGCTGTGTCAAGCAGGTGCTGTTCGTGTGGATTCGTTTACTTGTAGAGCTTCAATAGGAGCGTGTTCACGTCCTCGGTGGGCAGCCCCTTCGCAATGAGGGCATTGCGGAATTGAATGAGGGCAGCCTTTGCAAGGCGCAGCTCGGAATTGTTCAAGGTTACATAACGCATTTTCTTCTTGGCAAACAGCATCATGGACAGCTCCTTTGCTTTTTTCTTCCATTGTACCGCATCCCAAGCCGGGTGACAACTGTGCGAAGTATTTACCGCTCCCATCCACGGGATTCTCGCTGGGGTTGGATTTCGCCCTCATCCTGCACGCCATCCACGATCTCATTTTCCCGTTTGTCCATGTTCAGCAGAATATTCAGCTGCTCCAACCGGGCAGATTTTGCTTTCAGTTCCTCCTCTCTGGGGAAGGGCTTTTCTACCTCCTGCTTGGCAATCTCCACCTGGATTTCTAAGTTTTTCAGCTTCTCCTTGTAGTCCTGCTGCCGTGTGGGCATACTTTCCAGTAGGTTATCCATACGCTGAATGTTGCCAAACACATCCGTTCCAAGACCAACTTTGTAGGTCAGCGTACCCTGCATGGATATTTTGAACAGCTTTTCAAAGCTGTCAAAGCAGAGTGTCAGTTTCAATCCCCGGTAAGAACCAAGGTGGACCGGGTCGGCACTGGTCAGGGCATTGCAGGCCTCCAGAATTGCCGTTCCGGCAGCTTTCTTTTCGGTGTAGGTCTGGCCGCCTATCACCATAGGGCAGAACCCATCCGCGTTTGGCTGGGTTTTGTCTTTCAGCAGGGCCATGTCCGCTTCCAGACCGTCGATCCACTGGTGCATGGAAGCGATCTCGTTGGGGAATTTCCGAATAAGCTGATCTTCCAGGGCATACCGCTGACTCATGTGGTTTGAGCGCAGGAGTTTCAGCTTCTGCACCTCAATATCCAGGTCCATTTTCTCCTTGATGTGGGGGTTGCCGGAACACAGGGCCTTGATCTCGGCGTAGCTCAAAGCGGTTTCATCAATGTCCTCCGCACTCCGGACCGGGGATTTGGAGGTCATGATCTGACCGATGAACTTCTGTTTCCCCTCCACCAGCTGATACAGGTAGCTGTCAAAGGTATTTTCCGTCACATAGGTGTAGATGTCCACCTTGGGATTCTCATTGCCCTGACGGATAATACGTCCCTCCCGCTGCTGCAAATCCGAGGGCCGCCAGGGACAATCCATATGGTGTAAGGCAATGAGCTTCCGCTGGGCGTTGGTTCCGGCCCCCATTTTCTGGGTGGAACCAATTAAAACACGCACTTCGCCGGAGCGCACCTTTCCAAACAGCTCCTTTTTGGCGGCTTCTGTTTTGGCGTTGTGGATGTAGGCGATCTCGGATTCCGGGATGCCTTTGTCCAGCAGCTTCTTTTTCAGATCGTCATACACATTGAACTGCCCGTCATTGTGGGGTGTGGACAGGTCAACAAATACCATCTGTGTGGACTTTTGCGCTGCCGTCCGTTCCCAGATGTTGTACACATTTTCCGCACAGACGGCAACCTTTCCCGTATCGCTGTCCGGTAACATGGGATTGATCAGCCGCTGATCCAGTGCCAGCTTCCGGCCATCGTTGGTAATGACCAGCATGTTATCCTCATTGGAGTCCACCTGCTTATTGCGCACCTTTTCTGCCCGCTCGGAAAGACTGGCGACGATTTCTTTCTGCTGCTCCGAGGGTTTCAGTACCACATTGTGGTATTCCGCCTCCGGCACCGGTAGCTTCAGCATATCCGCCGTCTGAATATCCGCAATTTCCTTGAACATGGACATCAGTTCCGGGAGGTTGTAGAACTTGGCAAAACGGGTCTTGGCCCGGTAGCCGGTACCCTCCGGGGCCAGTTCAATGGCGGTGACGGTCTCTCCAAAGGTGGAGGCCCAGGCATCAAAATGAAGCAGGTCATTTTCTTTCAGGGCGTTGTATTGCAGATATTTCTGCATGGTATAAAGCTCCACCATGGAATTGCTGATCGGTGTGCCGGTGGCAAACACCACGCCCCGGCCTCCGGTCAGCTCGTCTAAATAGCGGCACTTCATATAGAGGTCACTGGACTTCTGGGCTTCCGTCTGGGAGATACCGGCCACATTGCGCATTTTCGTAAATGCGGCGAGATTTTTGAACATGTGGGCCTCGTCCACAAAAATCCGGTCAACACCCAGCTCCTCGAAGGTGATAACGTCATCCTTTCGGCTCTGGTCATTGAGCTTTTCCAATCTTTGCTGAATGCTTTTTCGGCTGCGCTCCAGCTGCTTCACGGAAAAATTGTCGCCGTTGTTGCGCTTCAGCTCCCGAATACCGTCCAGGATCTCCTGTTTCTGCTGCTCCAAAATGAACTTTTGCCGCTCCTGGGACATGGGGATCTTTTCAAACTGGCTGTGGCCGATGATGATGGCATCGTAGTCGCCGGTGGCGATCCGGGAGCAGAACCGTTTCCGGTTTTTGGTTTCAAAATCCTTTTTGGTGGCAACCAGAATATTGGCGGCGGGGTACAGCTGCAAGTATTCTGCGGCCCACTGCTCGGTCAGGTGATTGGGCACCACAAACAGGCTTTTTTGACACAGCCCCAGCCGCTTGCTCTCCTGGGCTGCTGCCACCATTTCAAAGGTTTTGCCGGCACCAACTACATGGGCAAGCAATGTATTCCCACCGTAAAGAATATGGGCAATGGCATTCACTTGATGAGGCCGCAGGGTGATTTCCGGGTTGATCCCCACAAAATTCAGATGGCTTCCGTCATATTCCCGTGGGCGAATGCTGTTGAATTTCTCATTGTAAAGCGTGGTCAGCCGCTCCCTGCGATTGGGGTCTGCCCAGATCCAGTCCGCAAATTCCTGTTTGATCTGCTCCTGCTTTCCCTGGGCAATGGCGGTCTGTTTCGTGTTGAGGATAGCCACCTTTTTACCGGAGTCATCATATTCATAGTCGAAAATCCGTACATCCCGCAGATTCAGGGTTTCCTCAATGATTTTGTAGGCGTTGATGCGTTCCGTACCAAAGGTGTTTTCGGAGCGGACATTCCCTCGGTCCAGACTTTTTCCGTCAATGTTCCACTCGCCGGTGTAGGTGCTGTAATGCACCTTGATGTTCCGTCTCTGGTAGTAAGTCGTTCGCAGAAGCTCAAAGGTAAAGTCCCGCACGACCTCGGTTGGCAGCCATGCAGCACCCAGCCGGACAGAAATCTCACTGGCCGTCAGGTCAACGGGCTGCACCGCTTCCAGGGACTGCACATTGACGGAATACCGTTCATCTGTCTCGGCAAACGCTCTGGCGGTGCGCAGCTTTTCCCGGACATTGCCGGAAAGGTATTCATCCGCGGGCAAATATTTATGGGCAACATCCTCATTTCCGTCATGCTCTGGATTCAGGAAGATCACACCCTTCAGATCAGAGAGAATTTCTTCCTCGCTCTTGTGGGTCAGCTCCATCATGTAGGGCATATCTACTTTTGCTTTTTCAGCCAGTGACAGGGCCAGGGCTTCTGAAGCGGTATCTACGGAAGTTATAGAAATCTTCTGCCGGATGGTGCGCTTGGAGAACATATCCGCTTTCCGTAGGAAATTGCCCTCACTGTCCCGCACCTCCAAAGAGGACAGCAGATAGTAGGCATTGTCGGAGGAGAAGGCGGTACTGTTGGCACGGCTGTTGATCCGGCCATACTTTTCCGCAAAGCTGTCATAGAGGGCATTTAAGTGCCCCTGCGCTTCCCGGATCATGGCCTCCGGGTAGTCCTCGGTCTGATACTCAATGAGCGTTCGTACACAGTCCCGGATACCGATAAGCCCACGGATGCGCTGCTCGGCGGTGGCCGATACAGATACCGGATCCATCCGGCTGTTTTCCCGGAAGTACAGCTTTCCGTCCACAACGGCGAAACTAAAATTCCGTACACTGGGGTCAGCTGGCAGGGTGTCCGCTTCCTCGGTGGGTAGATCGTCCAGATCCACATTCTGGATTTCACCATGGATATTGCGGATGGCAACGGACAACAGCTGCTCTAACGACGGCCCTTTCTGCGGAATACAGGCGGTTTCCATACCGTAAGGGCCGGACACTTCCTGCATTTGCCCCAGAACCATTTCCGGGTGGGAGATAAAGTAGGCGTTCATTTTCAGCCCCTTTTCATCGGTGTCCAGATGTACCCAGTCCGGCTCCAGGTCGATCATACCGCTGCGCTTTTGCAGGAACAGAATGTCGGAAGTGACCTCTGTACCCGCAGCGGCCTTGAAGGTATCATTGGGCAGTCGGATGGCACCGAGAAGGTCCGCCCTCTGGGCAATGTACTTTCGCACAGAGGGATTTTTCTTGTCCATGGTGCCCTTGCTTGTAATGAAGGCCACCACGCCGCCGGGGCGCACCTTGTCCAAGGCACGGGCAAAGAAATAGTCGTGGATCAGGAAATTGTACCTGTCGTACTTCTTATCCGGCACTTTGAACTGCCCAAAAGGAACGTTGCCAATGGCCACATCAAAGAAGCTGTCCGGCAGATCGGTTTTCTCAAAGCCCTGTACTGCAATGCTGTTCTTCTGGTACAGCTGTTGGGCAATGCGTCCGGAAATGCTGTCCAGCTCCACACCGTACATTTTGGAATTTTCCATGTTCTCCGGCAGCAGTCCCATGAAGTTGCCAACGCCGCAGCTGGGTTCCAGAATATTGCCGGTCTGAAAGCCCAGATTGGACAGCCCCTTGTACATGGCCCGAATCACCACAGGCGGGGTGTAGAACGCTGTCAAGGTAGATTCCCGGGCGGCGGCGTATTCGTCCTCTGACAGGAGGGCTTTCAGCTCTCCATAATGGGCGTTGCTTTCCTCAAAGAACTGGGGCAGACCGCCCCAGCCGACGTATTGGGAGAGAATGTCCTGTTCATTTGGTGTAGCCAGACGGTTTTCGGATTCCAGCTTGTGCAGCAGCTCTATGGCATGAACATTGTGGTAGAAGCGTTCAATAGGCACACCTGCACCCAGATCATTTGTGCGGATGTGATAGTTTCTGCGGTCATCTGCGGAAATTTCGGGATGGAGCGTATGGGGCCGATTCTGCGGACGCTGGGTGGTAGGCAAAGTGGGAAACGGCTCTGCTGCTCCCACATCTGTCATAACCTGACGAATGAAGGGCGTGTTATTTAGGGCCTCCGGGTCAACAAGTTTTCCATCCATGATTCCGCTCTTAGCCAATTCTTCCCGAACCTGTTGGGGGTCAATGTCATCAAAGGGATCTTCCTCTACGTCCGGTGCGGAATCATCAATTTCCAATGCCTGGGGATGGTAGCTTTGCATTTCCTTGGCAGCTTCTTCCAGCGTGTCAAATGGGCCGTCCACATATTTGGCAGTCCCGTCCACGATATTGTAATGGTTGTAGTAGAAGCCATTCACATGATACTGTATCTGGATTTCTTCGCCGCTTTCGGTGAATCTTTGAACGACCTTATCACGGATTCCGTGGAGGGCGACTTTCGCAAGCTGTTCTTCGGAGAAGGCTACCAATTCGTCAAAATCCGGATCAACAAGCTCCTGTTCGGATAGCTCTTTTAGAGAGCCATACTTTCGGGAATCCACGATGATACCGTCAATGGATCGGTCCAGCCTGAAATCCACCAGGTCAACGCTGACCTGAACGGGAACTTCCTCATCTGTAATGGTGGTGTAGGCAATATCCACTTTCCGCAGATCGGAAAAATCCGGTTCGCTGTCATATTCCTCGGAACAGAATGTGGAGATCAGCGACTTGACCCGTTCCAGGTCCTCGTTGGCAGCCTGCTTTATTAGCGGATGGAGGGTGTGGTCTTTGCCAAATACAGAGAATGTGCCTGTTCGGTAGGCTTCCATAGCCTCCATGCCCTGCTTCCGGGTTTCAAAGAAACGGTCATCTGGCGGTGTCGCTTCCATGAGGGGCTTCATCATGGTGTTATAGATGGTATTGACCTGTTCCGGGTCAGAAAGCTGCTCCTGGATCTCCGTAACGCCCTCCCAATAGTCAAAATCACTTCTGGGGGTGGGCCGCTGAAAACCGTCCGGGGTATTGGAAAAGAACGACATGATCCGTCTGGCAAGTTGGTTGATCTCATAGACCGCCATCCTATCCGCATCACTGGGATACAGATAAGTGCCGGAGGAAATCATGTTGGACACCCATTTGGTGACGGCGGACCATTTCATGTTCACCTGGGCATAAGGGGCAGTTAAATCTCCATGGCTAAAGGAAAATCCGGCAGAGGTATATGTTTTGTTATCATTTCCGCCATGGTAGCCGCTGTATTCCCCATGCTGCCGTTTCAGAAACTGTTCCCGCTCTTTCGTGTCCGTGTTTTGGCTGAAAAAGGAGAATACGTCCAGCCGGGGCCGGAATTCACGCTCATGCCCACGCAGTGCCTGGTTGATTTCATCATCGGAAATGAAATACCGCCGCAGGGGGTTAAATCCTTCCACGGCGGTGAACGCAAGGGGTGTTCGCTGTAAGTCCTCCAGTTTTTGCAGCAGTTCAGCGGGATTGTACAGGCGGCTTACCATAAGGCTGTGGTCATCGGCATGGGCGGCTGCAAATAATGTCCATTCATCCACAAGCTGGTTGAGCGTATCCGGGGATTCCAGAAGCCGCTGCATCTGGGCATCGATTTCGGGGAAGCCCTTATTGGAGGAATCGATTTCCGTTGTGAGGGGAAGATACCCGGCCTCCTTTGCCTGGGCAGAGCATTCCCGCACTGCAAAAGCAAGGGCTTGGGCAAGTCTGCGTCGCTCAAAGGTCGGAACCTGTTCAAACTCCTCCCTGGGCATATACCGCCCCATATCCAGCAGTTCCCGGATGCGCTTTGCGGCCTGTTCCCAGGTGACGAGGGTGGTATGCAGTTTCTGGACGGTGCGCCCAGGGGAAACGCGAATGCCCTCCGGGTCATACCAGACGGCGTATTCCTGGCCCTGGATGATCAGCCCCGCACCGTTGCTGCCATAGCTTTTTTGCAGGAAAGCGGCGTTGTCCGGCTTGTCCTTCATAAAGTAGGCACAGATGATTTTCCGGCTGTCCCGGTCATTAAAGCCCATGCACAGGGATTCGTCAATGATCTGCTGGGGAAGCTGCAATTGCGGAAAAAAGCTCTGCTGCGCTGCTTCCGATACGGAAAAGCCGCCGTCCAGGAAGGAAATCTGTTCCTCCACGCTGGGCAGCGGCGATTCTTCAATTACGTGTAGATCAGGTCCTGGAAAATCTGTTCCTCCACGACCTGCCGGATGTTGTTCATCCGCTGTATCCACAGCATCTGATCCCGGGCTTTCAGTTCCTCCGTCACGCCCTGCTCCTGGGCCATCTGCCGGGTCAGTTGCTCCAGCATCCGGTTGGCCTCCCGGTCCAACTCCTCCAGATGGGCGTTCAGGTTCCCCTTCATCAGCATCCCGGTGTATAGCCCCTCCCGGTGCTTGCGCAGATAGCTGTGGCGAAGCATTCCGTACTTGCCTACCTTGGGACTCTCGGGGGGAATCAGGTTGGGTAGACGGTAGTCCCCCTGCATTGTGTAAGTCAGCTCCATTATTCTGGCTCCTTTCCATTTCATTTTTTCTGGCTTCATTGTACACAGCGTCTCCGAAAGAATCAAATGTGCGAAGCTGCTGCCGTTCCAGAGATTTCACGGTGACACCAATTTCCCGGAGGATGGATTCGGACAGAGTGCTGACAGCGGAACCCAACAGTGAAGCGGTGATTTCGGTGTTAAAATCCTGGATGCGCCCAAAAACATCATTGTCCAGCTCCGGCACATAACCGCAGCGGTGGAGAACCATGTAGCAGACACTTTCACTGACTGCCTCTTTGAACCATTTGGCGATGCTGCCATCGTCCAACTCCTCCAGGAAGCTGTCCTGTTTGTTGTTCAGCAGGTCGGGAAGGTAATCTTCAACAGCTTCCTCCGCAAGTCGTTGGGAGAGCACTTCTACAATCTCACCAAAATAACTATCGGAATCCAGCAGGAACTTATCCCGTAAGGTATGGATGACCTCGTTTTCGTACTCCGGCTTCATCTGCCAAAGGGAAATTTCCCGATTCTCTCGGTTGTTGGTATCCGAAACATCGAACACATAGCGGATACGATATGGAAGGTTGGGGCTGCGCAACAGGGCAATACCGGTGGCTCCCCGGTTTACCCAGCGACCCAGTCGATTCCACACGCCGATTTCCGCACAGGCTGTGGCATCCGGGCGTTGTGCGTGGATAAGCACCTGCTCTTGAAAACCGTACTTGTAATTCTGGGCTGCGGTTTGAAGAAATGCAGTGTATTTTCCGGGGCTGCTTACAATCTCCTGGGTTTTGGAGGAGAGCAGCTGAGAAAGAAATTCATCTTTTCTGGGCATGGCATCTCCTTACCGCACGGTTACGGAGACTTCCACCGTAATTCCGCTGTCTTGGATAGAGGCATACAGAAGCCCCGTCCTGGCATTGGATACTTTTGTCACCATCTGATTCAACCGACATACGGTCCCATTGATTTCCTCCTGGCTGTCAGCGTAGTAGTAACCGCGCTCGTCGCTGCAAATAGGGTAGCCATCCTGCCGCAGACTGTTAATTTTCCTGCGCAGGCCCCGTCCGTCAATGGAAAAGAGCCGCTGCAGCTCACGGCTGTAAACGGCCCTTTCTCCACCGGTATGGTGCTTTTTGAGATACTGGCAGATCGCTGTTTTCTTATCCATTGTTTTCACATCCTTATCTTGCTTCTTTCTGTTTTACCTTGGGCTTGGGAATCTCCCAGCCATAGACCCGTGCAATTTCGTCACCAAGACGGCGGGTGAGCCGGGTAATATCGGCACGGGTGGCAACGCCATCGTAAATTTTGCCTTTCAGCCGATCAATCTGATTCTCTGTCACACCGTCCTTGTAGGTGCGGTAGAGGTAGTGGTTGGTGCCGTCGTGGTGAACAGCATCGCACCGAAGGTCGCCCAGCTTATCCATGTACCATGTGCTGTAGTCGGTGTCACTGTAGAGGCAATCCCGGATATTGCCGGAGGGAATTTCCTTGTAGCCCATGACCCGTCCGTTCCAACGGCCCAGATCAGCAATGACTAAAATGGGCTGGGACAGCTGAATATTCAGATTGGTACGTTCGTCATCCAGGTAGTCGGCGTTCAGCTCATACATAAGCGCCTCCCGCTGGGCTTCCGTCAAATCTGGGTAATCCTCTGCCAGAGAATCCCGCCAATCCTCATAATCCAGATTTTCATTGCTCCAGATGATATTGGGGCGGTCTGACATGGCATCACCTTATGCTTTCTGTTTGGCAACACTGGAAAACTCCATTTTTGTGGATTCCCAGTGAATCGCGCCGGTGAACAGCTTGCTCCTGGCTGCGGCCTCCGCCTTTTCGGGAGAATCCGCTTCCACGGTGACATGGCCCTGGCTGATTGCCTGGACGGTAACTTCATACATCATCTTGCATCCCTCTCTCTGTGATTTTTGATAGGTACGCCCTTGGCATCGTAATTCTTGGGGTCGGCGGCGGGCGTGTCCCAGCCGAACATGGAGCCGGCCACCATGGCGGCCTCCTGTGCCTTGGTCACACCGGCAGCATCGTTGAGGGCGGCGGCAGCCTCTTTTGGGGAAACGCCCTCCTGCGGGTACTGCCCTGTGGGGGTATATCCGTTTTCACCCTTGGTAATGGTGATGATTTCGCCGGTGCTTTCCAGAGCACTGAAACACTTCTCCGGGAGCGACTGGCGCAGGGGAATGATCTGAATGCACTCCCGCTGAATCCTCTCCGCAAATTCGCAGATATGATAGAGACTGTTCCCGACCTCCAGATGGGTTTCGTCGATAAACCGGCATTCCCGGTCCTGGTATTCACCATCGGGAAAGGTCATGCGAATACTGTCACCGTCCACAATGCGGAACTTCTCCTTGTAATTGGGTGTAATGAACCGGATGCCGTACTCGGCGTTCCGGATGTGCCGATCCAGGTAATCTCTCTTGTAGCAGTAGATGTAGAAATTGTACTCGCCTCGGTTGGGGTTTAAGCGCAGCAGGTAGGCATAGTCCTGGGTATTCACCCGGAAGCCGGATTCTTCCCGTCCAAAGGTTTGGCGGCAGACGTTGGATAGGCTGCTCCGGTCTGCCAGGATACCACTGTACTGGGAATCTTCCCGCAGGGCGTTTATCACCCTATCAAGCTCTGCCTGAAATTCCGGCGTTTTCAGATAGGCCATGCTGTCAAACCAGCTGGAATAGAACTCCTTCCCGGTGGTGCCAAAGTCCCCACGCAGATACCCGATACATCCCGTCTGGGCATCCAGCTGGTGACTCTGACGGTAGGTGTATTTCT
>OGFF01003433.1_pt1 | contig 11845 bp, 9 predicted proteins | sample 1570751 | NCBI WGS metagenome assembly OGFF01 (sample SAMEA2581951, study PRJEB24529) | metagenome | biome: Human gut stool | place: China | collected 2011 | reverse complement strand
TGATCGAGCAATCTGATGCGCAGTCCGGCTGCGCCATATCCTGTGCGCAATCCTGTACGCGGATGCAGAGGTTCAGCGCCATCGCAACTTCTTCTTTGTCTACCATGACATCGGAAATCTGAAACATGGTGGACAGATAGTTCTGCAAATAGATCGCTGTTCCGCTGCGACCGGGGAATGAAAATGTCTTGATATATTCCAGCCGCGCGAATTTGCCGAGGATACGTCCGGCAGTCGCCTTGGACACGCCCCAGCGCTTGCCAAGCTCTGCATAGGAAACGAGCGGGCTGCCGGTGCCGTTCCGCAGATAAACCACAGGCCCCGCCTCAGAACCAGCAACTTGATGGTCATTGTAGATCGCGTTCAGCCAGAGATCGAGCAGCGCGTCCATCTCGGAGCATTTGCCAAGACTGAGCAGCCGTGATGCCGCGCTCATGGGCAGGAAGAAGAATCCAGAATCTTTCTGGCACGGGCAGCTATAATCCAGTACAGTGTTATAGCGCGGCCAGTCGAGAATGCGGTACTGCACAAGCTGTCCACGACCGATCAGGTCGTACTCGATGAAATGGTGCCGCTGGAGCAATTCAAGCTGCCGCAAAAGCTGACGGTTCGTTCTCGCGCGGAACCACGTCCGCAGCTCCCGCAGCGGGCAGATCCACTGGCCGGGATGTACGATGTAACTGATACCGTCGTACCGCTGATAGGACGTGCGGAAGTTTGCGTAACAGCAGAGCACCGCATAATGAAAAAGACCGGAGCACCCGTTTGTACGGATGCTCCGGTCTGCGATCAGACTCTGTATGAATTGCCGGTAGATGCGGCATTTGGGGTAGTCTACGATTTGCTTGATTTCAAGTTTGTATTCAGTCATGGTGTTCATCCTTTCTTGTCGTGGCGCTTTCCGCAGCAACGTGAAAGCGTGTACAGTTACAGTGTCCGTATGGGTTGGAATGGCGCAGCTGATAGCTGCTGATATGGACGATCCTGCCGCAGTTTCGGCAAAGGCATCGCCAGTATACTTCGTTTGATTTTCGATTGCCCTTGGACGCGCGGTCAATCACTTTGAGATAGCCAAATTCTCGACCAGTCAGATCGTATTTCAAGACTTGGCATTTGCAACCGCAGGATGTCGTTTTGGAGCGGCGCAGACTTTCGGAGAGAACAGAAACAACGTTCCCGCAGCCGCATTGGCATACCCAACGAGCTTTGCCGCTTTGTGCAGAACGATCCTGATAAAGAACCCGAAGATCTCCAAAGGTCATATCGGTCAGATCAATCAGTTCGGGTGATTTTTGATGCCGCAGACAACCGCAGGCCTTGACACCGTTCTGCTTCGTAAGACTGGTGGAGGATTTCACGACACTTTTCCCGCAGCGGCATTCGCACAGCCACATCGGGCGACCGGGTTTCACATCCTCTACGCGCCTTAGCACTTTCAGCAAGCCAAAGGTTCGCCCGGTCAGGTCATTTGCTTTGCTCATAGATACCTCCTGCGTGTGGATTTGAATGATTATTAGGTGGATTCAATTTGGATTTGACATGCGCGGATATCCGATTACTCCCAGAGAAGTTCGGAGATTTGCAGCAGTAAATTTTAGACTGCGGCAGGCAGTTGACACACTTTTGACACAAAACCGTTGAAACGCCTGCATTTATACGAAATCATACGCTGCAAATGTGGTTTGAAAGTTTTCAAAACAGTGCAATATTGCACAATATGCAGAACATTTTAATGGTATAAGATAGCTCCGTTTTAATCCCGACGATGAAGCCGCTCGATATGCCGAAGAAGGACGCTGCGAAGAGCGAAGCCGCTCCCGCAGCGCCCGCCAAGGAGGAAGTCATCGACTTCTCCCATGTGGAGATCGAGCCGCTGTTCAAGGACTTTGTAGACTTCGAGACGTTCTCGAAATCCGACTTCCGCGCCGTGAAGGTCAAATCCTGCGAGGCGGTCAAAAAGTCCAAGAAACTCCTGAAATTCGTGCTGGATGACGGTTCGGGAACAGATAGAGTGATTCTTTCCGGCATTCGCGAATACTACGAGCCGGAGGAACTGGTCGGAAAAACGTGCGTTGCCATCACGAATCTGCCGCCAAGACCCATGATGGGAATTGCGTCTGAGGGTATGCTTATTTCCGCTGTCCACCACGAAAACGGCGAGGAAAAGCTGCATCTTCTGATGCTCGACCCGCACATCCCCGCGGGTGCAAAGCTGTATTAATTTGAATTAAAATTACAAAAAGCTGGAATGCACAGACCCTTGTGCATTCCAGCTTTTTTATGGATTTCTGCCCGCAGACCTCATTCCAGTGCGGAGGCCAGTGCGTCGAGCGGGTCGACGGCTTCGCCGTCGCGGAAAACGCTCAGGTGCAGGTGCGGGCCAGTGGCCCAGCCGGTCTCGCCGACGGCGGCGATGACCTGCCCCTGCGCAACTGTGTCCCCGGATTCGACATAGAATGCGCGCAGGTGTGCGTACATCGTCTGCACGCCGTTTTCATGCTCCAGCGTCACATGATAGCCGTAGGCTTCACTGTAGCTGCAATCCAGCACCGTTCCGGCCGCGACGGCCAGCACATTTTGTCCCGCCTCGGCTTCGAGATCAACGCCGCTGTGAAACGATTCCTTCTGCGTCAGCGGGTGGACTGTCCAGCCATACGCATCCGTCACGGCTGCGTCCGCGTCCTCCAGCGGCCAGACGTAGGCGGGGGCTTCTGCTTCCGGCTCCTGCGTGGCAGGGGCCGGAGTTATAACCGGGTCAATGTGAATGACCGGCTGATTAACCGGCGCTTCTGGTGTTTCGGCCTGCTCCTGCATGGCGGCGGGCGCTTCCGGGACGCGTGCGGCGGTCTGCGCCTGCGTTGCAAGCACGCCTGCGGCAAGCAGGAACAGCACGGCGGTCAGTGCGCCTGTCCAGACAGGCAGTCTGCGGAAGCGCAGAATCGCGCGGACGCGCTCCTCCGCACAGCTTTTTGCAAAGCTGCTGCAAAGGGGAGAGGGCTTCGTCTGCCGCTGCGCCATGTCAAGAAGCGCCAGCGCGTAGGACTTCTTGCAGGCCGGGCCGAGCGCACGCAGAACGGCCTCGTCGCAGGCCAGCTCCATATCGCGGTTCGCAAGGCGCACCATAATCCAAACCAGCGGGTTCCACCAGTACAGGCACAAACAGACAATCAGCAGCAGCTTGCGCAGGCAGTCCCGGCGGCGGATATGCGCCAGCTCATGTGCCAGAACAAGCTGAAACTGCGGCTGACCGGCCGGCAGATCGTCCGGCAGCAGTACCGTCGGGCGGAAAACGCCGAACGTCAGCGGGGCGCGGCGGCTTTCGGTCACACAGATCCTCGGGTCGCGCAGAAAGCGGAACCGATCAAGCAGCGCGTCGACGGACGGCTGCGGCAGAATGCGCCGGGGATGGAACCGGCGCGTCATGCAGACATAGCCGGCTGCAAAATACGCGGCAAGCAGCGCTGCGATCCCGAACCAGAGCAGCAGCCGCCAGTCCGTCCCCGTTCCGGCGGCGGACGCGGTCTGCGCCGCAGAGAGCTGCGGGAAGGGGAGCAGCGCAGACGCAATGGGCGCGGTCTGCGGCTCCGCCGTGCCGCGCAGCAGGTTCCAGACGCTCAGCCGCGTCGGGATCTCGACCGGCAGCAGGAAGCGAATCGCGGCGGTGCACCAGAGCGCCGGGAAAAGCCTTCGGGGCAGATGATCTTTCAGCGTCAGCCGCAGCGCGAGGATCAGGAGAACCAGCGCGCTTCCGCCAAGGACTGCCGCCTGCACACCCTTCATGCCTCCTGCGCCTCCACCAGCGCGCGCAGCCGCGCCAGCTCGTCTTTGGACAGCGAGCGGTCGGACAAAATCGATGCGAACAGCAGCTCTGCCGAGCCGCCAAAGACCTTGTCGACCAGCGAATCGGCCTCCTCCTTCTGCGCCTGCCGCTTGGTGATCGCCGCATGGCAGACAAAATTTGGATCCCGCCGCTCGATCGCGCCCTTGTCGATGCATTTTTTGATCACGGTATAGGTCGTGTTCTTGTTCCAGCCGATGGAATCCGCCAGCCGCAGGGAAATTTCCTTTGCCGTGCGGTCATTCTCCTGCCAGAGCACCTCCATGACCTTCCATTCCGAATCAAACAGCTTCATGAACAGCCTCCCATTCCAACTCTTACGTCCAGACTATCACATTCGTCCAAATCTGTCAAGAGGACTTGACAAATGCAGACTATTGTGATAGTTTACAAATAGACTATCGCGATAGTACATTGAGGAAAGGAGGTTCCGCATCCCTTTTACACAAACAACCAACCATACATACAGCAAGACAAAACGCATATTAGAAATTTGCGGCTGCCGTCCAACTTTTTCTTTTGCTTCTCTAAAAGAAAAAGTTGCAAAAAGAAAACGATCCCGGGGGGATTTCGATTTCCCCCCCGGAGCTCCCTTGAACCGACCAGAAAAACCGCTTCGGTTTTTCTGGACTTTTCCCGCGATAACAGGAACAGCGTTGGAATACGGCAGTCAGCAAGACCAATGCGAATCCGTACCGCTTTGCAAATTTTGAATGCACGGCGTTTTTACCGCAGATATTAAATCGTAACTTCTATCATTTTTGGTGTACCGTAACAGGCGGCGCGTACCTTAGCGTCCGTAGGGTGAGTTTGTGTGTTCGTAACACCCGAAAACCAGGGCTTACCTGAATTGCATCCGCAGGATGCACCCCGCGTCCAAGCACTCTTTTCTCCCATATCTTTTCTCTTGCGAGAGAAAAGATATGGCCGTCGGAGACACGCCGGAATGACCCTGCAAAGCAGCGTTGCGCGTACCCCCGAAAATGTTAATAGAAATTTCAGAAATCCGGGGGCTGTTCCTGTCGGGAATGCCGTTGCAAAAAGCGGTCGGTTTATGTATAATACAGACACAAAATAGAGTATGTCGCCTCTGCGGCTTTTGAATAGGAGGGATTCTTATCAGAAAGAAAGGCAGATTTGAGGCCAGCCGTCCCGCGCACAAAACTGCGGCGGACAGAGCCGCCGCGCCGAAGAAGCAGCCGTCCGGCAATGCCGGGAAGAAGGCCGCGGTGATCGCGGGCTGCATCGTGCTGCTGGCGGTGCTCGGCGTGTGCACCTATGGATTTATATTAAAGGGAAGCGACACCATTTTCCCGAACGTCTATGTCGCCGGCGTGAACGTCGGCGGATTGAAGCGCGACGCCGCGATCAACGCTGTGACGCTTGCCGTCGAACAGGAGACGGCCACCGATACGCTCACCGTCGTCCTGCCAGACCGGACGATCGACTTCACCCCTGAGATCACCAACGTCGCCCTCAACCCGGACGAGGCGGCGGATGCCGCCATGAACTATGGCCGCGATGGCGGCCCGGTCAAGGCGCTCATCACCTATGAACGCGCGAAAAAGACCCGGCAGGACATTTCGCTCGAATCCGGGACGAATCTCGATACCGCGTATATCCGCGATCTCATTGATCAGACCGCGCGCGCCTGCGCGTCGGAAAAGGTCGACCCGACCGTCACGGTCGACGCGGACGCAAAAACGGTCACGGTCGTGACAGGTTCGCCGAAAATTTCGCTTGATGCCGATGCACTCTATGATGCGGTCGTTGCGCGGTTCAATGTCGGCGATCTGTCCGAACTCAAGTTCGATTACGACACCGAGCCCTGCGCGCCGGTTGATCTTCAACAGTATTACGACCAGTTCGCAACCGAGATGAAGGACGCGTACTACGACGAGGAAAAGAAGGAGCTGGTTGCGGAAAAGGTCGGCTTCGGCTTTGACGTGTCGTATTACACGCAGCAGCTTGCCATGGCCGATCCCGGCACGAAGATCGTCATTCAGGCCGAGGCAATCCAGCCGGAGGTCACGCTGGCCGAGCTGGAGAAGGAATACTTCTCCGATGTACTCGGTTCCTGCGACAGCCCGCATACCGCGCAGGCAGGCCGCACGAAGAATCTGGAGCTGGCCTGCAAGGCCATCGACGGCACAATCCTGAACCCCGGAGACGAGTTCTCGTTCAACAAGATTGTCGGTGAGCGCACGCCGGAGAAGGGCTATCAGTCCGCTATCGTCTACCAGACCGGCGGCAAGAGCGAGGCAGAGGCCGGCGGCGGCGTATGCCAGGTCGCGTCCACGATCTATACCGCCTGCCTCTACGCCGATCTCAAGGTCACAGAGCGCTCTCCACATATGTTTACCGTTACCTATGTCCAGCTCGGTATGGATGCGACGATCTACTGGGGCAGTCTCGATTATAAGTTCGTCAACAGCACCGACCATCCGCTGCGCATCGACGCGTCTGTCTCCGGCGGCTATGTCCACGTCAAGCTCGTGGGCACCGCGCCGAAGGACAAGGGCTACGACCATATCGTCCTGCGGCACGAGGTTGTCGCGACCATCCAGCCCAAGATGGAGATCGACGGCGACAAGACCATCATCACCGACGCCGGTACCGCCCTCGACGAAAACGGCAACACCGTCAACATCGTCGTTGACAAGGACGGCAACAAGTATATCAAGGGCGACATGGTGCAGTATTCCTACGTCGGCAAGACCGTCATGGCCTACCGCGATTATGTGGATGCAAACGGCACTGTCATCAAGACCGAGACGCTGCACAAGGATACGTATCAGGCCCGCAACACAAGCTACAAGTGTACGCCGTACGTTGAGCCGGAAGTTCCGGAGGAGCCGGAACCCACCGACCCGGATTACCCCGACTATCCGGATGAACCGGATGATCCGAGCAACCCGGACGACCCGATGAACCCGTGGGATTGACCCCCCAAAAACACCAGCCCCCCGGCAGCCCGAATGGGCCGCCGGGGGCTGATGCGTTACAGGCAAATATGCGCGGTGATGTTGTTTTCGCCCTCCGCACGGTCGAAGCCCTGTGATTCGTACAGGGCGATCGCGGCCTCATTGTCGATGTCGACCAGAAGCGCCATGCCGTTCGGCCGGTTTTCCTGAACCGCTGCTGATAGAAGCGCGCGGCCAAGGCCGCGCCTGCGGCTCTCCTTACGGACAAACAGGTCATACGGCTCGTTTTCCGCGCTGTTGTGGGTCAGGTCGATATAGCCCGCAGCTTCGCCGTCCTCGATCGCCAGCAGAACGCGGAAAATTTCCGGCGCAGCCAGCACGCGTTCGCCCGTCCAATAGCGGTCGCCGGTGTGCAGCGCCAGATACTGCGCCCGGTACTCCGGGCGGTAGGGCACGATGCGCGCATCCGGCACATACGGGACAGTCCGCCGCAGGACGAGCTTCTGCTGCTCCGGATCAAATTTCGCGTCCAGCGCTTCGAGCGCTGCCTGCAAAAGCCGGTTGCGCGGGTTATAGACAAAGTCCGCCTGATAGCCGGGGAAAGCCGATTTCAGATGCGCAAGCAGCTCGTCATAGGCCGCCGTGCTTCGGGAAAGTCCAGCCAGAAGCTCCAGATACTTCTCGTCCTCCGGCACCAGCAGCGCAAACACGCCTGTGACGGTGTCGTTTTCGAACGTGCCGAGCACGCGCGTATTCGGGTTTTCAGGCGCATCTAGCAGGTTCCGGTGCAACTGCTGCTCTGTGAGCAGCATGGGGTCACGGTAGTCGGGGTCTGCGCTGCAGGCATGAATAAAGTCCAGATATGGCGAGAGCGTGTGCAGATCTTTCAGCATATTGCGGCTTCCTCTCAGTCAATTTTTCTGATGTGTATTGTACGGCCTTCTCCGGCGCTTGTCAAACGGCGCGGAACACTGTATAATCATTATCAGATTTTTATTGATCCTCGGAGGTGGCTGCATGTCTCTTGCGGAAAAACGGCTGTTCCTGCTGGATATGGACGGCACGATCTATTTAAGCGAAACGCTCTTCGACGGGACGCTGGAGTTCCTGCGCTATGTGCGCGCCATCGGCGGCCGGTATTTGTTCCTGACGAACAATTCCTCGCGCGGGACCGACGCGTATATTGCAAAGATGGCCCGCCTCGGCATCGAGGCCTTCCCCGACGATTTTCTGACCAGCGCGGACGCGACGATCCGCTATCTGCGCGGCCGCTACCTGCCGGATACGGTCTATTATGTCTGCGGAACGGAATCTCTTAAAAATCAGCTTCGTCTGGCAGGACTGCGAGTAGCCGAGACGCTGCGGGATGATTGCGCCGTTGTCCTTCTGGGCTACGACACGGAGCTGACGTATGAAAAGCTGGAAAATTGCTGCATTCTTCTGAACCGAGGCGCGGATTACGTCGCCACGCACCCCGATCTTGTCTGCCCGACATGGTACGGCAGCGCGCCGGACTGCGGCAGCGTGATCGAAATGCTCCATACCGCGACGGGCCGCCGCCCGAAGGTCATCGGCAAGCCCCAGCCCGAAATGGCGAGGCTTTCTATGGAGCAGACGGGCTTCTCGCCGCGCGAAACGTGCCTCATCGGCGACCGGGTGTATACCGACATCGCCTGCGGCGTGAACGCCGGGATCGACACGATCTTCGTCCTGTCCGGCGAGGGCGTGATGGAGGATATCCCAAAATACGGCGTTCAGCCGACGTATTGTATGCAGAATATCCGCGAAGTCCTCAATACACTAGAAAAGGGAGAACCGAAATGAAACTCAACAGCAAACGTACCATCCTGGTCGGCCTTGCGTTCTTGTCCATCTGCGCGTTCTGGCAGATGTACGACAGCATCGTGCCGCTGATCCTCACGAAGACCTTCCACATGAACGAAACGTTCTCCGGCGCGATCATGGCAGCGGACAACATTCTGGCGCTCTTTCTGCTGCCGTTCTTCGGCTCTGTCTCGGATAAGAGCCATTCGAAGCTCGGCAAGCGGATGCCCTTTATCCTCTTCGGCACTGGCTGCGCCATCATCCTCATGAACATTCTCCCTCTGCTCGACAACAGCTACGCCGCCCAGCCCTCCGGCTTCAAGACGGCCTCATTTGTCATCGTCCTCGGCCTGCTGCTCGTTGCCATGGGAACGTACCGCGCTCCCGCTGTCGCCCTCATGCCCGACGTGACGCCAAAGCCGCTGCGCTCGCGTGCGAACGCCATCATCAATCTGATGGGCGCGGTCGGCGGCATTCTGTATCTCGGCGTTGCGGCGGTGCTCTATCCCAACTCCAAGACCGCCGGTTTGGATCATGTGAACTATCAGCCGCTGTTTATCGTTGTGTCGGCCATTATGTTCGTCGCCGTCGCCGTGCTCTTCCTCACGATCAGGGAGCCGAAGCTCACGGCGGAAAATCAGGCGCTTGAAAAGCAGCACCCGGAATGGAACCTTGCGCAGGACGACGGCAGCGGCCACGAAACGCTCCCGAAGCCCGTCAAAAAGAGCCTCGGCTTCCTGCTGGCCTCCATCGCGCTCTGGTTCATCGGCTATAACGGCGTGACGACGTGGTTCTCGACATATGTCGATGTCGTCATGGGGCAGGGCCTCGGCGGCGCATCGACCTGCCTGCTCATCGCCACGGCGGGCGCCATCGTCTCGTACATCCCCATCGGCCAGATCGCCTCGAAGATCGGCCGCAAGCGCACCATCCAGGGCGGCATCATCCTGCTTACCGCCTGCTTTGCCAGCGGCTATGTGCTCACAACGACATTCTCCTCGATCAACGCCATTATGTTTGTCGTCTTCGCCCTCGTCGGTCTTGCCTGGGCCGCGATCAACGTCAACTCGCTTCCCATGGTCGTCGAGATGTGCAAGGGCTCGGATATCGGCAAATTTACCGGCTATTACTACACGGCCTCCATGGCCGCGCAGGTCGTCACGCCCATCGCCGCCGGTACACTCATGAGCAAGATCGACTACCGCGTCCTGTTCCCGTATGCTGCGCTGTTCGTTGCGCTGAGTTTTGTGACGATGCTTTTCGTCCACCACGGCGACGCCAAGGCCGAGGCCAAGAAGGGGCTGGAAGCGTTCGAGGAAATGGACGACTGACCCCGTCCGCATAACCTACAGAACTCCGGCGAATCCGTACTGCTTTGCAAATTTTGAACGCAAAGCGTTTTTACAGCGGCCATTCAAAGGCAGCTGTTATCAAACTTGATGTACCGTAACAGGCGGCGCGTCGGAAACAGCCTCGACGGAACGAGCCGCCGCTATGTGCGACGTCTCTTATCCTCTGAGCCCGTTTCCTCCTTTCCAAAACACAAATGCTTCGCTGGTTTGTGTTTTGGGTTTCAGTGCTGCTCAAGCCTATCTAAAATATAGCAAGAAAGAAGTCTGTAACTATGCTGACAATCTGCATCATCCTGATCGTGCTTCTGGCGCTCGATCTGCTGTTTACGCTGGCACTGCGGTGCCGGAAGGGACACCGGGAGTGGGAGGTTCTCAAGAAGTACCGTTACGCCCACCGGGGCTATCACGACAAGCCCGTCGTCCCGGAAAACTCTCTGCCTGCCTTCCGCCGGGCCATCGAGCGCGGCTTCGGCGCGGAGCTGGACGTGCATCTTTTGAAGGACGGCACGCTTGCCGTCTTCCATGACTCTGATCTGAAGCGCTGCGCGAATGTCGAGGGCGAGATCGAGGATCTGACGCTGGACGAGCTGAAGCAGATCCGGCTTGAGGGCACGGACGAGCAGATCCCGACCTTTGACGAGGTTCTTGCCCTGTTCGAGCACGAAACGCCGCTCATCATCGAGCTTAAGACCGCGCGCGGCAACCATATGGCGCTGGCCAAGGCAGTCTGCGAGCGGCTGGACAGCTATCAGGGCGAGTTCTGCATCGAGTCGTTTGACCCCTTCGCGCTCATCGACGTGAAAAAGCTCCGCCCCGAAATCTGCCGCGGGCAGCTTTCTATGAATTTTGAGAAGGACAAGGCGGGCCTGCCGTGGTACAAGCGGTTCATCGCGGGCAATCTGCTTTTGAACTTCCTGACGGTCCCGGACTTTATCGCGTACAAGTTTGAAGACCGCAGCAGCTACTGCCTGCGCTCGTGCGTCCGCGTCTGGGGCGCGCAGGAGGTCGACTGGACGATCCGCACGAAGGAGGATCTGCTGGCCTGCGAGGCCGCCGGAGGCATTCCGATTTTTGAGCGCTTCGATCCGGAGGTCTGAGTGTCCGTACATACGCCAAGTGAAAAAACTGCCGCCCGGCCGGGCGGCAGTTCCTGTTTTCAGAGCAGCAGCGTCAGATGGTACACTGCGAACGCGGCCAGCCACGCAATGCAGCACTGGGAAAGCGCAATGAGTGCGGCTCGCAGCGCCGAACCCGTCTCGCGCCGGATGGCGGCGATGGCCGCTACGCACGGGGTATACAGAAGCGTAAAGACCAGAAAGCTCAGCGCGGCCTTCGCGGTAAAGAGCGTCGAGACGGCGGCTGTGCCCAGCAGGATCTGAAGTGTGCTGACGACGGATTCCTTTGCGATAAAGCCGGTGATCAGCGCCGTCGCGCAGCGCCAGTCCGCGAAGCCCAGCGGCGCAAATATGGGTGCGAGCCAGCGCCCGACCATGGCAAGCAGGCTCTGCTCGCTGCTCGTCACAACGTCCAGCCGGGTATCGAAGCTTTGCAGGAACCAGATGACGATGGTCGCAAGGAAAATAACAGTAAAGGCGCGCTCGATAAAATCCTTCGCCTTGTCCCAGAGCAGAAGCGCGACGCTTTTTACACTCGGCAGACGGTAATTCGGCAGCTCCATCACAAACGGGACCGGACGGCCCCGGAAGGCGGATTTGAGCACGAGCGCGGAGAGAATGCCGAACAGGATGCCGAGCACATACAGCCCGATCATCACCAGCGCAGCGTACCTCGGGAAAAACGCCGCCGAGAAAAACGCATAGATCGGGATTTTTGCCGAGCAGCTCATAAAGGGCGTGAGCAGGATGGTCATGGTGCGGTCGCGCTCCGACGGGAGCGTCCGTGCCGCC
>OGFF01003427.1_pt1 | contig 11858 bp, 10 predicted proteins | sample 1570751 | NCBI WGS metagenome assembly OGFF01 (sample SAMEA2581951, study PRJEB24529) | metagenome | biome: Human gut stool | place: China | collected 2011 | reverse complement strand
ACTATCTTCCATCTTCATGTTTGTATGACTTATTTCTGTTTTATAAAATATAAAAACCTTAGTAACTGGAAGTTACTTTTTCAATTGAGTCTCGAAATTCTAATACCCTGTTTCATAGAAAAAGCAAGGCATCCCTACCTTGCTCTTCTACGTCTTATGGTCACCGGTTCCTCCACCTTTTCTATATCCCCCGGTTCTGCTATGTACTCACTCTCCTCTGCACATTTTGATGCAGCCTCCTCAATCGCACGTTCCACCCTGCATGCATTCGCTTCAATCAAAAGCTTGCACAAGAAATCGGCGGTATCTTCTGCCGAATTTGGATTGTGAAAACGATAATTCAACTTTCTCTGTTTCAAGCGGAATCCCCACCACCTTCTTGCCTGTCCTTCTTTCCCATACTATGAGATTGATTCTTAGGTTAGACCTATCTTTTTTCACAAGATGATTGTATTCCATTTGAAATAAAATTACGTTCCCCAAATAATGTACTTAAGTCTATTCCCACAATACTTTATTCCTTACTACCAGGCACAATTTCATGTGACAGCTTCACCAGTAAATCGTTGTTCAAATAAAAACGCATGGAAAAAGATCTGAAATATCCATTATCTTTTCCATGCGCTTGAAATAAACAAGTTACTATTTCTATTTACGGTACATTTGGGTTGAATAAAGAGCATTCATAATCTTATAAAAAGTAAATTTGCAAATTAGCAAGCAGTGTATTTGTGATCACAAATACATTTTTTGCTTGTTAGGAACTCCTCCCAATCCCTCAGAATCAATCAGAAATCTGATTGAGCCACGCCTTCATTACATGTCAGTGCTACACATTTAGTTCAATTTTCTTGCAATATACTTTACATCTCTTCAGGGCATTCCATCCCTAACAAACCACACGCCTCACACAACACCTTCTGTACTATATCCACTAAAAGCAGTCGTACCATTTTTTCCTTTTCGCCGGCTTGTAAAATAGAACAATCATGGTAGAACTTATTAAATGCAGTCGCCAATGATATTACATACCTTGCCACTATAGATGGCTCATACTTTTCTGCGGCATTTATAACTGCATCCTCATAAGCTTCTAACACTTTTATCAAATTAAATGATACATCATCCGATAATACCGCATAATCTATCTCTTTCACTTCTACAGGTTTCCCATATTTTCGCAACACACTTTTTGCACGGGCATACGTATACTGTGCATAAGGACCTGTCGTACCATCAAAATTCAGGACTTCCTTCCATGAGAAATCCACATTTTTGATTCGCTGATTGAATAAATCATGGAAGATTATTGCACCTACTCCAACCTTCTTCGCAGTTATTTCCTTGTCATCTAATGATGGATTCTTTTCCATAATTGCATTGTAAGCTCGCTCTATTGCTTCTTTCAAAATGTCTTCTGCATAAATGATATTTCCGCCTCGTGTGGAAAGCTTTTCTCCTGCCAAACTCACTAAACCATACGGAACATGAACCAATCCATCAGCCCAATCATAACCCATCACTTCAATCGCCTTGAAAATCTGTTTGAAATGAAGCGACTGTTCTAACCCGGTTACATATAAACATTTTTCAAAATGATATTGCTCTTTCCGGTACAATATTGCAGCAATATCCCGGGAATGATAAATGGAACCTCCATCACTTTTTGTAATAAGACACGGAGGCATATTATACTCTTCCAAATCAATTACTTGTGCACCCTGGCTTTCAACCAATAGACCTTTTTCTTTTAATTCATCAACTAACGCAGGCACCTTGTCACGATAGAAGCTCTCACCCAAATAAGAATCAAAGGATATTCCAAGTAAATCATAGATACGTTCAAACTCAACCATACTGATTTCTTTAAACCAATTCCAGATTTCCAACGCCTCCGGATCATTTTGTTCCATTTTTACAAACCATTGCCGTGCCTCTAAAATTAAATCTTCATTTTTCTCCGATTCCGTATTAAACTTCACATAAATACGCAGCAATTCTTCAATCCCTTTCTCTTTTACCAGTTCCTCGCTGCTCCATAACTTATATGCAACAATCAATTTACCAAACTGCGTTCCCCAATCACCCAAATGGTTGATACGAACCACATCATATCCTAATTTCTGATAAATCTTATACAGTGAATTTCCGATTACAGTAGTCCGCAAATGGCCTACATGAAAGTTCTTCGCAATATTGGGCGATGAATAGTCCATACAAATCGTTTTTCCCACACCACTTTGCGTTACACCATAATTTTCTGTCTGCGATTTTTCAATACACTTTTTAACAAACAAGTCACGTTTCAAATGAATATTGCAATATGCACCTACGTTCTCCGCTTTTTCAATCCCTAAAAATTCTTTCTGTTCGTTCAGTTTTTCTACCAGTTCGGATGCAATCTGCATCGGATTCTTATGCATTTTCTTTGCCATCGCAAAACAAGGCAATGCTAAATCTCCCATTTTCTCCTCTGGTGGAATCTCCACCAGTTTCAACAACTCTTCTTCCGGCATTTCCACTAATACATCTGATAAATACTGACAAATTTTCTTTTTCATGGTAACCTCCATTGATTCTATTTATTTTCTTAATGGATAAAAAAAGAACCGCAATGGAATTAGCCTTTTGCTAAATCTATTACGGTTCTGTATCTACAACATTTATAAACAGCAACCGCACAGAAACAAGACGTACATCTCTTGCAACCATGCGGAAAACGATGATTACAAGAGCTTACGTCTTCTTTCTCTGCGTCTTAAACTGTTAACATAAAATGTGTTCATATTTTTTATCCTCTTTAATTGATAGTTAGGAATATATCACATAAAGTTTGACTTTGCAATACTTTTCATAAATTTGACTTGTAAGTCCAGGAAAAGCCACATTTCTGACATTATTCAACTACCCACACAACCTTATCTCTCGTCCGTTCTATATTGTTACCTCCGCATGTACTGTGCTTTTCGAAATGCCGAACGCCTTCGCTGTCTGTCTGACCGTGGCGTTGTGGTCGATGATATAGCCTGCTATCCCAATAGCTCGTTCTTCAATATAGTCTTTCAAAGGAAAAACACTCAGGATACTTTTTTACAGTGTATGAAAGTATCTGAGGGGTTATGCCCTAATTATGTTTATCTATTTATTTTATTCATTTTTCTAAGAATCGCCTGCCAATACATCCTATCCTTCAGCACCCTGATAACGGTTACCGTTGTGCCTTCAACCACAAAGAAAATCAAATATGTACTGTAGGGTTTGTAATAAATCTCTAATCCCTCAATATTATATCCTGTTTTCTCATACCCTTCGGCAAAAGGATCTAAAGCTTTAATTGCAGCCTTTATTTTCTTGGAAAATTTTTCCGCATATTCCCTGTACATAAAAGTCTGCAATATATAAGTCTTCGTACTTTTAATATCTTGCAAAGCATCCTTCGACAAGACAATTTTATATTTTTTAGGTTTATCCATATACTATATCTTGTCGATTTCCTCCCATGCTTCTTCAATGGTGTATACCTCACCATTTTTCATACTCTGCACTCCTTTTGCCAACTCCTGATAGAGCGCATCGAAAGCATCTTTCTCCGTATAGTCATATGTGCGATTATTTACTGTTGTATCTACTGATGCTAATGGTGCCATGGTATCACTCCCTTCTGATTCTATTATATGTGACGTTTCCGATTTTATCAACCTATATCAGATTCTAAAAAGGCTAATTTCTCAGCCTTTTTCCTACTCTATCTCAACAACCACACTACTGTCGGTTTTTATACATCCATATGTACCGTGCTCTTACTGATGCCGAAGGCCTTGGCAGTCTGCCGCACCGTGGCGTTGTGGTCGATGATATAGCCCGCTATCCCTATAGCTCGTTCTTCAATATAGTCTTTCAAAGGAAAACCCCTCAGGATACTTTTTTACAGTGTATGAAAGTATCTGAGGGGTTATGCATCCTGACAATTAAGCCGCTATTTGACAATTATTTTGTTTCAAAATATAATAGTTGTACTTTGCAAGTATCCATTTTGAACATACGGGAGGTTTTTTTTGTGAAAGAGTCAAAGCTCCGGCTGCGTTCCGCCGGTTTACTTTCTGTTGCGGCAGGATTTATGTTGTTTCTTTATGCTCCATTGGAAATTTATTTTAATAACAAATATGAATTCTGGTTTGATTTTTATGATCTGATCCCGCTCTGTCTGTTGATGTTTGCGGTATTTACGGGTGTCAGCTTCCTGCTGGCTTTCATCGTTTCGAAGATAAATACCAGGCTATATCATGGATTTCTCACAGTTTATCTGATTGCGTTCCTCTGCACTTATATTCAGGGCAATTTCATGATAGGCAATCTGCCTCACCTGGATGGAAGTACGGTGGATTGGGCACAGTATTCCGGATTGCGTATCGGCTCCGTTGCTCTCTGGGTGGCAGTCACGGTTCTGGTGATACTGGCGATGAAAAAGCTGTCCCTTACAAAGGTGGCAGATGCAGCAGGTACTGTCAGCGGGCTGATCAGTCTGGTTCTGTTGGTGACTCTTGTAACGCTAGGGTTCACAAAACAGGGCCTGGAACACAAATTTTCTATGATCAACACCACCTATGGGGAACTGGAAATGTCTACCGATCAAAACCTTGTACTTCTGGTTCTGGACACAGTAGACGGAGACATCATGTCACAGGTGATCGAACACCATCCCGAATATAAGGAAACTCTTTCTGATTTTACTTATTATAATAATACGATGTCGGCCTATCCATTCACCATATATTCAGTTCCTTACCTCTTCTCCGGCGAATGGTATGAGGATCAGGAAGAATTTATCGAATATGCAAAGAGAGTCTATCGGGAAGCTCCTTTCTTTGATGATCTGGAAGCCAGAGGATACCGCATGGGAATGTATGAGGAGGAAGCTTACCGTCTGGAAGAAAGCATGCTCCGGTTTGAAAATATGATCGACACGACCCCCACGATCTCTTCCATTGCACAATTTATGAAACTGGAAATCAAGCTGGTCGGATTCAAATACATGCCTTTTGATCTCAAGCGCTTCTGCCTCACCATCCCGGCGGAATTCAATTCACTGGAGAAGACCGATGATATCAGTGATTACGAACTCTTTTCTTCCGACAATCAGGTCTTCTATACCTACCTGGAAAAGACACCGGTAACACTGACCGATGACAAATGCTTCAGATTCATCCATCTGGTAGGCGCCCACAGTCCCTGGCATCAGGATGCACAGATGAACGAGATTGAAAACGGCACCTACGAACAAAGCATTGAAGCCAGCATGACAATCGTGGCTACGTATCTGCAAAAACTGAAAGACAGCGGTGTCTATGATAATACGGCCATTATGATCCTGTCGGACCACGGATACAACATTGAGGATGATGACAGTTCCGAGAAACGGCAGCATCCTATTCTGTTCGTAAAGGGTGTCGGTGAGCATTATGATGAGCTACAGATTTCCTCTGCTCCCATTTCCCAATCTGATTATCTGGAAGCCTACACACGACTTCTGGATGGCAAACAGGGGGATGCCATCTTTGATTACAAGGAAGGTGATGCCAGAGAACGACGTTTCCTGTTCTATGATTACGACGAGCCCACTCATTTTTATGAGTATATGCAGACCGGATATGCCGGAGATGTAGACACGATGTACTTCACCGGTGTGGAAATCACACCATAATGGTCTCACTCCGAAATAATCACTTGCATTATCTTCTCTAAAAGGTATAATGTTTATAACAGCCTTGTTTTTAACAAATATTACACGTACATACGAGATGGAGGGTTCTTATGAAATTATCAAAAATCGAACAGGTAAACGAATTTCTTGCTATTGTTGACAGTTGTAAAGGGGAGGTTACTTTAAGATCCGTAGACGGTGATATTTTTAATCTGAAGAGCAAACTTTCCCAATATATTGCCATTGCTGCTTTGCTTGGTCAGCATGGTGATGAACTTGAGTTATTCTGCTCAGACAGCTCTGATGAAGGAAAATTCATGCATTTCCTGATGGAAAATCCCAGTGTACAATAGATTCACTTATAAATAATATACTATAATAACAAAGCACTCCCATTAACCGGGAGTGCTTTTGTTATTACTTTAAGATGTAGTTTCACAGCAGCTGCAGCAATCTCCGGTTCTTGTGGTAGCAGAAGATCCGGTCAGACAGCATCTCTCCTTCTCCGTAGACGGCATTGATATGCTGTACGGAGGAACGGATCTCCTGTACACCGGTGCAGTCTACGGGATGCAGGATTGCTTCATGTACGCTTGGAAAGACTACATAGTAGTCCCCGCCCAGTTTCTCCGCCAGGATTGCTTTTACCCCGGGATAGAAAAAGGCCACAGCCCCATGGATTCTGGCAGTAGTGGTGAGGAGATATCCTCTCTGTCCTTCCCTGTGGTTCCAGGGGCTGATCCAGGTCTGACGCCCTTCCTCTTCCGGCAACAGAATGCCTTCCTCATAAGGAAAAAACTTTCTCCTGTCATCTCCCAGAAACAATCTGGGCGGCATCTTGCGGCAGGTGTTCATCATGGCTTCCGTGATCAACTGGTCTTCCGTAAGCTTCCATGGCAGTACCATACCTCGGGACACCTGTATGGTCAGACTGCTTCCGGTCTTCTCACTGGTCAACAGATGCAGCACCAGCGCCACATCTCCAATCTTACGATAGATGGCATTGCCAAGCTCCTGCCTGCACCGTTCATAATTCACCGGACGCACGATCATATGCCTTCTGCAGACAGCATAGCTCAGATTCTCCCCGGAGAGTACGATGTCCTCTTCTTCATCGTCCTCCGTCAGGCCCGCCGAGATCTCCGGTAAAATACTCTGCCATCCTTCCTGTCCGTATCGCTCATACAAAGGCCGTATCAGCCAGTGCTGTATATATTCTCTTTTTCCACGCATCCATAATGCGCAGAGCATATCTTCACGTATCATGATCTGTTCTCTTCCATACATACACCGGTTCATAATATTCATGATATGAACCGCCATCGGATCACCGCATACCATGTGCCGTTCCAGCAGGCGTATGGTCTTGCCCCGTGCCGTTTCCATGTTCTGCACATTCCAACGCAATTCCTTCTTAAATTCTTCGTAAGTCATTGATCCCCCATTATTTTCTCCCTGCAAAAGCAGAGAACTGATCCGTAAATTTGCGTACAAAAATAAAAGGTACTATTAAAAAAATCGTTGGAAATCCCGGCCGAACGGCCTATTTAGAATTCTTATTTCAGAGATTTACAGTTTCCGAAACCATCCGGATTTCGGATAACTCCACCCTATCATAGATAGATTGCTTTGTCTATATGCGATTTCACCAAGGATATCTTTTGTCAAATTTCACGAAAAAATAATTTCAAAAAGAAAAAAAGTCCCCGTTTTCCGCAAAAACAGGGACTTTACAAATGTCAAATATGAAATTACACAACGCGTCGTACTGCCAGGATCGGACGGTAATTGGCATTGCTGATCTTGATACCGGTACGCTGTGTGCTGGCATGCACGATCAGCCCGCCGCCAATATACATAGCCACATGACCGTCATAACAGATCAGATCTCCCGGCTGTGCATTGCTGTAGTCCACACCGGTGCCACAACTTCTCTGCTCATAGGACGTACGGGGAATGCTGTAACCGAAATCACTGTAGACGCGGAAGGTAAATCCGGAACAATCCGCACCATTCGTCAGGCTGGTACCGCCCGCCACATACGGATTACCTATGTACTGACAGGCATATTTTGCAAGACGCTTTCCCATATCACTGCCGGAGGCACTTTCGATGACTGAGGTATAATTGGTCGTTGCATAAGTGCCGGTGGCTGCGGCAGTATTTCCCTGCTGTGCCTTCGCCTGCAGCTGTTTTAACTGTTTTTGTTCCTGTTGCAACAGTGCCTTCGCTACGGAAGCCTCCTGCTTTGCCTTCTTGATCTCCGCATCATAGTTGGCGGATTCCTGCTTTTTCTTGGCCAGCATCACATCCAGTTCCGATTTCTGGTTCTCCAGATCCGCCTTATCGGCTTCCAGCTGATCCTTATCGACCTGCAGCTGGGTCTTCTCTTCTTCCAGCTGGTTCCACAGCGCCAGTACCTGTTCCTTGGTCTCTTCGTATTCCTGCAGTTTCTGGCGGTCATACTCGTAGACGCTCTCCACGAAGTCCATCCGGTTCAGCATACCACTCAGGCCACCACCCTGTAACAGAAGGTTCACATAATTCTCCGAAGAATCATTTTCATACATCATGCGCATCCGACTGACCATATCGTCATGCTGCTGTTCTTCCTGCGCCTTGGCAATATTGTACTCTTCCTGGGTCTGATTGATCTGGATCTGCTTGTCGGCAAGTTCCGTTTCCTTCGCTGCGATCTCATCTTCCTTCATGCCGATACTAGTCATGGTGTTGATGATCTCCGCATTCAGGTCATCGATCTTCTCCTGCACCAGATCCTGTTCATCCTGCAGGGAATTGATCTGGCTGTTGATATTGTTCAGCTGGTTCTGATGTTCTTTAATGTTGTTCTGTAATTCTCCTATGGAAGGGGCTGCCTGCACCGTCTCCGCAGGAGATTCCCAGACAGAGCCGGTGGCTGTCAGCGTCACCGCTGCCAGAAGAAAATAACATAAAAACTTTCTTTTTGCTCTATTTACTTTTCTGCCAGCGGTTTTTTTCTTCATAGGTAAAATGACTCCATATAATTATAGGTCGCAGTTATTTACAGTACGAGGGAAGGGGATAACGTCACGGATATTGCCCATTCCGGTGATATACATTACGCAGCGCTCGAAGCCCAGTCCGAAGCCTGCATGACGTGCGGAGCCGTAGCGGCGCAGATCCAGATAGAACTGATAATCTTCCTTATTCAGTCCCAGCTCTTCCATACGCTTCTCCAGAATCTCCAGATTGTCTTCACGCTGGCTGCCGCCAATGATCTCGCCGATACCGGGTACCAGGCAGTCCATAGCAGCCACAGTCTTGCCATCCTCGTTCAACTTCATGTAGAATGCCTTGATCTCCTTCGGATAATCGGTAACGAAGACCGGTTTCTGGAAGATCTTCTCGGTTAAGTAGCGCTCATGCTCGGTCTGTAAGTCACAGCCCCAGAATACCTTGTAGTCGAATTCGTCGTTGTGCTCTTCGAGGATGCGGACAGCCTCTGTGTAGGTTACATGACCGAATTCGGAATTTAATACGTGGTTTAAGCGGTCAAGGAGTCCCTTGTCGATGAACTGGTTGAAGAAATTCATCTCTTCCGGTGCGTGCTCTAAGACGTAGCGGATGACATATTTTAACATATCCTCGGCAACTTCCATGTTGTCGTTCAGATCCGCAAATGCCATCTCCGGCTCGATCATCCAGAACTCAGCTGCATGACGGGTCGTGTTGGAGTTCTCTGCGCGGAAGGTCGGTCCGAAGGTGTAGATATTGCGGAATGCCATCGCGTAGGTCTCGCCGTTTAACTGACCGCTGACAGTTAAGTTAGTTGGTTTTCCGAAGAAATCCTGGGAGTAGTCAACCGTGCCGTCGTCCTTTTTCGGAACATTGTTCAGATCCATCGTGGTAACCTGGAACATCTCACCGGCGCCCTCGCAGTCACTTGCGGTAATCAGTGGAGTGTGGACATACACGAAATCGCGCTCCTGGAAATACTGATGGATCGCGTAAGCTGCCAGGGAACGTACACGGAACACAGCCTGGAAGGTGTTGGTTCTCGGACGCAGGTGAGAGATGGTACGCAGATACTCAAGGCTGTGGCGTTTCTTCTGAAGCGGATAATCCGAAGCGGACGGTCCCTCAACGGCTACCTCGGTCGCCTGAATCTCGAACGGCTGCTTTGCCTCCGGGGTTGCAACCAGGGTACCTTTTACGATAATGGATGCGCCTACGTTTAACTTGGAGATCTCTGCAAAGTTCGGCATTGTATCATGGTAAACAACCTGAAGTGTCTCAAAGTAGCTGCCATCGCTCACAACGATGAAGCCAAAGTTCTTGGAACCGCGCACGCTTCGTACCCAGCCGCCGATCTGAACTTCTTTGTCCAGATACGTCTCTCTGGAACGGTAAATTTCTCTTACAGTGGTTAAATTCATCTCAGTAAACTCCTTATTTTGCAAAATAAACTTTCTCATGCGGACTGCCCTGCAGTGTGCAGACCGTGTTTAACTTTCATTATACTGTATTTTCCTTGTAGATTCAAGGGACGGAGGGAAATTTGCTAGGGGAAGAAACCTGCCCGTATAAAAAGTGACAGCTTTAAAAATTAACAGAAACAAATGCAAAAACAGAAGGAAAGGGCAGAAAACAAGCTGGGTATTGTGTCAACTCTGTGAATACTTGTTTTACAGAGACAAATGCCCGGTGTTAGAATGGGGATAAAGAAAGAAAACCGCGGAATACTTTCAAAGAGTCTATCAAACGGAAAGGGTGTAGACAGAAGAATTATGACTGAACTTGACGCAAATAAAAAAGCGGAAGAGCTTGCATTAGAGGGTTACGGACACTGCTACACCTGTATGGGCTGCCGAAGTTTCCTCACGCCGTATGTTGACGAAAACGGCAAACCGAAGTATTACGGCAGATTTAATCAGGGCGTTGTAACGGTTAACCTTGTTGATATAGGTCTTTCTGCGGACAAAGATTTGACGAAATTCTGGCAGATTTTCGACGAGAGAATGGAACTTTGCCACAGAGCGCTTCAGGCGCGCCACGAACGTCTTACGGGAACCGTGTCGGACGCCGCGCCTATTCTTTGGCAGCACGGCGCACTTTTGCGTCTTAAAAAAGGCGAAACGATTGACAAATATCTCCACGGCGGATATTCCACGCTTTCGCTCGGATATGCCGGTCTTTGGGAGTGCGTTTACGCGCTTATCGGAAAAAAACTCACCGAAAAAGACGGCGAGGAGCTTGGACTTGAAATTATGAGAAAGCTCAACGAATATACCGCAAAATGGAAAGCCGCGGAAAATATTGACTACTCGCTTTACGGCACACCGCTCGAAAGCACGACATATAAATTTGCAAAATGTCTGCAAAAACGTTTCGGAATTGTGAAAGGCGTGACCGACAAAAACTACATCACAAACAGCTATCACGTTCACGTTTCGGAGGACATTGACGCGTTTGACAAGCTTGCGCTTGAAGCAAAATTCCAGGCGCTTTCCCCCGGCGGTGCAATTTCTTACGTTGAAGTGCCGAATATGCAGAACAACCTTGAGGCAGTTCTCACCGTTATGAAATTTATCTACAACAACATTATGTATGCCGAGCTTAACACAAAGTCAGACTACTGCCAGGTTTGCGGATACGACGGCGAAATTGAAATCAAGGAAAATGAGCACGGCAAGCTTGTTTGGGAGTGCCCGAACTGCCATAACACCGACCAAAACAAGCTTAACGTTGCGCGCAGAACGTGCGGGTATATCGGAACGCAGTTTTGGAATCAAGGCAGAACACAGGAGATAAAAGAGCGCGTTTTGCATCTGTAAAATTTTAAAATTTTAACAAATATTTTTCGGACGTACATAAAAAACTGTACGTCCGAAGTTTTGAAAGGAAATTTATCGTGAACGTTGCGGCAATCAAAAAAAATGACATAGCAAACGGCGTCGGCGTGCGCGTTTCGCTCTTTGTGAGCGGATGCCGTCACAGGTGCAAAAACTGCTTTAACAAAGAGGCGTGGGACTTTGATTTCGGCGAAAAATTCACCGACGATACAATGGAGGAAATTATGTCCGCGCTTGACAAAGATTTTATAAGCGGACTTACAATTCTCGGCGGCGAACCGTTTGAAAACGAAAATCTCGGCGGTGTTTTGGCGGTTGTGAAT
>OGFF01003418.1_pt1 | contig 11889 bp, 12 predicted proteins | sample 1570751 | NCBI WGS metagenome assembly OGFF01 (sample SAMEA2581951, study PRJEB24529) | metagenome | biome: Human gut stool | place: China | collected 2011 | reverse complement strand
ATCGAATCGGTAATTGATGAGTCTTTACTTTGTCTTTTTCTTTTCTTAGTACTCTCAGTATTTAATTGCGTTGGATTTTCCAACGTAGGCAAATCCAACATAGGCTTTTCCAATGTTGGATTATCCAATGTACTGTGCAAGCACCATCGCCTGAAAGCAGGGGCGGTCCAGCTGGACAGGAAGCCGCAGCAGGTCTGCCTGCGCCTGAAAGGCGTTCAGGATAAACAAGATCCGCTCCTTGACAGAGCGCTGCGCCAGCGTCGGGATCGAGATCACCACAGGCGCGGGGTACAAAAGCGATGACAGCGTCTGCGGCAGCTGTGCACTTTCACAGATGACGGCGCAGGCGCAGGTCTGAGGCGCTGCCGCCGCATCCTGAAGCGCGTACCACCGCTGTAGGGTATGGAGTGCGTGCTCCGGCGCGCGCTCCGCGTTCAGAAAGCCGATGCAGGCGCCCTTTGGCCCGGCACCCGCCGTGCAGTCGGCAAGCTGCGCGGGAAAATCCGGCGATGTCAGATCCAGCCAAACGGGGTCCCGCGGCTCTTTGAGCGCCTGAAGCTCGTTTTCCATGCGGAAAACGGCCTGTGTAAAGCACTTCTTTCCGCTTCCCGCCGGACCGTAAATGAGATATGCGTGCGGCCGCGCCGGATAGAGCGCCATTTTCGTCGCTTCCTGGATCGGCGTGTGAAGCCCCTCATGGACGCCGGTCCCGACAAAGGCGTCAAATGCCACGACCGGGATGCTGGTCTCCGAGAGCCCGTCCGTTAAAAACAGCCGGCGCATCTGCTCGAGATTATCCAGTGCCATCGGGATTTGGCTGAGGTTATAAAAATCGCAGAGCGTCTTTTTGTCCAGATATAGTGTCGGCCGGCCGTGTACCTTGATCAGGAAACCGGCGCGATTGAGATTATTGAGCGTGCGCGATACGTTGCTGCGATTATAATTCATGTCGATCGACAGCGTCAGAGCGTCCGTATCAAGCTCCTGATATTTCTTGGAGATCGCCGCACGCAGCGTCTTTTTCTGTATCACACTCAACAGCTGTTCAGACAGGGATGGCTGTTCCATGACGCACCTCACTGTTTCAAGATAAAAATATTATAAAATATACAACTTTTGAAGTCAAGTGCCATATTCTTTGTGTAATTTGCGAAATAGCATCAAAATTTTGTGTAAATAATCCGAAAAATGAAAGAAACAGATGTGTGCACACTAAAACAGAACAGCGTGATCTGTGCTTCAATTTTCAATGCCGGACGAGGATATTTGCACACAAGCCTGAACACGGTCACACAAGAGGAAAAAAGGCGAAGTTATACAGGAATAACAAGCAACGAAAGATTTGACAACATAAATTTAGACCTTTTGACAAAAAAACACCGAGCTGATATCATGAGCATACAACGACCGCGGAGAGAAAGGAAGTGACCTCATGCAAATAGCGGAGAAAATCATTCTCTGCACGCACGGATATTTCAGTGAAAAGCTGAAGGAGTCCGCTGAGATGATCGCAGGCCCGATGGACGATGTAACGACGTTTTGCCTGCTGCCGGGAATGGAGCCGGACGACCTGAAGGGACAGATCGAACCGCTGCTGGCATCCTGTTCGGCTGCGGTCGCGCTGGTCGACATTGCAGGCGGCACCCCGCTGAATGTCATGGCGCGGCTGTCGGCACAATATCCGGTAACAGTTGTAACGGGCGTGAACCTGCCGATGCTGATCGAAGCCAGTGAGTCCAGAACGGATATGGACTATCAGGAGCTTGGCACACATCTGGTTTCGATGCTTCCCTCGACGGGAAGGGTGATTCAAATGAAGGGAGCAGAAAAATGAGTAAAGTCGAACTGATCCGTGTGGATTTTCGTATGATTCACGGGCAGGTCATTGTAAAATGGCTCAAGCGCACGGGCGCAAATAAGATCCTTGCGATCAACGACGAGATCGCATTCGATCCGTTCCTGGCGGATATCTACCGTATGTCCGCTCCGGTCGGCGTAGAGATCGAGACTATGACAAAGGACGATGCGATCGCAAAGCTCAAGGCGCTGGATTCCGGAAATGAAAAGATCCTGATCCTGCTGAAGAATGTGGAGGACGCTTACTACTGCTTTAAAAACGGCATGCCCATGCCGCATCTGCAGATCGGCGGACTCGGCGCCGGACCCAACCGCATCAATGTATTCGGCGCCATCGCGCTGGACAATAAGGATGCCAAAACGCTCAAGGAGATGAGCGACGCCGGTGTGGACGTTTATTTCCATCTGGTTCCCGATGAGTCGAAGGCGAGCCTCGACAAGATCCTGAGCAAATACAATTTTGCTCTTTCCTGAGTATCCGCGTATTTCCTCCGGCCATGGCCGGTGAAATAAACAAGAAAGAGGAGTGAAAACTGAATGACACTAGCGTTAGCAATTGCAGGCGGCCTTTGTTACTTCATCGGCACCTGCCGCGTCGGTTCCGGCACCTACCACTCGCTTGGCTCCGGCGTATTCATCGGATTCATCTGCGGTCTGGTGTACGGCGATGTGATGACCGGTCTGATCATCGGCGCCTCGATCAACCTCGTATATCTGGGTGTTGTCGCACCGGCTGGCCAGATCCCCTCCGATGAGATCATGGCAAGCTCCGTTGCCATTCCGCTGGCACTGGCCGGTGGACTGAGTGCGGAAATGGCGGTCTCACTGGCTGTCCCGTTCGGCCTTCTGGGCGTGTTCATCGACCAGATCCGCCGCACCAGCAACATCTTCTTCCTTCACAAGGCAGACAAGTACGCGGCAGAGGGCAATGAAAAGGGCATCTATCTCTGCGGTACGTGGTATCCTCTGGCAGTCACGTTTGTCATCCGCTTTATCCCCGTTTTTGTTCTGCTTCAGCTCGGCTCTGACGCAGTCTACAAGATCCTGGACATCCTGCCCACGTTCGTCACCACCGGACTGTCCGTTGCTGGCGGCCTGATGCCGGCGATCGGCTTCGCGATCATTCTCAAGTCCATCGGCAATGCCAAGCTGCTGCCCTACTTCTTCATCGGCTTCTTTGCCGTTCAGTATCTCGGCATCAGCACCATGGCCGCTGCGATCTTTGGCACCTGCGCCGCGCTGATCGCGTACTTCGGAAGTAAAAATGAAAAGGAGGCTGCGATCAATGGCTGATACTGCAAAGAACACCGGCCTTGCCGAGGGCAAGCGCCTGACGAACAAAGAACTGTTCCGCACCTATCTGCGCCTCTACATCACGAACGAGATGAGCAACTCCTATGAGAGATTGCAGGCTCTGAACTTCTGTATCACCATGGCTCCGCACCTGAAAAAATGGTACGGCGACCGTAAGGAAGAATACATTGAAGCGCTTCAGCGCCATCTTCAGTTCTACAACACCGAATCGACCATCGGCTCTGTCATCTGCGGCATCGTCCTTTCCATGGAGGAAAAGAAGGCTCAGGGCGAAAATATCCCGGCCGAGGCGATCACCGGCATCAAGACCGGCCTGATGGGCCCGATGGCGGGCATCGGCGATTCCCTGATCCGTTCTACCCTCAAGTCGACCATCCTCGCCATCGCATGTACGCTGGCGCTTGCAGGCAATGCCATCGGCGCCTTCTTCCCGCTGCTGTACCCGACGATCATGATCATTGTCGGCTACTACATGCTCAAGCTCGGCTATGACATCGGCCGCGACGCGGTCACAAAGGTTCTCAGAAGCGGCGTCTTTGCCAAGATCATAAACGCCACAGGCATATTAGGCATGTTTATGATGGGCGCTTTGTCCAGCAGCTATGTCAAGGTCAAGACCCCTCTGTCGTTCCAGATGGAAAATGCGGCAAAGGCAGTCGTTGTTCAGGATCTTCTGGACGGCATCATTCCCGGCCTTCTCCCGCTGTGCGCAGTGTTCGGTATCTACTGGTACCTCTCCAAGGGCGGCAGAAAGTACAGCGCATTGGTCTGGGTCCTGTTTGCGATTGCCCTTGTCGGCAGTCTGATCGGAGTCCTTGGCTGATACACATACAGAAAGCTGAGAACCGCCTGATGCATATTGGGCGGTTCAACGCGTCTTATATTTTTGAGTTCGGAGGTTTCATTTATGATCGTTCCCATGCATGAATTGCTGCAGGACGCAAAAAACAATCATTACGGCGTCGCAGCACCCAACGTTTTCAACCGCGAGACCATCGAAGCCGCCTTCCGGGCGGGCCGCGAGCTTCACGCGCCGGTCATTCTGGATGTGCATCCGGTCCACGGCATTTATGAGTGCGCCGCGATCGCGCGTTTCTTTGAAAAAAATACCCGGAGGTCGTAGCGGCGCTCAACCTCGATCACGGCGGGACCTACGAACAGGGCGTTCAGGCGATCCATGCGGGCTTTTCGTCGATCATGGTCGACCGCTCCACACTGCCGTTTGAGGAAAATGTGGCGCAGGTCCGTGAGCTGGTCAAGATCGCGCACGCGGTCGGCGTATCGGTCGAATCGGAACTTGGCCATGTCGGTCAGGGCGATGCGTATGCCGAAACGCGGGATTCGGGACTTACGCATCTGGACGAGGCGCAGGCCTTTGTCGAGCAGACCCACACGGACTGTCTGGCCGTTGCGGTCGGGACCTCGCACGGCGTCTACAAGGGAGCGCCGCGGCTGGAGTTTGACCTCCTCAGCGAGCTTGCACGCGAGCTTCCGCTGCCGTTGGTGCTGCACGGAGGCTCCGGCACAGGCGACGACAATCTCGTAAAGGCCATTGCCTGCGGTATCCAGAAGATCAACCTCAACACAGACCTGAACGAAGGCGGCCTTGCCAAGCTGAATGTCAGCTGTCAGAATGGCTTTACCAGAGAGGTGAAGGGAGCCAACGGCGAGATGAATACCAAGCGGATGAACCTCCAGCAGACCATTCAGACGGCTGTTGACGGCTGGATGGAGACGCTCAAGTATTACATGACGCTGTTCGGCAGCGCAAACCGCATCTAGGAGGAACACATATGGAACCCAAAACCACGAAAACCGCTGTTCTGCACGGAAAAGAGCAGCTCACCATAGAAGAACGCGTCCTGCCGGAACTGACGCCGGACAGTGTTCTGGTCAAGATCAAAGCCTGCAATATCTGTACTTCGGAGTACGGCGTGTATAACGGCAGCCGCACGCGCCCCTATCCGCTGGTATTCGGCCATGAATGGGCCGGTGAGGTTTTGAAGGTCGGAAGCCGTGTCGACGCATTTGCACCCGGCAACATGGTCGCCTGCGGTTATGAATTTGACCCCACGTCTCCGGAGTCGCTCGAGGGCCGCACCGGTGAGTGCCGCCATATCAAAACGGCCAACGATCTCAATCCTGACGGCTACTACGGAAATGCGGGCTTTGCGGAATATGCCGTAAAATCCAAGGTCGGCCTCTATAAGATCCATCCGGACATCGATCCGTCCATTGCCGGTCTTCTGGAGCCGGTTGCATCCGTCGCATTCGGCCTGCGAAAGCTCCGTTTGCAGCGCGGCGAACGTGTTGCGGTCATCGGCGCCGGCACCATGGGCATCATCAACGCGCTGATGGCGCGTGCCTACGGCGCAAACGTCATGATCACGGAAATGATCCCGAAAAAAATCGAAGCGGCCCGTGCCTGCGGCCTGCAGGTCATCGACGTGGGACAGACGGACCCTGTTGAGGAGGTCAAGCGTCTGACCGGCGGTGTGGGCGTCGACTGTGTCATCCTCGCTGTCGGCGCACAGGCTGCGACCGATCAGGCTTTTGAGATGCTCAAGGCAAAGCGCGGCCGCGTGCTGCTGTTTGCCGCCGCCTATCCCAGCCCCAAGATCAATCTGGACGTCAATACGCTCCACTATCGCAAGATCGACATCATCGGCACCTTCGGCGCGGATCATCAGGATTTCCAGGCGGCTGCGGACACGATCAATTCCGGCAGCATTGATTTCTCGCCGGTCATTGAGAAAAAGTATCCCTTCTCCCAGATGGAGCAGGCGATGCAGGCGGCCTGCGTTCCCGGCGCGTACCGCGTGAGCGTTGTGATGGAATGAGCGCGGAGAAGACGCTCGTCGTCTGCGGCGCAGGCAATATCGGGCGCGGCATCGTAAGCGTGCTGTTTCAGCAAGCGGGATACCGCCTGCTGTTTTACAGGCGCGATGCCGCGGCGCTGCGGCAGCTCAAAAGCGCCGCACACTATCCGGTCTTTTTGCTGGACCGGGACGGCGCGGACGAAAGCGTCGAAATAGATAATTTTGACGTGCTGCTCGGGGAAGACGCGCTGGTCGAGGCGCTGACAGAGCATGATCTGGCTGCTTTCTGCTTTGGCCGCGCGGCCTTTGCATCCGCAGCCGGGCAGCTTGCCAGAGCCTGCCGCCTGCGGAAGCAGCGTGGGCGAAGCACACCCTGCGAGATCCTTCTTTGCAGCAATGAGCCGGACGGCAGGGAGGCGCTGTATTCGCTGCTCCTTTCGCAGCTGCGCCAGACCGGCGAGGAAGCGCTTGCCGCGCTGGCGGAGATCGCACAGGTGCTCGTTTATTCCGTCGGCTACAGCGGCGAGGACCGCGCGCCGTTTGCCATCACGGCGACTGCCAACGGGACGCTGGAGGCCGACGCGGACGCGCTGTCCATGCCGCTTCCGGCTGTTCCGAATCTGCTGGCCGGAACAAATGTGCAGGCAAAGCTCTACCGCAAGCTGTACATCGCCAATATGTTCCACACCTATGCCGCGCTGCTCGGCGCGCAGAAGGGCGCCCGGACGATGGCGGAATGCTATGCAGATCCGCAGATCCTCGCGCGCGTACAGACTGCCTTTGCGCAAAGCGAAGCGGCTGTACTGCGGCAGTGGCAGTTTGACGCCGGGGAGCACGCGGCGTGGCGCGCCGCCATGCTGGAGAAAATGCGTCAGCCGAGCGGCGACCCCCTCCCGCGTGTTCTGCGCGACCTTCCCAAAAAGGCCGGGCGCAGGGAACGCTTTGCAGGGCCGATCCTGCTTTGTCTTCGCTTCGGCCTGCCATGCGGGGAGCTTCTTCACGCGCTGCGCCTGCTCCTTGGGACCCTGCAAAGCGACGCAGGCATATGCGCATTGGATCCCATGCAGCCGCAGGAGGCTCAGCTTTTGCGGCTGCTGAACGAAGATAACAAATGATGCAGGAGAAAACATATGAAACAGTTTACGTATACCGTACAGGACGAGATGGGGATCCATGCCCGCCCCGCCGGACAGGTCGTTAAATTTGCAAAAACACTGCAAAGCAAGGTCACGATCGAAAAGGACGGCGCTGTTGCCGACGCCAAACGGATGATCTCGCTTCTCAGCCTCAACGTTCTCAAGGGCGAGACCATCACGGTCCGCATTGAAGGAGAGACGGAGGAACAGGACGCGGCCGACGCGGAAGCCTTTTTTCATCAGACATTATAACTAGGAGAATCACTATGATGCAGGTTCAAGGTACGTCAATTCTGCCGCAGATCGCCATCGGAAAGATCCGGTTCCTTCAGGTACAGCCCCAGCGGCACGCCGAATACGGAGAAAGTCCGGAGAAAGAACGCGAACGCTTTGTGCGTGCGCGCGAGGCAGCCGGTGCGAGACTGACCAAATTGTATGAAAAGGCCTGTCAGGAAGCCGGAGCGGATGAAGCCGAGATATTGGAGGTCCACCGGATGCTGCTGGAGGATGAGGACTTCGCAGACGCGGTGGAGGCCGGACTGGAAGCCGGTTACTCCGCAGAGGCGGCCGTGATGCAGGCAGGCGAGCAGATCGCCGCGCTTTTCAGGACGATGGATGCGTATATGCGGGCACGCGCGGCAGATATTCTGGATGTGGCCCAGAGCCTTGTCCGCGCGCTCAGCGGTGCGGCAGAGGCCGCACTGGAGGAGCCTGCCATCGTTATGGCCGAGGATCTGGCGCCCAGCACCACGGTACAGCTTGACAAACAGTTTCTGCTTGGCTTTGTGACGAGCGGCGGCTCCGCAAACTCGCACACTGCCATTCTGTCGCGCACGATGAGCATTCCGGCGCTGATCCAGACGCCGATCGATCCCGCGTGGGACGGCAAGCAGGCCATTCTGGACGGCCGGACCGGTACGCTCTACATTGAACCTGAGGAAGCAACCTGTCAGCAGCTTTCCGCGGCGCGGGATCAGCTTCTTGCCGAGCGCGAAGCGCTCTGCGCGCTGCGCGGCCTGCCGGCGCAGACCTCCTCCGGCCAGCGTGTTTTGACCTATGCCAACGTGGGCAGTATTTCCGATGTTGAGCTGGCCGTGAAAAACGATGCCGAGGGCATCGGCCTGTTCCGCAGCGAGTTTCTATTCCTTGGCCGTGAGGATTATCCCACCGAGCAGGAGCAGTACGATGTATACTGCCGCATTCTGGAACTCATGCAGGGCAAGCGCGTGATCGTCCGGACGATGGACATCGGCGCAGACAAGAAGATCGGATATTTTCAGCTTGACGAGGAAGAAAATCCGGCGCTCGGGCTGCGCGGTATCCGGCTGTGCCTTGAACGCAGGGAGGTCTTCCGCACGCAGCTGCGCGCGCTGTTGCGCGCGGCGGCGAAGGGCAGGCTTTCTGTCATGTACCCGATGATCACCTCGGCAGAGGAAATTTTGGAGGTGCGCACGCTCGTACAGGCTGTCTACGAAGAATTGTGTACGCAGAAAATAGAATGCGCTCTGCCGGAGCAGGGGATCATGATCGAAACGCCGGCGGCGGCGATCATTGCCGATGAGCTTGCGCCGATGGTTGACTTTTTCAGCATCGGCACAAACGACCTCATTCAATATACGTTGGCGGCTGACCGGCAGAACGCGCGGCTCGGACGCTTCTGCGACCCTTATCATCCGGCTGTCCGCCGCCTGATCCGCGGCGTTGTTGAGGCGGCGCATCAGGCGGGGATCTGGGCCGGTATCTGCGGCGAGCTGGCTGCGGATCCGGTCATGACACAGAGCTTTGTGGAGCTTGGCATCGATGAGCTGTCCGTTTCCCCCGGCGCGGTGCTTCCCCTTCGAGCGGCGGTCCGCGCACTGTGACAAAAATGGAGGAAGAACGATGCTGCGGGCGGTTATTTTCGATGTAGACGGCACGCTTTTGGATACGGAGCGCATTTATATTCACGCATGGCAGCAGAGCGCCCGACAGTTCGGCTTCACGCTGACGCGGGAGTTGCTCCTCCGGACGCGCGGCGCGAGTCTGGAATTCGGCCGTGCGCTTCTGGAACAGGCGCTTGGCGAGGGCTTCTGCTTTGAAGCCGTCCGCATGGAGCGGATCCGGATCGCGGAGGAGATCATCCGCACGGAGAGTCCTGTCTGTAAGCCCGGCGTGCGCCAGACGCTTGACGCGCTGCACCGCACAGGCGTTCCGGCCGCTGTGGCGACGTCCACCAACCTGCCGCTGACGCGGACGCACCTTGCGCTTTCGGAGATATTGGATGATTTTTCCGCCATCGTTACAGGGGATCAGGTCGCGCACGGAAAGCCGGAGCCGGATATTTTCCTTCTGGCGGCTGAGCGTCTCGGCATTGCGCCGGAAGCGTGTCTGGTCGTGGAGGATTCCGAATCCGGCCTTCAGGCGGCGGAAGCCGCCGGTATGCAGCGCGTCCTGATCCCGGATCTCGGGCCGGTCAGTGAGACGGCACGGCAGTCCTGCCTTGCGGTGCTGGATTCCATGCAGGCGCTCCCGCCGCTTTTGAGGCGACTGCGGACGTGATAGAGGGCAGTGTATTTCACATTGAAAGGGGCTGTCTCACTAAGAGGCAGCCCCAAAATTACGAAGCCCGGCTCTTGCACAGAGTCGGACTTCGGCGTATTATTTAGGTGTGAAAGAAAATAAGACGCGAGTAGAGTATACGGCATACGGGACTGGATATCAAGTCTGCTTGCCCATGAATTTAGAAATCATCATCCCGTCGGACGAACCAGTGAGATTGCTCAGCGCTGTTGCAGAGGAGTTAGATTACAGTATTCTGCTTGACATTGGAATATCGGATCAAGCTGTTCTTGCTTCTCAAACGAATCGAACCTATTCGCAAAATCTGAAAATCGTTTTAACGCCATAAAGCGTTGATAACATCCAAGTCGTTTTTCGAATAGAGCAATTTTATTTTGTTTCTGTGATGTACGAACTGAAATAGCTATGGCAACGATCGCCGCTGCCGCTGAGACGATCGTAGGAATGATCGTCCACCAGTCAGGTTTGGCTGTACTTGCTTTGATAATTTCAATTATTTCTTGCATTTGTATTTCGGATATATACATCTAGTTACCCCTCAATCTCTGCCACGATCTTATCGATCTCCTCCCGCAGCTTTTGCTCCCGCGCTACGATCTGCGCGATCTCGGCGTTGAGCTTTTGAATATCAATGACCTCGCGGGTGTCCTCCTGCTCGACGTAGGTGGAGACGGAGAGGTTATAGTCCTGCTCGGCAATTTTGTCGTTGGGGACGAGGGCGGCGAAGTGCGGCTTGTCGGCGCGGTCGAGATAGGCCGTCAGGATCGTCTGGATGTTGTCCTCGGTGAGCTTGTTGCTGTTGGTGATTTTGACGCACTGCTTGGACGCGTCCAGAAACAGCGTATGGTTATCCCGCTTGGACTTTTTCAGCACCATGATGCAGGTCGCGATTGTCGTGCCGTAGAACAGGTTGTCCGGCATCTGGATGATTCAGTCGATGAAGTTGTTGTCGATCAGGTATTTGCGGATCTGCTTTTCCGCGCCGCCGCGGTACATCACGCCGGGGAAACAGACGATGGCCGCCGTGCCGTCGGTCGCCAGCCACGACAGGCTGTGCATGATAAACGCCAAATCCGCCTTCGACTTCGGGGCCAGTACACCGGCGGGCGAAAAGCGCGGGTCGTTGATGAGCGTTGCGTTGTCGCTGCCCTCCCAGCGGATGGAGTACGGCGGATTGGATACGATGGCCTCAAACGACTCGTCGTCCCAGTGCTGGGGGCTTACCAGCGTATCGCCGTGGGCGATGTCAAACTTATCGTAGTCAATATCGTGCAGGAACATATTGATACGGCGGAGGTTGTAGGTCGTGATATTGATCTCCTGCCCGTAAAAGCCCTGCCGGATGTTGCCGGGGCCGAGAATTTTTGCAGCCTTCAAAAGCAGAGAACCGGAACCGCAGGCGGGATCATAGACCTTGTTGACCTCTGTCTTTCCGGCCACGGCGATGCGCGTCAGAAGTTCAGATACCTCCTGCGGCGTAAAATATTCGCCGCCGCTTTTTCCGGCGTTGGAGGCGTACATGCCCATGAGATATTCATAGGCGTCGCCAAAGGCGTCGATGGTGTTGTCGCGGTAATCGCCGAGCTTCATATCGCCCACACCGTTCATCAGCTTGACCAGCCGCTTGTTGCGCTCGGCGACCGTGCCGCCCAGCTTGTTGCTGTTGACGTCGATATCGTCAAAGAGTCCGCTGAAATTCGCCTCGCTGTCGCTGCCCTTGGCGGAGTCCTCGATCGCCTGAAAGACCGCTTCCAGCGTCTCGTTCAGATTCTCGTCCAGCGGCGCGCGGCTGCGGACGCTGCAAAACAGCTGGCTCGGCAGGATGAAAAAGTCACTTGTATTGGACGTGGGATGTGCTACACTGGATTTACAGCTCAAGCAATTGGAGGTGCAGCCCATGCTCTACGGCTCGCAGAAGCGATTTGACAAAAACGGCGACGGCAAGCTGAAGGGTGCCGAGTGGCAGCGGTGGTACCAGTACGCTTACGGTGATGAGATCGAAGCGAAGGAAAAGCGCAGCCGTGCCAATGCTGCTGCCGAGCAGAAGCGTGCACAAATTGCAGCGGATTTTGCAGATCATGTCTCTGACCTCATTAACTGGATGTATCGCGATCTTGCGCATCTGGAGGGCGAGCGTGAGGATCAGGCCATCCGCACGATGCACCTTGCTCTGTATGTGATCTCCGCCGCGCTCCAGACGCAGA
>OGFF01003403.1_pt1 | contig 11936 bp, 14 predicted proteins | sample 1570751 | NCBI WGS metagenome assembly OGFF01 (sample SAMEA2581951, study PRJEB24529) | metagenome | biome: Human gut stool | place: China | collected 2011 | reverse complement strand
TGGGCTGCGGCGTTGCTCTGGTTATCCTCCTGCTTCTGGGCGGATTTGTATATTTTATCCAGGGCGTTGCAAGGGACCACAGCGATGAAAGCAGCAATGCTTCCGGCGCTTCCAGCGTCGTTTCGGAGGATCCCTATGCCGGGGTGATAAGCACGATCTCTTCTGCGTGCAAAAGCGTCGGGATTGCACCCTCCCAGATCGTGAATGTTTCCCAGATCGAGAACTGGGAAAACGGCGAGCAGTACCAGTTCAGCTATGACGGCGTGAAATTCACTGCCGCTCTTAACTCCGACGGCACCGTGGACGGAATATACTGCGGAACCAACAAGATGTATGACAACGGCGAAGCTGTGATAAGGTACCTTAAAGGCTTCCTCGTCCGCACAGACAGCGGCACCGTGGAGTACGGCACCTGCGAGGTGAACGGTATCGTCATGAACCTCACCGGCGCGGACTGCTCCTATGTCCAGATAGATGTGGGATTCTTCGGCAAGGACGGCGTAAAGATCACATCGGGGCTTGACAATGTGCTCAACCTGAAGAAGGGCGAGCAGTGGCGCTTCAAGGCATACGGCTTTGGAGATGGGATAACGAACTACAAAATCGAAGATATCTCCTGGTATTGATACATCGGCGCTCCGCACGGGGCGCCTTTTTTATGCCCGAAAGGGGGACAGATGGCGTATAATCACAGCATAATAAAGATAGACGGAGTGGAAATGCCCACCCCGTCTGATTTTTCCCCGACCAGCTCGGACTACGACAGCAAGAACTCCGGGCGCTCCGAGAGCATGGAAATGACGCGCGACATAATCCGCCGCAACGTCCGGACTGCGACCTTCACCTGGAAGCTCCAGACCCCGGACATGCGTAAGGTCTGGAATGCGGTCCTGCCGGAGAAGCTCAGCCTCACGTTCTTCGACCTGGGACAGCCGGCGGATACACAGTACAGCACGATGAACTGCTACGCCGACCCCTCCAGGAAGCCGAAGCTCCTGAAATGGGAGCCGCAGAACCCGGAGGAATCCTGGTGGGAATTCACGACGACATTTACGGAGTATTGATATGTATAATGTGACTGAAAAATACAGCGAGCTGATAAAGGCGCCGGTCCGCTATACCGGGATACGCGGCGCAGTACGGCTCAAGGACGGGACGATGATACCGCTGACGGATTCCAACATCGACAGCGGCTCCCTGACGATAACCAACAAGCTCAACCGCCGTGGGGATTTCCGCCCGGGAGGAGTGTACTCCGGGGAGCTGTCGGCGCGGCTTCGAGGATTCTCCGGGAAGTCCAGCGACCTTGACGGGGCGGTGATACGGCTCACCTATGTGCTGTACCACGACCGGGGCATGGCGGATTCCAGGGCGGAAACTGTGCCGCTGGGGCGGTACTACATCGACGGCTCAACAATAAAGCGCCGGAACAACCTGGTCACCTTTTCGGCGGTGGATTCGCTGACGTTCTTCGATATTCCGGCGACGGAGCGGACAGGCACGCTGTATCAGCTGGCACAGTCCGCGTGCGATTCCGCCGGGGTGGCGCTCGGCATGTCCGGGGAGGATTTCGCGGCGCTGCCCAACGGCACGCAGTCCGCGGCGATAAATACGGCGAGGATACAGACGGAGCGCGACGCGCTGATGTACATAGGCATGCTGACGGGTACTTTCGCGCGGATACGCCGGGAGGACAACGCGCTGGAATTTAAGCCGCTCAGCTGCACCAAGGACGACAAGGGCATGATAATCCCCGTCCGGGAGATCGCCGGGAATATCCGCTTTACGACGGATTTCTCGGACGACACCACCCGGATAGCGCAGCTCGTCACGCGGCGCAGGGGAGTTGCTGTGAACTCCACGACGCAGGTCATAGCCGGGGGCAGCGAGAAGCTGGTGTCCCTGGAGCTGGACGAGAATCCGCTGCTGGACGGGCTGGGGGAATCCGACGTCGTGGCGGCGCTGAACAGCCAGCTGGGGGTACTGTACCACTGCCTGAACCGCGTGTACGACTGTAGCTTCAACGGCGACCCGGCGCTGGATATCGGGGATTATGTCCGGCTGCGCGGCGGAGCCATCGACACCGACCGCGGCTACGCAACGGGCATGATAACCTCCCAGGTGTGGAAATACCGCGGACAGCACACGATACGGTGCAACATGCCGTCGTCCATTACTCCGGTCGCGGAATCCACGGAGGTGGCTGCCCTGGCGCTGGCGGCGCAGAACCCGGGTGGGATGGCGCAATACCGGACGCAGCCGCGCTCCCAGACGGACAAGAGGATAGACGCGCTCGAAGCCAGCGCATGGACTGCCGAAAAGCTCCAGACCACCGGCTCAGACTACTGGGCGGTGACTGACGGCTCGGGAGTATGCGTGGGCAAGGGCGATACGAAGATCGCGTATATCGGCGACCTGATGGGCGGAATAGGCATATCGGCGTACGGTCCGCAGATGATCGCGCTGGATTCCGGTGGGAATATCGACATACGCAACAGCAAGTCCGGCAGCAGCCAGGTGCTGATAAATAATTCTGGCTATTACGATAATGCGATACGCATACTGGCGCAGGGGGACGGGGGAAATACGCGCTTTGACATGGGGCACGGCTCCACACTGGAGCTTAACCCTGGCACTACGTTGACGCTATCCAGCGCTGGATTATTCGTCAACGGCAAGAAAGTAGTTACGGAGGATTAGTATGACAGCAAAAACAATAACGCTTACAGGCGCAGAAATCAGGGCAGGTTACTCGGGCGGAGCAAACGCCTGGCTGCGGAACGACGGCACGGACGTAATCTACGCGGCGGCAGTCCCGGGAATCACGGCAGGCTCCGACGGGGTAGTCAGCATACCTGCCGGGCAGTCCGCTCCGGTTTATGGCGCGTATGGAACGGTGCACCTGCTCGGCACGGGGTCGGTGCAGCTCATCGGCAGCGACTACAGCACGAACCCTTTTAAGACTTCCGCACAGTCCGGCGGCTCGGGTGCGGATTCCGTGGCGAGAGCCGCCATTACAGCACACGCCGGGAATACGGAGATACACGTTACTGCTGTCGAAAAAACTGCTTGGAATGGGCTGAGCAATCCGAATCTGCTGATAAATCCGGATTTCGCGATAAATCAGCGAGGGCAGAGCACATATACGGGAATATCGGCATATACCTACACGGTGGACAGATGGTGCATCTGGAAATACAACTGCGACAATTACGGCACAGTTACGGTAAACGATGATGGGTCACTTGCTGTGGACGGAACGCTGGGTGCCGATGACGCAATACTCACTCAAACGTTGGAGTACGGTGCTGCTTTGGTCGGTAAGACTGTGACGCTGTCGCTTGAGGTAAGCGAGATAAATGGCACAATAAGCATACAGCAGCACAAAAATGTCCAGAGCACGCTGAATATTTCCGCACCGGGCGTGCACAAAATCACGTTTGATTGGGATACCTCATCTAACCGCATTGTGATCAACAATACCAATTGTACGCATTATATAGTCAAGTGGATAAAGCTTGAGTATGGTGGCGCTGCCACACCGTTTGTGCCGCCCGACCCGGCGGCGGAACTGCTCAGGTGTCAGAGGTACTTTACTATCTACAAGCACCAGAATGCAACGTCAAGCACTGATAAATGCACGATAGGCGTCGGATATGCGCTTACTAGCTCAATTGTATACGCAGTATTACCGATTGCAGCAATGCGCAGCGGCGTTGCGGCAACGGTAAGTTACAACGGATTGTCGCTTATCAGCGGCGCAGATACCGTTGTAGATTATACAAGCGTTACAGCGCCAGAGCAGACGGACAGCACGGTGCAAGTGGCTTTCACGGTAAGCGGTCAGACCCCCGGAGCTGTTTACAGGCTGCGGCTTATGGACAGCAACGCTTATCTGGCGGTATCCAAGGAATTATGAGGAGGAATGACATGGACGAATACAAAGTTTACGTCAGAACAGATTCTGGCGGGATAATCACTGACATCAATTCCAGCGCGTTTATCAGCGGTGACGGATGGACGGAGATTGACTGCGGAGAGGGCGACCGCTTCCATCACGCGCAGGGGAATTATCTTGAGCGCGGACTTACTGGCGATGATGGAATTTACAACTACAAGCTGGTTGACGGCATTCCGGTGTTGCGCTCCGATGAAGAGAAAGCGCCGGAACTCGCGCAGATAGCGGCACAGGCTGAGATATCACTGCTCAAGCGTAAGCTCGCAGACACCGATTACATATCCGCGAAAATTGCGGAGGGTGCGGCGACACGAGAAGAGTACGCAGATAAGCTTGTGGAGCGAGCTGCTTGGCGTGCCAGAATAAACGAACTGGAGGGTACATAATGGACAGCAGCATTATAGTGGCGCTCATCGGCGCAGCAGTGACAGTCGGGAATGTGGCGTTCACCACTCTGGCGGCGCGCAGGCAGAAGCGCGACGAGCGCACGGAGCAGCTTGAAGCAGGCGTGCAGTGCCTGCTGAGAGCGGAGATAATCCGGTCGCACGAGAAGTACACCGAACGCGGCAGGTGCCCGATATATGCCCGGGAAGCGCTTACAATAGCATATAAGGCGTATCATGCTCTTGGTGGCAATGATGTCGCGACCGACCTTTACAACGAACTTATGGAATTACCAAATAACTGAGGAGGTACAATGGGAAACGCAGAATTCGAATTAATAAGCCGTAAGGCTGTTGCAGACTGGTATAGTCAGAACCGCGAGAAAATTACCATCGATAACGTTTATTTGGTGTGGTTATGCAAGGCGCTCCAGAATAACAAGGCGCTGCTTGCAACCACCAAACCAGATGGCATGTACTTTGAAGTAACTTATAACGGCGACAAGAACGAAATGTACCTTGACGCTTATAGCAAAGTTGAAAATGTACTTATTCCTATAAAGGAGGACAATCATGAAAATTAACTGGAAGAGAAAGCTTACGTCCCGTAAATGGTGGGTATCCGTTGCGGCGCTGGTGTCGGGACTTATCCTGGCGTTCGGCGGCGGTGACGAGGTCGCAACTACAGTCAGCGGCTGCATTATGGCTACTGCGGCGGTAGTCGGATACACCATCGGCGAGGGACTTGCGGATAGTTCCCACAAGGAGGACAACGGCGATGGCAATAACGTTTGAAGCCTATGCCAAAAACAATCTTTGCTACAAAGCAGCCAAAAATATGCCGAACGGAAGTCCGGCTGGAATCATAATTCACAGCACTGGCTGCAATAACCCGAATCTCTGGAGGTACGTTGATTCTCCGGAGATCTGCGGCAAGAATTTGTATGGCACACACTGGAATGTTCCAATGCCCATCGGTGGGAACGGCAAACCTACAAGGATATGTTGCCACGCATTCATCGGCAAGGATAAGGACGGAGCGGTTCGTGCAGCTAAGATCCTCCCTTGGACTATCTGCTGTTGGAATTGCGGTGATGGCACGAAAGGCAGCTACAACTATTCACCGGCATACATTCAGATAGAGGTCTGCGAGGACGCGCTGAACGACCGCGCCTACTTCGAGGAGACCTTCGGGCTTGCCGCCGATCTCTGCAAGCGGCTCATGAAGAACTACCCGTCAATCAAGCCGGAGAACATCATCAGCCACCACGAAGCACACCTGCGCGGCTACGCTTCCAACCACGCGGACTGCGACCACTGGCTCCGGAAGTTCGGGCTGAACATGGACTGGTTCCGTGCACAGGTTTCCGGCGAGAAGCAGGTCAGGATTACCGCCGAGATCACGGTCGCCCAGAGCAGAGCAGACGAGATCACCCGTCAGCTCCAGGCGCTGGGGTGTAGCGTAACGACCGAATAAAAGGATCCCCGGGGCGCAGGCTCCGGGGATTTTTTCATTATAACTTAAAGACGTACGGAGGACCAGACGGAGAACTCTCTGCTTCCCTGCGGTATCTTTCACAGCGTTTCACAATGCCGGACAATATGGGAAAGTCGCTGCTTACTGACATAGGCACCGAGGAGCTTGCGCACCTTGAGATAATCGGCAGCATAGTAGGGCAGCTGACGGACGGTGAGGGCGCGCGGAGCTTCGACAAGTACGGCAAGGCGGATTATTACGTTGATCACGCTAACGGAGTGTGGGCGGCGAACGCAAGCGGAGTCCCGTTTACGGCGTCGTATTTCCAGGTGAAGGGTGATCCAATTGCGGACATTGTCGAGGATATGGCAGCAGAGCAGAAAGCCAGGGCGACGTACGATAATATCCTGCGCCTGTCCGACGACCAGGACGTGAACGAGGTTATCCGCTTCCTGCGTGAGCGCGAGGTGGTGCATTTCCAGCGGTTCGGCGAGCTGCTGAATCACTATCAGAGCTGCATTAAGTAACGGCAGGTCATCGGGCGGATGAATTGTTAAAAAGCTCCCACCAAATCGGTGGGAGCATGTTTTATTTGTCGTATATCCTGTGGAGCTCCTCCCAGGACGGGGCGGAATCCTCCATCGACTTGTAGGCGGAGCATTCCACGCCGGAATTGAATACTATTTCGTCCATCTTCACCGCAAGCCCTTCCATCTCGGAAACCGCATGCCGGCAGTGGTCGGAAGCCGCCATATCCCCGAGTTTCGTGTGGCACATGATATTCATCATGGCGCTCATCAGGACGCGCTTTGCGCCGGGTCTGTAGTACGCGTCCTCGCCCTCGGGTCTGACCGCGCAGCCGGATTTCTTCAGCGCTTCAAAGGCGTTTGAGGTGGCGTCAAACAGCATTTTACGCTGCTTCCCGGTGGATTTCCGCAGGTCGCAGCCGACCGTGTAGCACAGACGCGCGACTGGAACGATGAACGCAGCGTGGCACTTGTACCAGGCGTCCATGTCGTCCATCCACTTGATTTCGTAGTCAGCCCCGGCGAAGGTGCTTTCCACAATGCTCGTGATTTCCCCGGGAATATTCTCGCCAAGCCCTCCGAGCACCATTGACGGCGCATGGAGCGAGAGGACTTCGGTGTAGTCCTCGTAGCGGTTTCCGCCGGTGCCCTGGAATCCGAACAGCACGTTCTTGCCGCCTGCCTCGATTATCTGCTGCTTCATTTCGGGAGCGGAGAGGTTATTCCCGACCAGCACCACCGCGGAACAATCCGCTGCGCCCAGGGTTTTCAGCAGCTTCCACTGCTGTTCGTGCTGCATTACCGAGAATGCCAGGTCGAAGTGCTCCGCCGGAATCTCTCCCACGACCCGGGGTCTGTCGGTGTTGACGACCTTTTTTCCGTGGAATTTCGTGCGCAGCCCGTATTTTTCAAGCTCCTCCCGGCGCTTACCCCGGGCGAGGACTGTGACCTCGTTATTGTTTTGCAGCAGGGTATGTATCAGCAGGCTTCCGATAACTCCGGAACCGCAGACCAGTATTTTCATAGTGCTACCTCCAATTAGTTTAATCTAACAGAACAATTATAGCACCGATGACCTGCTTTGTCAACACGAGTTAGCGCAGGTAAACAAACGTAATCAGCCTTGACAGCGGGTGGTTTTCGTGGTAGAATTAAGTAGTATAGACTAACTTGCAAAGGAAGTGCCATGATGGACAAGAAATACGACCCGGAAAAGATGATAGCGAAAAGCAGATTCCGGGATTATTATGCGGCATGGGAGCCTGACGACAAACTCCGCCTGCTGGGGAGAATGTCGCGGCTTCTTGAGGAGAACCGGGAATACGCCGACCGCAAGAATTACTCGCACATGTGCAACCTGATAACAGCGCTTGCGATGGAGCTTACCCTCGAGGAAAACGGGAAGCCCCGGAAGGAGGCGCAGAAATCCGTTGCGAACGCGATGTACGATTTCCTGAAGCCCACGGTGCCGAAAATGCAGAAGCTGGCGAGCCACGGCTGGTTCGTGCGTCTGCTTAAAATCAGCATGCCGGTCAAATTCGGGAACACCATCGGTCACGGCTGGGAGTTGGAATTCCCGAAATGCCCCGGGGACACCTACTCGATGATAACGCGCAGGTGCATTTACCACGACATCTTCAGCAGGTACGGAATGCCGGAATTCACCGCCGTGTTCTGCCAGTTGGACGACATGATGTACAGCAAGCTTCCGCGCGCGGAGTTCATCTACACCCAGCAGATAGGCAGGGAAGGGGATATGTGCGATTATTACTTCAAAAAGCGGTAGACCTCACTGCGCCCTTTCATAGGTGTAGGTTTCCGTGTAGGTGCTGTTGAATGATTTGGATTCCGTTTCGTCGTTTCTTACACGGGTGCATGTGACCTCAGCGGATACCGGGGTGCCGTCGCCGCCGAAAGTGTAGTCATAGCTGTATTCCTCGAGGGTATTCATTTTAGTGTTTTGTTTGCGGAATTTGTATGTGGTGTTCCCCCACTCGTCAAAGCGGAATTCCACGACAAGTTCGTCGTTGTCATGGCATGTCATGCGGCTGAGTACTCCGTTTTCGCTGTATTCGTATTCGTAGTTTCCCTTACCAAACATTATTTCAAGACCATCTGCGGAGATGTCCGGATCGTCGCTTATTCTGCTGGTAACCGTGCTGATAAGCCTGCCGTACTCATCAAATTCGTATGTGTATACGCAGTTGCCCTCCTGGGTGATCCAGCCGTTTTCGTCGGTTTTATATGTGATTTCATTGCGGACATCGCCAGCCGGGTCATTCGCATTCGAATAGTAGTAGGAAAGCACGCCGGGCGTGCGGTAGTCGAATTCCTCGTGATTCGTCAGCACGCCGTCCTCGTAATCCCATGAAGCGTGATATACCGGGCACATTGAGATAGCGTCGTTCTGATAGATACGGTTGATTTCCGTAACGTCATACTGATATCCATCACCATTGTGGTGTTCTTCGAAATGGTAGTTCCCGTTCTCGTCGATGTACCCGTCGTAGTATCCGTCCGAAAGATCAGCGTGAACGGCTGTCCTGATGAACTCCGTTTCCGCAGGCGTGGCGGATTCGGATTCAGATTCCATGGTCGCGGCTTCTTCCGTAACCACAGGTTCGGAGGTGCCCATCTCCGGCGACTCGCCTTTTATGCTGTCGATGAGTTCACGGATACGGCTGATGTCCTCCGGAGTCGCGGTGCCGCCGACCATGTCAAGCGCCGTCTCAAGGACTTCCAGAGCCTCGTCGGAACGTCCGAGGGCTGCCAGTGCCTCTGCCTTACCGATGTAAGCGTCTACGTTCAGCGGATCCATCGCCAGCACCTTGTCGAACTCGATTATTGCCCGTTCATAGTCCGAGTCGTTCAGAAATTTCTGCGCCAGGGAAACAAGCCTGGAGGGGCTGTTGGCGTAGTTTACCGCGGTTACGGTCGCGGCTGTGGCGCCGCCGGCGATTATCACCGCAGCGGCAATGATGATAAGCGGCTTTTTGGAGAACCCCCTGGGAGATTCTTCATTATGATTTTTCATACAATTACATTCCTTTCACGTTTTTCAACCAACCATTTTGTGGGGATTCCGTAAGTGAATCCACTTTTCTATTATATCACGATATGCGATGATTGTCAATGACGCAAAAAAGCTGCCCCATTTCTGAGGCAACTCTATCAGTTTTCGGAAAAGTAGCTTTCGAGGTATCTGCGGAATCCCTCCGGGGAGGACTGTATCCGCTTCTTAATGCGGTCGGCTTCCTCCTTGCCCTCGGCGGAGATCGTCAGATAGTACTTCTGTCTGCCGGTTTTTTCGGATTTTATCGTGACGCCGATAGTACACATTCCGTTTTCGTGCTCGGCATAGCGGACCGAAACCAGACCGTCCTTCTTGATCTCGTCCCGGGTGTAGACCTTGACAGCTTCCTCGAACATTTTCTCGCGTATCGACTGTGGAAGTTCGCTGCCAAATTCCCGGGCGGCGGCGTCGCCAAGCTTGGTGTTTGCGTAGACCGGGACTCCGTTTACTTCCTGGCAGGTGCACAGGCGCGCGGTAATCCCGTCCAGCGCCTCCATCAGATCAAAGTAATTCACTGCCTGCTCCAGTGAAGTTATTTCCGCAAGCTGATCTCTGGTGAGAGGACAGCCCAGGCTGTAGATCAGGTGGCAGACAAGTATCCTGATCTCATTAACGTCGTCTATCCGGATTCTGGGAATTTCTTTCATCACTTCACCTGCTTCCTTGGAAATAAGTTCAGAGTTTTCCCTCTGCTGAAAGCGCGGAAACCAGCGCAATATTGAGCGCCGCCTCGACGCAGGGGACCGCCCGGGGAACCACGCAGGGATCGTGCCTTCCCTTTATCACAAGCTCCTGCTCGGTCATGTCCTTGAAATCCACGCTCTTCTGCGGACGGGATATAGAGGGGGTAGGCTTGAATGCAGCGCGGAATATTATTGGCATTCCCGAACTGATTCCGCCGAGTATTCCGCCGTGGTTGTTGGTGAGGGTCACTATCTTTCCGTCACGCACCGCGAATTCGTCGTTGTTTTCGCTGCCGAAAATATCCGCGCAGCCGAATCCGTTACCGAACTCAATACCCTTTACCGCCGGGATAGCGAACACCAGCCGGGAGATCACGTTCTCCAGCCCGTCCATCATCGGGGAACCGACGCCTGCCGGCATTCCGACTGCGGCGCATTCCACGATTCCGCCTATGCTGTTGAGGTCGCTGCGCGCAGCGAGGATAGCTTCGCGCATTTCCCCGGCAACTCCGCTGTTCAGCACCGGGAATGCCGCAGATTTGACGGCTCTCAGCTGTTCTGCGGTCACATTCACCGGGTCGAAGGCGTCGTCCTGTATCCCTTTCAGGGAGCGGATATGCGCACCAGTAGTGATTCCGCGGTGCTCAAGTATCTGCGCGCAGACTGCACCTGCAAACACCAGCGGCGCAGTGAGCCTTCCTGAGAAGTGCCCTCTGGCCGGGGGGTTGTTTTTTTTTTTGTAGCGCAGGAATCCAGTGAAATCAGCATGGGCAGGCCGTGCGATGTGTGCTATATTGCCGTAGTCCTTGGAATGCTGCTCGCCGTTGAATATCACCGCCGCCAGCGGAGTTCCGGTGGTTCTGCCCTCGTAGATTCCCGAGAGGATATCGGGAATATCCTTCTCCAGTCGCAGGGTGCTGGTGCCGTCGGATTTCGCGGCTCTTCTCGCCATGTAGATACCGATCTCATCAAGGTCTATCTCCTCGCCGGAGGGCAGATTGTCCAGCACGACGCCGATACCCCTGCCGTGGCTCTCGCCGAATATGGATACGGAGATACCTCCGTCAAACAATGACGACATCGTATTCACCTCCAAGCGCCCGGAAATCCTCGAAGAAAGTGGGATAGCTCTTTGCAACGCACTCCGCCCCGGTTATCGTCAGCGGGGAAGTGCACCGCTGGGAAGCCACCGCCAGCGACATTGCGATACGGTGGTCGTTGAAGCTTGAGCATACGCCGCCGGAAAGCTCCTTCACGCCGTTTATCTCCAGTTCGTCGTTTACTATCTTTACATCGGCGCCCAGTGAGTTGAGCACTGTCGAGATGGATACCAGGCGGTCGCTCTCCTTTATGCGCAGGCGCTTGCAGCCCCGTATATGGGAAGTCCCCTCGGCGAAGGCGGCGAGCACCGTCAGCACGGGAACCAGATCCGGGATATCCGAAGCGTCGATGTCGAAGCCGGAGTAGTTCCCATTTATTTTTATCGCCTTGTCGATTATGTCGAACACCGCGCGGTCGCCCTGCACGCTGTTGCGGTTGACTCCGACGAGTTCAATGCTGCTTCCAAGTTCGTTTGCAACGGCGAAGAATGCCGCCTGGGAGCAGTCGCCCTCCACGGTGAACTTCGTGGGATTATAGGTCTGGATACCCTTGATGTTGTAGTTGCCGTTGACCTCCAGGGTTTCGATACCGAAGGCGCGCATGCAGTTCACGGTGATGTCCGCATAGGGCTTGGACTGGAGCGTGGAGGTCAGCTGGATAACGCTGGCGCCCTCAAGAAGGGGCATTGCGAACATCAGCCCGGTGATGCCCTCGTGGGCCTTGCCCTGGGGTAT
>OGFF01003402.1_pt1 | contig 11938 bp, 11 predicted proteins | sample 1570751 | NCBI WGS metagenome assembly OGFF01 (sample SAMEA2581951, study PRJEB24529) | metagenome | biome: Human gut stool | place: China | collected 2011 | reverse complement strand
ATGGCGGTAAAAGACCTTGCGGCGGAATATGAAGTGTCAGAAAAGAGTATCCAGCGGGATATCAGTGAAATAAAAAATTTTATGGCAGAATATGGGTATTCTGTAGGAAAGGAAGAAGTCAAATTTGACCGTTCTTCACAGAAAATGTATTTTGAGGCAGAAAAGTTTTTGACCAATGGGGAGATGCTTGCAATCACTAAAATACTGATTGCAACAAGAGCATTTCCACAGGATAAGATGAAACAATTGGTTGCTAAACTTGAGGAATTTGCTTCAACAAAAGATAAAAAGAGATTGCAGGAACTGGTAAAGAAAGAACTGTATCATTATAAACCGGTAGCAACGCTTTGCAATGATTTAATTGATAATCTGTATGCGCTGGCAGAGGTGATTGATGATAAGCAGGAAATCACAATTACATATTACAAGATGGACAAATCTAGAATTGACAGGAGAATTCGTCCGCTGGCGATTGTATTTAGCGAATATTATTTTTATCTGATTGCAATGCATGAAGCAAATGGAGTGTGGAAAGAACGGTATTACCGTGTAGACCGTATTACAGACATGATAAAACACCGGACACATTTTGAAGTGGAATATGACAACCGGTTTGATGAAGGCAAGCTGAAAAATGAAATTCAGTATATGTGGCCGGGCAAGGAACAGCAGATTGAGTTTGAATTTACAGGACCTTCTGTACAGGCTATTTTAGACCGTATTCCAAAATCGAAAGTCATTAAAAGGGAAAAAGATAAGGTGACGATTCAGGCAACAGTGGTACACGGAACAGGCATTAAAATGACACTGCTTAGTCAGGGAAGCTGGGTGAAAGTGCTGTCGCCGCAGTCATTTGTGGATGAGATGAAACAGGAAGTGGAGAAGATGATAAATGGGTATATGTAGCAGATGCTAATACTAATAAATTTTTTAAAATGGAGGATAACACTATGGGAGAATATGTTAAAAAGAAGTCAGATATGAAATTTCAGAATCAGGAAGCGCTACAGCAGGTTCAACGGGTTATTGATGATGCAGATGCGACCTTAAAGGATAAATTAAGAAGAATAAAAGATTCACCGATAGGAGAAGCTGTTACTGGGGCTGCAGGAATAGCAGCAGGTGCGGAAATTGGGTTCACAGGATTATATTTTGGTGGTGCTGTTGTCGGCTTGAGTGCTGCAGGTATTACAAGTGGACTGGCAGCAGTAGGAGTGTTAGGAGCGCCGGTAGTTGCTTTAGGAGTTGGAGCAGTTGGAATAACATCGCACATAAAAAATAAAAAGTTGAGAGAATCTAAAGAAATTTTATATAAAAATGCATTAAGCAAACAGACGGCAATTCTTAAAGCGCTGAAAGAGGAAAGCAATGCTGATAAAGAAAGAATATTTAAATGGTTTAAATGTTTTATTACAAGCTGCTATTAAGGATTTACAGCACAAGTATCAGCTTGCCTTGCAAAGAGGTGAGTTGCATGAGCAGATTTAAATATTCTGATAGTGAGATAGATATTAATAAAGTTTTTAAAATGAATCAGGATGGTTCTACATTATTACGGGAAGATGCAGATTTGAAAACGTCAAGAAATGCAGCGGATAGTAATATTGAATCTTCTATAGAGTTGCTGCGTTCTCTGGGAAAAAATAAAGATGTTATAAAACTTTCGACAGAAATAGCAGGAAAAGGACATGACAGACCGTTAGAACACAGACCACAGCTTGAGTCATGGGATAAAATTGTGGCACAGGCAAATATGCATGAGTTGAATCCTGTTACTTTGGAAGATATTATGACAGAGAGTGAAATACAAAATGCATTTGATGAACTGGATGAAATTAATAGACAGTTTTCTAAAAAGACCAGTATTATTAATAAGACAGATTTGTCATTTCTTGTAGTTGCAACAGCACTTCAAGTTACAAAAGCACTTGTTTTTCCGTATGTGGCAGAAAAGTTTGATTATGGACACGGATTTGATGAATCACAAAGACTTGATCATAATGATCTGTCAATTGAAAAAGCACATCGGGCAGCGAATGATAGATTTAGGGATAAGCATATGGCAAGGCATGGGGCAGGACATTGGATTAATATTTTATATCAGACTGTTCCCTATGATATTACTAAAGGTTCTAAAGATTTAGGTATCAATATGGGCGGCAAATATCATCGTATGTATACGCTAGGGCATGATCCGATATTGGGCTGGGTGTTTGGTACAGCAAATATTTTGACAGATTGTATTACGTTTAATAATTTTCGTACCAATCGTGTGTCGCGGATAGATTCGCTTACAGGAGGTAAAAAAATGGTGATTACCCCGGAAGTTGTATCTCTTGGAAGAATGTTTGGAGAATGCTATGATGAGGTTCGGGCAGATTACTTAAATCTTCCGGCAGCATTGTTTGCACAGGCACAGCATTTAAAATCAGATGAATTTACAAAAGTAGGGCTGCCAGTGCCGCTGCTTTCAAGTCTTAATGAAAATTTTGCCAGTAAACTGTACAGCGAAAATTATGATGCTCTTTGTTTTGCACGCGATGTAAAAATAGTAGGTGCGTCGTTTGTTGTTTCAAAATTATTTGATATTATTATTACTTTGGTACATGGATTATTTAGAAATGAAAACGAGGATAAAGACCTATATGAAGTCAGAACCCGTAAAATTCTGCTGATATCAAATTCAATTGCATCAACGAGTACAATTATTAATGCTGCAATTACAAAAAATCCGAAAAAACTGGATATTGGTAGTTTATTAAATACTGTTACGCATTTATTTACCGATGTACGGTTCATTGCGAAGATAAAACAGGAATTTATAGAAAACGAAATATCTGACAGAATGGCAAAAGAATGTGCAGAAATTGACAAATTATTTGAAACAATTTAGTAAGAGTTCAGGCTTTCTAATCATGAATGGATAAAAAACGGGGTGTTGAGGATATCTTGATTGCATGCGTTGATGATTTAAATGGATTTTCACAGGCAATCGAGGCTGTTTGCCCTAAAACAGAGATTCAGCAGTGCATCATTCATCAGATTCGTAATCCGACGAAATTTGTTTCGTATAAAGATATCAAAAAAACTAACGGCTGAGCGGAAGCTTATATATACGGTTCCAACGGAAGAAATGGCTTTAAATAAATTAGAACTGTTTAAACATAAATGGGATTCCAAGTACCCCCAATTTATAAATCCTGACATGATAACCGGGCAACCCTGTCCACTTATTTCAAGTATTCAGAAACAGTAAGACACCTAATTTATACCACAAATGCCATTAGGGATTCAATCGCCGGCTTTGGAAGGTGACCAAAAGCAAGACAGTTATTCACTTAGATGACAGTCTTTTGAAAATCTGTTATCTAGCAACAATGGATATTACAAAATACAAAAAATGAACAGGTCACCGGCAGGACTGGGGCAGATACATTCCCAGCTGGCAATCTATTTTGAAGAATGCCTGCTTGGACGTAATCTGTAAAACAGTTTGTTTTAGGCAGGATTTATTGACATGCCTAAAAACTCCTGTATAATGCAGATATGGGCAGAACCCGGAAAATCGGCTCTGCCCATTTGCAACTATTCACAAATCTTATATCAGTTTTTGTAGTTTACACAAAACTTGAAACGGTCTCTAAAACTCACTCTGGCATTTTTCTATCATTGCATTATAATGATTTAAATCCAACTTTTTAATCATTTCTAAAATATCATTAATTATCTGCTGGCTATTTGAATCAAGTATTTCAGCATCTAACTCTTCAAACACATTTATCTTCTTATCATGTGAATATATATTTATAAATTTATAAATTCGCTCTCGAACGATATCATTATCTTTTCCTGGCAATGCAGCAGTTAATAATGCCATCAAATCCGCTCTCTGCTTTGGAAATTTAAAGCTTAAAAACGATTCGACCAATTTTCTACATACATTACCACAGAAAATGCTTTCCTTTTTTGATAAGACTTCATCTTTCATAGAGTATACGGTATAGAATACATAGTCATATTCTGTGGCTTGTTTTAAACTTTCTCCACCATCATTCAAAATTGCAACTCTCTTACCATCAACTATTCTATTTTCGACTCTATATAAAGAATAATCTGGAATTTTTCCACCTGTCTCAAGGTCTTTCTTATGTCTTTTATTAAACCATCCAAGTACAAGAGAAAAGTAATTATAATTATGAGTCAAAACGAATAATTGCTTAGCTTTATCACATTCTGATTTAGTATATGCATAAGATGAAAATAATTTATTTGAATCAAAACTTGAAATAGGATCATCAATAACTACAATACAACCCTCTATTTTCCGCCCAGCTTCTTTTATTTTAGTAACAAAATAGATAAACGCAATCGCTGTCTTTTCTCCTTCGCTAAGATGCTCCGCTTCTTCCTTAAAATTCCTATATATTTTATATCCTTTTGTATTAGGATCGAATTTTAACTTTATTTCATCATAACCTAGGAATCTTTCCAATTTTTGATTAAATTCTTCTGCACCTAATGTTTCATTAGATAATCGACTTTCTAATTCATTATACTCTAATTCTTTCTTTTTCAACTCATCCTCGTCATTTTTCAATATATGAATCTTTGAATTATATTCATCAACTTTCTTTCTATAGGATAACCCCTTTATTTGTTCTTGAACATAGTGTCTCTCTATCTGTTGCTTTACCTTTTGGGTTAATTCCTCAAAGTTATCTGTTTTTTTATTATGTCTTGAAATTATATCTTTATATTTACTCAGAAGTTGATTTATTTCATTGCAATAGTTATAAATTTCATTACAATCTAATTTGCATTCTTGTACTTCAAAAGGATTATTTCGCTTTATTTTAAGCAATTCAATGTATTGTTCAATTTCATCATTATATTTTTTTGATTCTTTCTTATAAAGAGAACTACATTCAGATATTTCTATACCAAGCTCATCATAAAAAATGCTGCTATCTTCTGCAATCTCATTTACACACTTTACTGTTTCCCAAGAATGAATTAATTCGTCTATATCTGTGTCAAGTTTTTTGACAGCTTCACTAAAATGATTCTCTAAATCTTCTATTCGATATTTTGAAATTGTATTCCCACAAAAAGCGCACTTTTCTCTTTTCCCTTTATGTAAAGCAATTCCTAATTTTACCCAATCAGACAATTGCTGATCCTCTTTAAGTTCCTCAATTACTTTAGCAATTACTTGTCGTGATAAAATATCTTTAGTTTTTTGAATAAAATCTACCAAGTCATTTTTATTTTTCAATTCAATATTTAATATGATTTTATTCTTTTTTATAGGTTTAGCCTGTTTAATTGCCAATTCCAACTGACTTTTTGTTAAAATATCAGCATCCGTAAGCGGATTATCCTTATTATTAATTAAATTTGATACTTTTCTTTTATCATAATTCAAATAATATGTATCACTAGTATCTAGTATTTGATAATTATTCTTAACCGTTTTCCCTATATTCGTAAGTATTTTCTGTATTCCGACGTTCTCGGCTTCTAGCTGTTCTTTTCTTTTATTTATTTTTTGAATTTCTCCGTCTCCGTCATCTTTTCCATACAAAAATTCTTTTAATCCATTATATTTCTTTACATCTTCAATATTTTTTTCGTCCAATAATAATATACTTTTAATTGTTCCATTCCAGTTAATATTATCATTAACAAAATCTTCATTGAAAACTAATATTTTTTCACTTGCAATCGGAAATTGCTGTTGATTGTATGTAACTCCATCACAAGTAATTGTTGCCTTAACATCGCTAAAATCATCAGGTGTTTTTTGTCCCCCAACAAATGCAAATAATCTTGACAAAGTACTTTTTCCTGACCCGTTCCACCCATATATCAAATTATACCTCTTAAAATCTTGACATCTTTTGGGCGGAATTTTATTATATATTCCAAGATTTTCTAGTTTATCAATTGATGTTATCATTTTCTTTCCTCCAATACTTATGTGTCTAAAATAATATTTTACATATTTTTTTCATTAAATAAGTTCCTATGATACTTTAAATACTTCCTTCTCTCCTCGTTCAAAATCTTAATATCAAGCCCATAATCTTTAATTATATCTTTAATATCATTTGGAATATCTTTTCCTAACAAAATATTTCCATTGTCATCAAATGAAATATCAAACTTATCAAAATACGCATCCAAATTAGGACTAAGTAATAAACCATTATCCTTGTCATATGCCTCTGTCATCTTCTGTTGGCGTATACAAGTTGCAAGTGGCTTTATATGAGAAGCTACTAATCCCTTCCACGGCAATTTGCAAGCATAGCAAATCATCCTATTATATATTTCGTCTGATTCATCAAATAGTTTTTTTCTGTAAATCCTCATAAGGATTGGATCACGTTTTTCACTTACAACATCATTGCCTGCCACAACCGATTTATTATCTTCAAATTCCAACACACCATTTTCATATGAAAGTTCTGGCATATACTTAAGAAATCCAATTAGATATTCAATTTGATTATACTTATTTTCGTCAAAATTAATTGACAACGCATAATGATACTGCTTTTCTAATTCCTCCGGCAATAAATATCCTCTTTTGTATCTTGCCACATCAGTAACCATCAATCCCATCAAATCATTTTTTGTTAATCGCCCATTATATGCCAATGTTTTTAATAGAAAATTAACTTCTTTATGATCTGTTGTATCATTTGTATACGAAGAATTAAGGCTTCCACTTTCATAAAATATTTGTGTAAAAATCAATTCTCTCTCTTTTTCATCCTTACAAGTCAAAAATTTCTTTGTTAACGGATGGTACCCTCTATAACCAGGATTTACAAATCCAAGCTTTATAAATTGATTAATAGATTTTCTAACCGAGCCCATATCCTCTTTAGGATTTATCTTATAAACAATGTTTTGTAATTCCTTGTTCAAGTCAGTTGTGCAATTACCATTTGATAAGTTATGGTCATCAATAAATTTTACAATTAAATTCAAAACATTCGTAAATAGAGTTCCATGTATATCTGAATATTCAACTGTAAGTTTCCAGTACGAATCATATTGCTGTTCTTCCTTTGATTTCTTTGTATTCTCCACTATTTCTCCTCCATTTCAAGTATAAACAACAATTCTTTGCTTGATTTTTTATTATCTTTACCTGTAACTTGATAGTTATGTTCCTTTTCTTTTACTATAACCTTCCCAAATTGAGATAACATCATTTTTATTTCATTAGGTTCTGGCTTTACTCTTGTGTTTTGACTCAATACAATATATTTTGTTTTACCTGTCAACATTTTAATCAATCTTTCAATATTCTCAAGAAAACTTACTTTCTTAGTATAGTCAACATGTTCCTTCTTTTTATCAAACATTTTATCATATAGCCCATAAAATGCATCGTAATTGTTCATTGTAGAAGGATATGGCGGATCCATATATACCACATCAACACTTTCAATTTTCTTTACCATTTCAAATGCATCGCAATTATATACTTTGCATTGCTTACCTTCAAAAACAGCATTGTTATATGCATCAATATTTTCTCTCATATGACTCTCAAACGTCTGATTATGGTATGCTCTTTTCCTCTTGTATTTCTTATAGCTATAATCTTCATCTCGTAGCTTTTGAATTTGATCCCACGGAACATTCATTCTAGAATATGGAAGTTTTCTAATCATTGCTCTTCGAATAAGAGATAACATCATATATTTTTCTGCACCATTTAATTTTTCAGAAATTGCTACCAGCTTACTCAACTCTTTTACTTCTTCAGGATAATACAAACTGTCGGACAGAAAAGCAAATTTTGCTTCCAGTTCCTTTACTCTTGTATTTTCATACTTCTTGTTAAAAACAGATAATGGAAGCGTTTTATTATTATTTTCTATTAAAGCTTTGGCAATTACATAATCGGCATACAGAATATCATTCGAAATAACCGAATAACCCGCTTCTTTTAATGCATATGAAACAGAACATCCACCTGCAAAAATATCAAGCACAACTCCCTCTTTAACTGGCATCTCATCTATAATCCAATTAACTAACTTCTCTTTGTTTCCTATATAATTTACCTTTGGATACTTTGCCATTATCCAGAGCCTCCTCTATTTGTTTTGCAATTTTATATGCCAGTTTAGGTGGCACAGCATTGCCTATTTGTTGTTGAATCTGAATAGATGTACCTTCAAAAATGAAATCATCTGGAAAAGACTGTATTCTGGCAAGTTCCCTCGCTGTAAGTGCTCTATTCTGTTCGTAATGAAAGATTTTTCTCATATCTCCAGTAACACAAACCGATGGTTTTGTACTATCATATCTAATATATTTTCTTATATCTCCTGATTTCGGGCGCAGTTCTTCTGGAATATCCATTCGGTTTCCACCATCTTTAACATATCTCATTTTTTCTAACATCTGTGCACTATGTTTCATTGCTATGTGATTTGGTATATCACTTGTTTCCCCGCTCTTTAACTTTGGTAAATCATCAATTACGTCTTTAATAGTATAAATTTTTTCTAATTTCTCAGGATAAGAAAACTCTGAATCAATATCACTTCTTATTCCTACAATAACAATTCTTCTTCTTTCCTGCGCCACTCCATAATTTGCACTATTAAGAACAGCATATTTGACCTTATACCCACAACCAGCAGATTCAAACGCTTCTACTATCGTTTTTATAGTTTTTCCTTTTAAATGAGTTGCCATCGCTGCTACATTTTCCATTACAAACATTTTGGGTTGAACACATTCGACAAAACGAACAAATTCCTTGAACAATCTATTTCTTTCATCATCAATAAAGCTTCTTCCTATATTTCCTGCTAATGAAAATCCTTGACATGGTGGTCCACCAATAATAACATCAACATCACGCCCTCTAACCAATTTAGGAATCACATTATTATCAATATTCCTTATATCATCAATAATTAAATTATGTGTAGGAAAATTTCGCTTATAGGTTTTCGCAAAGTCTGCATTAAACTCCACAGAAAATACATTTTCAAAACCAGCCTTATCAAATCCCAGTGATAGGCCTCCTGCACCGCAAAATAAATCTATATATGTATACGCCATTATTGTATACCTCCATTTTTCTTTTCGAACAACTTTCTATGGTATGCTAAATACCTTTTTCTTCGTTCATTTAATATTGCATCATCCAGTTTGTATTTTTCAAAATCAATTCGTATTGTCTCTGCAACATTACTTCCAATCAAAATACTTCCATCATCTCTAAACGAAATATCTTTTTTATCAAAATAGGAATCTACTGTTGGACTTAATAATAATCCATTATCAACATCATAAGCCTCTTCTTCATTATGTTCTTTTAAACAATCCACACATGGTTTTATATGTGAGGCAATCAATGATTTATACGGTTTTTTGTCTAAATAGCATACCGGCTCTCCATAAATTGCTTTTGATTCTTCTTTTAATTCGTCTTTATAAATTCTGTGCTTTACACCATCTCTTGCAAAAGATTCATCAAAATCCTTATCTGCTATCTGAGGATCATCAGCAAACCAAAATCTCTCCTCATTCTTGTCATATTTCAAATCGACAAATCTCTTTAAATATCCAATAAGATGAGCTATCTGATTATATTTTCTTTCATCAAATTCACTTACAATTGCATACTGATGCTGCATATCCAACTGTTCTCTAGTAAGATATCCCGCACGATAATTAGAAATATCTGTTACCATTAAAGCCATTATGTCATCTTTGTTCAAAGATCCGTTTTTATCTAGTGTTTTCAACAAAAAATTTACATGTTTTAATTCTCTATTATCTAGCGTAACATCTGAAGCTAATGAAGAATTTTCATAAAATATTTTTGAAAATATAATTTCTTTTTTCTCTTTATTAGTTTCTTTAATGAATGATTTTACAAGCGGATGGTATCCTACTAATAGAGGATATATATAACCAATTTTAACGAACTGATTTATTACCTTTCTTGCTGACAATGTTGCATCTGTTCCCCTAAATCCAGATATTTCAACTATTTGCTGCTGTAACTGCTTATATAGTTCAGAGTCTGCAAAATCTCCATGATCAGCATTCTCTTTTAATGCATGCATATTTTTATCTATAAATAACACAATTATATTTAAACAATTATTAAACTTTGTACCAGTGATATCCAAATGTGCTGCTGTAAACTTCCAATAATTCTCATACACTTCAATATCACGTCTTTTTTTCGTATTTGCCATATAATCATCTCCTTAATTATCATCAAGCAGAAATTGTGCTTTTCCTTTTATCTTCTGGTTTTTCTGCGTCTTTCGGAATAAGCCATGTTTTTCCCTTCTTAATTACGCCTTCTATCCGCTCTTGTTCACACAATAAAGCTATTCTTCTAGCTGATATGCCCCATTTCTCCGACATCTCTAATGTTGTTAAATATTCCATATCGCGCCTCCTTATGTTCTTTACCATTATATTCATTTATCTGAATAATTGCAAGAGCATTTTGCAAACATACGTTCTTTTACAACTATCCTATAAAAAATATTTATCTTCCCTCATACACCTCCCACAACCTCTTCTGCTCCGCTCCAATCCTCAATATCTCCTGCAAATCCCTAGCCATAGCCTCGACATTTGCATCCATCTGTTCTACTGTTCCTGTCCGGTTACCAGCCTTACTTTCCCACTAAATTATCTCTTTGCTATAATATTCCTTGGATTCCACATTCATATATCCATACACCAAATATGAATATCCATTATCCTTATCCAAGAACACCGGTGTTACCTCTCCTTTAGAAATTTTCCATCGCATAAGTCTCGGAAACCAGCATAATCCTTCTTTTATCACTTACTTGAAATTCTCCAGTAGCTTGCCTAATTCACTAAGTATTCCTCTGAATAAATTCCCTGCTTCAATCGTCTTATCCGATTCAACCTGATTGGCATATTCTTCTATTGTCGGAGCAAATAATCTGAACGATGTTACAAAAGAGTTAATCATCTTATCAAGTAATTCTACTGCTTCATTTGCTTTGTCCGTCACGCTTGCCAGCTCTTGCTTTACCGATTGAAGTTCTGGCCGCTTTTCATCAAGTTCCTTAGTCTGTCTCCGTTCCAATTCCCTGTATGCAATTTGTGAAGCAGTTAACACAATATCCGCATCATTTACCTGTTTCTGTATCTGTTCCAAATGTTCTGTCTCCTGAGCCACCTTATATTCCGCAACTGTCAGATCATGATTGCGACCTTTTGGCTTTTCTTTTATCTGTTCTCCAAACCAATCATTAACCTCTTTATTAGCGATCTCCCTTAGCTCGTCCTGCAGTACTCGTGATAAAACCTCTTTTGTAAATACTTTCCGCTTTGATACCTGCTTACGAAGTCCCTTTTTAAAACCATCAACAACAGGAACTACCACTATATGCATATGTGGACTATCCTCATTAAGATGAACCACCGCATTTTCTACTACAAGCTGCGGAAGTTTCTTTTTTTGGCTCTTCCAATATTATCTCATACGATAGCTTTATATATGACTTCATATCATCATACTGTTTCCAGAACTCCCTATCGCCTATTTGAAAAATTATCTCTACTGCCATATCCTGTTCCTTACAAGCAACATGTTCAAGTAATCATTTATCCAGCGGTCTGGTCGTGTCTGCTTTTATTATATTCTTCTAATGCCTCATCGAATTCTTTGTCAATTGTGGATTTGGTTTGACAGAACTGCTAGAAACAAATTCGAGAAAAATGAGATTGACCTTCTATGGGAGCAGAAAGAAGACAAATATTATCAAATAGTATTAATGCTTATATATAGTGGAGTCAGAATTTCAGAACTGCTCGATTTAAAGAAAGAAAATGTTCATCTGGATGAACAGTATTTTGATGTTATCTGTAGTAAAACAGAAAATGGTATCAGAAAAGT
>OGFF01003395.1_pt1 | contig 11963 bp, 10 predicted proteins | sample 1570751 | NCBI WGS metagenome assembly OGFF01 (sample SAMEA2581951, study PRJEB24529) | metagenome | biome: Human gut stool | place: China | collected 2011 | reverse complement strand
TAAACGCTATTGGTATCGGAATCGGAGAACTGAGCGAAATGAACGAAAAAGAACTTGCTTATTTGCTTTTTCCGGAAAGGGCGAAACCGGGAGACGGGTATCTGATCCCCGATTTTAAGTGGGAAGAGTTTCAGATGATCAAGCATCGTTCGTCAATCAGGCTTTGCTGGCGGAGGTATTGCAAACGCGCGGCAAAGCAAAACCTTGCGGCATACAGTTGGAAAGTTTTTCTGACTTCGTATAACGATTACCGCCGACCGAAAATACAGGTTGACGATCCGGACGACAAAATCAAAACAAAACTGAAACATTACAATTTTTTGTTGGCTTATTGCGAGAGCGATAAGGTGATGTATTCCGTGATTCAGACGGAAAAGGAAATGTGGCTGAAATCGCTTGGACTGGACGAAAGTAAAATTATAGACAATAGAGAAAAGTAAAACAAATTAAAACTTCTTTGAATTTATTTCAAATACCTGTTGCAAAACATACCGGAATATGGTATAATGAACGCAGAGTTTTGCATTCTGCAAAACGAAAGCTTTCGCTTTCCCCCGCGCCTTCGGCGCGGCTGCGAGATTGAAAGCAATCATAAAAATGCCCTTGCCGGCAAGCATTTTTATTTATGTTATAATCGAATAAAGTAGTCAATGAGGTGTATTATGGCAGCAAGTTATAAAAAATTATTCAAATTACTGATAGACAGGGAGATGAAGAGCAAGGAACTCGCCGCGCTCGCAAAGGTAAGCCCAGCAACGCTTGCAAAAATGAAAAAAGACGGCGTTTCGGTAAATTCCGACGTGCTTATAAAAATCTGCACGGCACTTGGCTGTACGCTTGACGATATCGTCGAAATCGTGGACGACGAAAAATAATTGCCGAATTTAAGAAAAATTTTTTAATTATGACCGTAGTTGTCATGTTATGTATGATAAAATAGATAAAATGAAAAAGTATACAGGAGAAAAGCGAAATGGCGGATATTAAAAAAGAGCAGGAACGCGAAGAATTACATAAAGCGATTTGGAACATAGCGAACGACCTTAGGGGGAGCGTTGACGGCTGGGATTTTAAGCAGTACGTTTTAGGTATAATGTTTTATCGCTACATTTCCGAAAATATCGCGAATTACATAGATACGGGCGAACATGCCGCGGGAAACGTTGATTTTCACTATGCCGATTTATCCGACGAAGCGGCGGAAGAAGCGAGAGCCGATATGGTGGAAACGAAAGGCTTTTTTATTCTTCCGAGCCAACTTTTCGTAAACGTTCGTAAAAGGGCAAGCAAAGACGAAAATCTTAACGAAACGCTTGAAAAAATCTTCAACGTGATAGAATCTTCTGCGCAAGGAACGGATAGCGAGGACGATTTTAAGGGCTTGTTCGACGATATAGACGTAAACAGCAACAAACTCGGCGCAACGGTGGCAAAGCGTAACGAAAAACTCGTAAAACTTCTCGATGGTATCGGCGATATGAAACTCGGCGATTATAAAGATAATACTATCGACGCGTTCGGCGACGCATACGAATTTTTAATGGGTATGTACGCATCTAACGCAGGGAAGAGCGGCGGCGAATATTTCACTCCGCAAGAGGTTTCCGAACTCCTAACAAGGCTTACGGTAGTAGGAAAAACGCAAGTAAATAAGGTTTATGATCCCGCTTGCGGCTCGGGTTCGCTCCTTTTGAAATTTGCCAAAATTTTGGGCAAAGAAAACGTTCGGCAAGGCTTTTACGGGCAAGAAATCAACCTTACCACATATAACCTTTGCCGTATCAATATGTTTTTGCACGATATCGACTTCGATAAGTTCAATATCGCGTGCGAAGATACTTTAATCAGTCCGCAACATTGGGATGATGAGCCGTTTGAGGCAATCGTTTCAAATCCGCCGTATTCCACAAAGTGGGCGGGCGACGATAATCCGCTTTTAATCAACGATACGAGATTTTCGCCTGCGGGCGTGCTTGCGCCGAAATCGAAAGCCGATCTCGCATTTGTGATGCATTCGCTTTCGTGGCTCTCTACGAACGGCACGGCGGCAATCGTATGCTTCCCCGGGATTTTCTATCGCGGCGGCGCGGAACAAAAAATTCGTAAATATTTAGTGGATAACAACTTTATCGATTGTATTATTCAACTTCCCGATAACCTTTTCTTCGGTACGAGCATTGCAACGTGCATAATGGTGCTTAAAAAGAGCAAAAACGAAAATGCAACGCTTTTTATCGATGCTACCGCCGAGTGCGAAAAGGTAACGAACAACAATAAACTTCGCGATAAAAATATCGAAAATATCCTAAAAATGTTTACCGATAGGGCGGATATCGCGCACAAAGCGCGGTTGGTGCAAAATTTGGAAATCGCGGAAAACGATTATAATTTATCGGTATCCACTTATATAGAAAAGGAAGATACGCGGCAAGCGACAGATATAAAGGCGTTGAATAAAGAAATTGCGGAAATCGTCGCGCGCGAGCAGGTTTTACGGGAAGAAATCGATAAAATCATCGCCGAAATTGAGGGGTAAAATGAAAGATAAGGGAGTTTTGCATACAAAATTAAAATATGACGAATGTTTTGCCAAACTAATTCTTGAAGAATATTTTTCTGATAGATATGGCGATTTGCAATTGCAAGATAAACCGGATTTGTTTGATAGAAAAAACAATATAAGAATCGAAGTTGTTAGAGCAATTGACAAAGATAGAAATGAAGCGATGATGTTATGGACAAAAATGCCTGAAAAAAATTCGCAACAACAAAAGCGAGCAATAGAACGTATGGAGCAACTCGGAGAAGAATATCAAGAGGGTATTAAAAGTTGGAAGCCGGTTTCATATCCGCTCAACTTGAAAGATAGTCCGTTGAAAGATTTTATTAAAGCGGTGGAAAAGAAAGTTGATAAGTTAAATAAAAATCTATACAAAGAATGTAGTAGGTATGATTTGTTCGTCAATTCATCGATATACATTCAACCCGAGTTGTTGTCTGAGTTGTTTGAGCAGATAAAAAGTATAAATTGTAGAGAAAAAAGATATTCATTTGTATATTTTTACGGGCAGAAAACGATTGTGGAATTTGATTTTGTTCACAATAAATATACGCCAAAAAAAGATAGTAGAAAAGCCGATTTAGTCAATATGGCGTGGGAAATGGTTGAGCAAGGTGAAGGCGAATGAGTAAATTAGAAGAATTGATATACTATTGAGAATAAAGGAGAAAAATATGGGATTTAATGATCATTGTTACGATATACCGTTAGAAAACAAAGTAAAAAAGTGTAAATATTGTGGAGAATATTATACTTGTGAAAAGTTGGAGCAAGTGCCTGGATTTAGAGATATAGACGAGGAAGTTTGTCCTTATTGTAACAAAACTAATAATCAAAGTATGGAATATGAATTTTCGTGTTATAAACTAACAAGGGAAGAAAAAGAATATTTGAAGCAGAAAGGCATAATAAAATGAGTAAACTTGAAGAATTGATAAAAGAATTTTGCCCGAATGGGGTGGAGTACAAGAGAATAAGTGAATTTACAAAATTATTGCGTGGAAAAAGATTGACAAAAAGTCAACTTATTGAAAACGGTAAGTATGCAGTATATCATGGTAGTTTAGTACCCCTAGGGTATTATAATGAAGCAAATAGAGACAGCGGAGTTATAATCGTTAATACTGGTGGAATTGGTGGGGTTGGGTACAGTGATACGCCTTTCTGGTGTTCTGATGGATGTTTTTGTCTTGATCATAGTCCAAAGATGGTTGATAAATATGTGTATTATGCATTAGTTGGATTTAAAGATTATTTAATCTCACGCACAAGAGTGGGAGGGGTACCAACAATAGATTCGGATACGGTATTGTCTATAAAAATTCCGTTGCCGGCTTTGCCGGTACAGCGTGAAATTGTCCGCGTGCTGGACGGTTTCACGCTGTATAGCGCGGAGCTTACAGCGGAGCTTACAGCTCGCCGTAAGCAGTATGAATTTTATAGGGATAAATTGCTGACATTTGATGAAATTTATGATACAAAATATTTACCATTAAATGATGTAATTTATTCATTAAATACTGGATTAAATCCGCGGCAGTTTTTTACATTAAACACTGAAGATGCTAAAAATTATTATGTTACAATTCGAGAAATTCATAACAACAAAATCATTTTTAATGAAAAAACAGATAAAATAAATGATAATGCTTTAAGATTATGCAATAATCGTTCGCACTTAGAAGTTGGAGACGTTTTATTTTCCGGTACTGGAACTATCGGAGAGACGGCGTTGGTAGAAGAGGAGCCGTATAATTGGAATATCAAGGAAGGGGTTTATGCTATAAAACCAAAGAAAAATATAATTTTATCGAAATTTTTAATGTATGTGTTTGGAGCGACTTCCATCCGTATGGCGTATATGAAAAAAGCCGAGGGTGGAACAGTGAAAAGTGTGTCAATGGGGGAAATGAGAAAATTGCTCATTCCTGTGCCGCCGATTGAGGTGCAAGAACGAATTGTAAAAGTGCTGGATAACTTCGACGAAATATGCTCGGATTTGAAAATCGGTTTGCCCGCGGAAATGGAAAAAAGGCAGCAACAATACGAGTATTATCGCGATAAACTGTTGACATTCGATACGAAGTCTGCGACAATCCTTAGACAGACAGACAGACAGACAGACAGACAGGGCTGATTAGGCTCTTGCAGTATGTGTATGGGTTTGTCAATATTCGTTTGGGAGATATTTCTCAAATAGTAAGAGGTGCATCTCCGCGCCCTATTTACAATTATATTACAGATGCAAAAGATGGGGTAAATTGGGTAAAAATAGGAGATGTTTTGCCAAATTCAAAATATATTACAGGGACTAATCAAAAAATTACAAAAGACGGTGCTAAACATTCAAGATCTGTAAAAGTAGGTGACTTTATTCTTTCAAACTCAATGAGTTTTGGACGTCCTTATATTATGAAAATTGAGGGATGTATTCACGACGGATGGTTGGCTATAAGTGATTTTGACGATTATATAATCTCTGATTATCTATATTATTTACTAACATCTACATCTATACAGAGAGCAATGGAGCAAAAAGCGTCTTTTGGCGGTGCGGTTTCAAATCTTAATGCCGAAATTGTGAGGGATATTGAAATAACAATTCCGTCGCTCGAAAAGCAAAAAGAAATCGTTGATATTTTGGATAGATTCGATAATTTATGTAACGATATTTCTAAAGGCTTGCCGGCGGAAATTGAAGCAAGGCAAAAACAATACGAATTTTACAGGGATAAATTATTAAATTTTAAGGATATTGAAGAAGATGGGGAAAAAGAAACAAAAGCAAAAGGGACAGGCAAAAACTGAAAGCGTAAAAGCCGAAAACGTTGCGACGATAGAGGATGAGCGTATCGCAAAAATTATTGTGAGTGCGTTAACGGAATACGATAGGCAAAAACAAGAAGCGACGAAGGCTGAAGAAGAAAGAATCAGAAAAGCCGACGAGAAGAGACTCGGTATAAACGGTAATAAAGGAAAATTTAGAGCTGTGTTGAAAATTCTTTTTCGCCCGAAGAAATATGCGAAAAACATGAATGCCGGAGCGGGGCTTGTAAGAGTGGCTCTATATGCCTTTTATAAGCTTGTTGAATTGATTACTCTAATTTGTGCGATTTTATTCCTTGCGGTTATTCCGTTGCAATATTGTATCCCGAGTGTTGTGCCTATGAAGTGGTATTTGAGTGTTGTTAGCGGCGTGTGGGGCATAACGTTGCTTTTACTATCAAGAATGTTTCGGATAGCTGCAATCGAAGTAGATGAAGTGAAAGACAATAATTATTTGTTCGGATTGTTTACTGCGGTTACTTCAATCGTATCTGCAATAATTTCTATAATAGCATTAGTAAAGTAAATTACAGGAGAAAATTATGAGTTTTTATAACGTTGTTTCGGCAAGTGATGAAAGTACTGTTATAACCGAATATAAGCCTTCCGCCAAGCGTTCGGATTCGTACCAAAGCGAAGCGGATTTAGAGCGCGAATTTATTCGGCTACTCGGCGAACAGAGTTACGAATATTTGAATATTAAAAGCGAAGAGGACTTAATAAAAAATCTCCGCAAAAAGCTCGAACAACTCAATAATTACGAGTTTACGGACGGCGAATGGAAACGCTTTTTTAACGAGTGCATGGCAAACCCCAACGAGGGGATCGTTGAAAAAACGAGAAAAATTCAAGAGGACAACGTTCAAAATTTAAAGACGGACGCAGGCTTTACGAAAAACATTACGCTGATAGACAAAAAGAATATACATAACAACAAGCTACAAGTCATCAATCAATACGAGGCTACCGGCAATTATGATAATCGTTACGACGTTACTATTTTGGTGAACGGTTTGCCGCTTGTTCACGTGGAGTTAAAACGGCGCGGCGTTGCCATTAAAGAGGCGTTCAATCAAATCGACCGCTATCAGCGCGACAGTTTTTGGGCTTCCTGCGGACTTTACGAATACGTGCAAATTTTCGTGATTTCCAACGGAACGAATACGAAATATTACTCGAATACCACGAGATTTAACCACATTAAAGATAGCGCGAGCGGACAAGCCAAGAAAAAGGAAAAGACGAGCAATAGTTTTGAATTTACTTCTTTTTGGGCAGACGGGAACAATCGCATTATTCCCGATCTTGTGGATTTTACCAAAACGTTTTTTGCAAAACATACTCTGCTTGCGATTTTAACGAAGTATTGTGTTTTTACTTCCGAAAACATGTTGCTTGTAATGCGCCCGTATCAGATTGTGGCAACGGAGCGGATTTTAAACCGCATCGAAATCGCGAACAACTATAAAAAATACGGTAGCGTTGCGGGCGGCGGATATATTTGGCATACGACGGGTTCGGGCAAAACTTTGACCTCGTTTAAGACGGCGCAACTTGCGAGCGGACTTGGTTTTATCGATAAAGTTTTATTCGTCGTAGACAGAAAAGACCTCGACTATCAGACGATGAAAGAATACGATCGTTTTGAGAAGGGCGCGGCGAACAGCAATACTTCGACGGCGATTTTAAAGAAACAACTTGAAAATTCAAATTGCAAAATCATCATTACCACCATTCAAAAACTTTCGGTATTTATCGCAAAAAACAAAGGGCATGAAGTTTTCGATAAAAAGGTAGTTATTATTTTCGATGAGTGCCACCGTTCACAATTCGGCGATATGCACCTCGATATAGTCAAAAACTTTAAGAAATATTTCTTATTCGGGTTTACGGGTACGCCTATTTTTGCCGTCAACGCAAATTCGGGCAAACATGCTAATTTAAGAACGACCGAGCAAGCTTTCGGGGATAAATTGCATACCTATACGATTGTGGACGCAATCAACGATAAAAACGTGTTGCCCTTCCGCGTTGATTACGTTAAAACGCTTGAAAAAGAGCCCGATATCGACGACGCGAAGGTTTGGGATATCGACAGGGAAGCGGTTTGGAATTCGCCGAAGAGAATTTCAGACGTCGTTAAATACATACTCGAAAATTTTAACCGCAAAACGTACAGAAACGAAAAAAGTTATTCGTTTAACAGTCTTTTGAATATTCAGGAAGTCGCTTCTGCTAAAAATGAAGCAGAGGAAATTAAGCAGAAGTTACGGCTTTCGGGCTTTAACTCTATTTTTTGCGTGTCATCGGTAGAGGCAGCGAAACTGTATTATAACGAGTTCAAAAAACAAATGGCGGAAAACCCGAGCAAGGCTTTGAAGATTGCTACGATTTTCAGTTACGGGGCGAACGAAGAAGAGCAAGACGGCATTTTGGACGAGGAAAACCCGGAAGATACCACGCGGTTGGATTCTTCTTCGCGCGATTTTTTGGCGGGCGCGATTAAAGATTATAACGCTACGTTCGGAACGAGTTACGATACGTCGAGCGATAAATTCCAAAATTATTATAAAGACGTTTCTTTGCGAATGAAGAACAGACAGATCGATTTGTTAATCGTCGTAAATATGTTTTTGACGGGCTTTGACGCGACTACGCTTAATACGCTTTGGGTGGATAAAAACCTGAAGGCGCACGGGCTCATTCAAGCCTATTCAAGAACGAACCGTATTTTGAATTCGATAAAAACTTACGGCAATATCGTATGTTTCAGGAATTTGCAGAAACGCACGGACGATGCGATTTCGCTTTTCGGTGATAAGGAAGCCGGCGGAATCGTCTTGATGAAGGGCTATAAAGATTATTATTACGGCTATACCGATAAAGACGGTAAGTTAAAACCGGGGTATATTTTGCTTGTGCAAGATTTACAGGACAAATTCCCTTTGGACGAGCAAATTTTGGGAGAAAAGGCTAAAAAAGAGTTTATTTCATTGTTCGGCGCAGTGCTCAGAATGAGAAATTTGTTGGCTTCGTTCGACGAATTTGCAGGCAACGAGTTTTTAACCGAGCGCGAAATGCAAGATTATACGGGCAAATATATCGATTTGCGCGACGAATTTGTGAAAGGCAGGAAGGATAAAGAAAATATTAACGATGATATCGTATTCGAAGTGGAACTTATCAAACAAATCGAAATCAATATCGATTATATCTTAATGCTTGTTAAAAAATATCACGACAGCCATAAAAACGATAAAGAGGTGCTTATATCGATACAAAAAGCGATCGATTCGAGTTTTGAGCTGCGTAGTAAGAAAAAACTGATCGAAACGTTCGTGGACGGGATTAACGACGTTGACGACGTTATAATCGAGTGGCGGAATTTTGTTGCCGAAGAAAAGGAGAAAGAACTTGCTGAAATTATAAAAGAGGAAAATTTGAAGCCCGAGGAAACGCGGCAATTTATCGAATATTCGCTTAGAGACGGAGCGCTTAAAACCACGGGGACGGACATCGATAAGATTTTACCGCCCGTTTCGCGCTTCGGCGGTGGCAGAGAAAAGAAAAAACGTAACGTTATCGCTAAACTATCAAGCTTTTTTGACCGTTTCTCGGGGCTGTAAAGAAGAGGGGAAAGTGGTTAACGATTTGAAAATATAAAATTATGCGGGAAGGTGATGTATAATGAAAGTAGGAATTAGTGAGGAGTCTTTTATAAAAGAATTTTCTGAAAGTCTAAAAAATGGGAATGCTTCATTTTTTATCGGCTCCGGAATATCGAGAAAGGCGCAATATGTTGGCTGGAAAGATGTTTTACGGGAGTGTGCTATCGATATAGGTTTAGATGTCGAGCAAGAAAACGATTTGATTACGTTAGCCGAATATTATGTTAGAGATAATCAACGGACTAAAATTACTGAAACAATTAAAAATTTCTTTGCTGACTCGAAAGGCGAAATACAGGATATACATAAAATTATAGCGTCTTTACCTGTTAATAGTGTTTGGACGACAAACTATGATACTTTAATAGAAAGGGGTTTTGCTTCTGCAGGGATAACTACTACTGTAATAACCGATGATTTATCTTATAGGAATATCGACAGAACTGCAGATGTGAAAATTTATAAAATTCATGGTTCGGTGAAAAACGCTGATAAATGCATTATTGCAAGACGTGATTATGATGAATTTGCAAGGACTCATGATATAGTTTTGTCAGAACTAAAAGGCGAAATGTGTTCAAATTCCTTTTTATTTTTAGGCTATAGTTTTAGTGATACGGATATTCAACATATTTTAACAAGAATTCGGCTGACTTATGACAAAGAACATCCGCAAAGACATTTCAGTATTATTGAAGAAGTAAAAAGAAACCCAAAAGAAACGGCCGCTGAATTTGAATACAGAAAAAATAAGCAATCACATTATGTTTCGGATATGCAATCGTATGGAATCAATGTTCTGCTTGTGGAATCTTATGATAGAATCGAGCAAATATTATCGACGATAAGAAATAAAGTCTTTGCGCGAAATGTTTTAATTTCAGGAGCATACGAGAGCAGTGATGCGATAGCAGAATCAAGAATTTCTCCGGTTGCTACAAAATTATCAACAGAATTAATTAAAAGTGGATATAAAATCTATACCGGATATGGAAAAAATATCGGAGCCGATATAGTGAATGGCGTTTATAACGCTTGCTCGGATTTGGGGGCTAAGTCAAAAAAATTCGATGATAATATCGTTATTTATCCTTTTCCTTATAAAGGGACTAATAAAGAGTCAAAGAAAAAAATTTATTTTGAAATAAGAAGCCGAATGGCTTCATCGACAAAAATAATGATTGTGATAGCCGGAAAAAATAAAAGTCGCAATTCGGCGGGAGTATATCAAGAGTATCAGTTGGCAAAAGAGCAGGGGAATTTAATTATTCCTATTGCCTCAACGGGTGGTTCGGCAAGAGAAATTTGGGTTGAATTAAATGGGCAAAACTATTACAATGACAACGAGTTGTTTCAAAAGTTGGGGACAGAAACGGCACCGGATGAAATTGTGAATGTTGTAATGAAATTAATAAATGATAATGGAGTAAAATAAAATGGGACACAAAATATTTGTATCATATAAATATCGCGATTCAAATGTTAAAAAGATTACTAATAATTATTGGGCTGAAGACACAGTGCGAGACTATGTAGATCAATTACAACAATATTTTGATAATGGGGATGATATATATAAGGGAGAGGAAGACGGGGAAGATTTATCAAACCTGCCAGATGAAACTATTTGGAAACAGTTAAAAGATAGAATATATGATAGTACACTGACGATTGTAATGATATCTCCAAATATGAAAACACAGCAAAATGAAAGAGATCAATGGATTCCGTGGGAAATATCGTATTCATTAAAAGAAGTTTCCCGAAAAAATAAAGCGGGTAACGATGTAACAAGTAAAAGTAATGCGATTTTGGCTTTGATTATTCCGGATAGAGATGGATCTTATTCATATTACACCGAGGATCGCAGGTGTTGTTCTTCTGGGTGTAGAGTTCTTAAAACCGATAGATTGTTTACTATACTGAAAAAGAATATGTTTAATAAGAAAAAGCCCGAAAAAAGACAATGTTATGCTAATGATATTATTTATCATGGTGATTGCAGTTATATAATGTCAGTAAAATGGGATGACTTCATTGAGAATCCGCAAACATACATAGAAAAAGCATATTTATTGCAAAATTCGATAGAACAATATGAAATAAGTGAAGAGATAGGATAACCAATGTCAGATACTCCGAAAGCATATAAACTGAATAAAGAGAAGCGGGCGGCGGAGGAGGACGGAAAGTTTCTGTATTATTTTTATGACCGCAAAAAACTGACGTCGGTTGCGCTTCCCGAAGAGCAGTTCGATAAACTTGTGGAAATGGACAGGGAGTATTATAATCTCGAACGCCGTGAAAACGACCATAAAACGACGTTTAAAAAGTCCGCAAATACCAACGGCTATAAGAAAATCGATATAGAAAAGGACGATTTCGGACAAGCCTCGGAGGACGACTCGGATGACGACGATGTTTCCGGCGCGGACTTTACCTATAAAATTCACAAGCAATGCGATATTGATAAAAAAGTTGCCGCGCTTTCGCCTGACGACCGGATAATTTACAAAATGTATTATGTTGACGGTTTCAGACAGGCGGAAATTGCGGAAGAACTCGGCAAAACGCAAGGTTACGTCGCAAAACGGTTGATGAAAATCGGCGACGCATTGCAGGAAAACAAAACCGACGAGGATCGCGCAAATGCCCAGTGGGAGAAATTTCTGCGTAAATTCCGTACGGATGACGACGAAGATATTTTGTGGGATATGTTTTTGTATCTGCTGCCCGTTGAGGAGCAGACGGATATTGCAAGTTGGTTTTACAGTTATCGCGAATTTTATAAATTTGGGCTGTCGTATCTCATAATTCGCCCGTTCGATAAGGTAACCGACCAAACCGAATTCGGGAACAGAATGAACGAGTTGCCGTATCACAGCCGTTATATGTATTACGAAATTTTC
>OGFF01003391.1_pt1 | contig 11971 bp, 11 predicted proteins | sample 1570751 | NCBI WGS metagenome assembly OGFF01 (sample SAMEA2581951, study PRJEB24529) | metagenome | biome: Human gut stool | place: China | collected 2011 | reverse complement strand
GGCGCGAAGCCGCAGGCGACCGCGACCGCCAGCGCGCCGAAGCTGACGTGGGAAAGGCCATCGCCGATCATGGAATAGCGCTTCAAAACGAGCGGCACGCCGAGCAGCGCCGCGCAGAGCGAGACGAGGATGCCCACGGCGAAGGCCCGCAGGATAAAGGGATAGGTGAACATTTCCAGCAGCAGACTCACAATGCACCTCCAAACCGCTTGCCGGCGGGGGAGGCAAGATACTCCGCCACCGTGCCGAAAAACCAGCCGTCGCGCCCGATGTGCAGGATCGTGCGCGCCTCGCGCAGAGCGCCTCGCATATCGTGCGTGACCATGATGACCGCCATCTTCTCTTTTTCGTTGAGGTAGCGCAGGGTCTTATAGAGATCCTGCGTGGCGGCGGGGTCGAGACCCGTGACCGGCTCGTCCAAAATGAGCAGGCGGTCCGCCGCGCACAGGGCGCGCGCGAGCAGCACGCGCTGCTGCTGTCCGCCGGAAAGCTCGCGGTAGCAGCGGTTCTGCAGCTCCAGCACGCCAAGCTTGCCCATGTTCATCAGCGCCGCGCTCTTCTCCGCGGCGGAGTAGAAAAAGTGCAGCCCGCGCTTGTTGGCAAAGCCCGAGAGCACGACCTCGCTCACCGTAGCGGGAAAATCGCGCTGCGCGCTCGTCTGCTGCGGAAGGTAGCCGATGGCGCCCGCGCGCTGCGCGGGGCAGTCGATCGTACCGGCGAGCGGAGAGATCAGCCCGAGCAGGCTTTTCATCAGCGTCGACTTGCCGCTGCCGTTCTCGCCCACCACGCAGAGGTAATCCCCCGCGCGGACGATAAACGTCAGATGCTCGAGCAGCGCGCGGTGCTCGTAGCCGAGGCTTGCGTCACGGCACGCAAGCAGAATATCCCGGTCCATCACAGCAAGCCTCCTTTCAAAGCCTCGTAATTTCGCTGCATCAGCGTCAAATAGGTCTCGCCCGCGTCGAAGTCCGTGCGCGAGATGGTCTGCATCGACCACAGCCGTTCGATGCGCGCGCCGGTGCATTCGCTCACCGCCTCCGCGACCTTCTGGCTGCTCAGGTCGATGGTGTAGACGACCGGAATGTGCTCGTCGTTCACCTTGTCGATGAGGTACTTGAGCGTGGCGAGGCTCGGCTCGGTGTCGCCCGAGCAGCCGTGGAACGCCGCGCGGTAATGGAGGTCGTATTCCTCACAGAAGTACAAAAACGGGAAGCGGTCGGCAAAGATCAGCAGATCGCGCACGGCGTTCGCGCGCAGGGCGCGGAGGTCCGCGTCGAGAGCTTCAAGCTGCGCGCAGTAGTCCTCGCAGTTCGCGCGGTAGAGATCCGCGTTTTCCGCGTCCGCCGCGCAGAGCGCGTCGGCGACGGCGCGGCAGAGCTTGATGGCGTTTTTCGGCGATGTCCAGATGTGTTCGTCGTACTCGATCTCGTCGCTGTCGTCATGGTCATGCTCCGCATGGTCGTGAAGCTCGTGGTCATGGTCATGCGCGTGGTCGTGGCTGTCCGCGCCCTGCATCCCCTCGGAGAATTCCTCCTCGCGGGCATCGACAAAGTCCATCATGCGCAGCACCGTGCCGATGTCCTCGCCCACGGCGTCGAGCATATCGTCCGCCCAGACCTCGCCCTCGCCGCCGTTGTAGATGAAGACGTCGGCGCGCGAGATGGTCACGGCGTCGAGCGGGGTCGGCTCAAAGCTGTGCGCCTCGCGGCCCGGGGAGAGCAAAAGCGTCACGTCCGCGCGGTCCCCCGCGACGGCGCGGGCAAAATCGTAGTAGGGGAAGAGCGTCGTCACGACGCGCAGCCGCCCATCGTCTGCCGATCCCTCCCGCACAGCGCAGCCGACGAGCGAAAGCGAAAGCACGAGCGCGAGCAGCGCGCCGACGAGCCGTATCCTGTTTTTCCTCACCGTCACGGCGCGCCCACCTCCCCGAAAAGACTGTTTTTCCAATCATACCATGCTTTTGCGGATTATCAAGTGATTTGTAATGAAATCGTCACACTTTCCCGCCGCGCCCTATGCTATAATAGCCACACCAGAGGATTTCATTCCAGCTTATTCTGTGAGGAGGCGCTGACCATGAAGCGTATGTTTTCTTTCTTCCTTGCCCTTGCGCTGCTCGCCGTGCTCAGCGGCTGCGGAAAGCAGGAGCCCACCCCGAGCAGGCCCGACGAGCCGACGCCACCGCCGGAGGAGGGCATCACGCTCGCGGAGCTGAATGTGGAATTTGTTGCGGGCGACCGTGACACAGACGCGCTGATGCAATTAAAGAAGGAACTGCCGCCGCTGCTCATCGGCGCGCTCGCCGACGAGGGCGTGACGGTCGGCAGGGTCAATGTGACCTTCGGCGCAAGCGACGAGGCCACCGCCGACGCGCTCGCGCGCGGCTCGGTGCAGGTCGGCTTCATGCCGATGGAGACGTATCTGGCGCACGAGGACACGCTGCGGCTGGTCTCTGTGCCGGAGGAACCCGCCGGCGACACGGAGCGTGTCGGGTTGTATTTCCCGGTCTCCGACCAGAACCGTACGCTGCGCGCGGCGTTTGAAAAGGACGCGGCGGACGGCGGCGCGCTGCACGCGTGGGAGACGCTGCTCGGCAGCTTCTGGATGGATAATGGGAGCGACCCCGTGTTCGCCGTGCCTGTGGATGACGATGTGGCCCAGCGGTTTCTCGACAGCATGATGGACGTGAACGCCAATGGCATGATGGCGGACAGCATTCCGCGCCTGACAGAGTACGTCAGCGCGGATGAGGTGTTCTCCACTGCGGATCTTGTGGTGCTGCACGGCGAGGCTCCGGATGAGGCGCTTTGGATGGAGATTTACGGCTGCACGGTCGGCGGCGAGACGGTGTCCGTCAGTACCGCTGACGCCATCGTCGGCGGCGACGAGTTCGCTGCGGCGCTGCTTGCCGCGCTGGAAAAACTCAGTGCGGACGAGACGGCACAGACGGTGCTGCGGCTCTACGATGGAGACGGTGTGCGCTACGGTGGGGCCGACACGCAGGCTGTGGAATTTGCGCAGTATCTGCTCGGCAATACAGAGGGCGTTTACCAGCTCACGAGCGAGTAAAAGAGAAACGCGCGGCGATGCCGCGCGTTTCTTAGCCTCTGCACAGGCTCAGATCATCATCTGTATCCCGTTGTCCTCAATGCCGATCTCGATTTTCGGCACACCGGGGGCGTATTCGCCGTCGAGCGTCCATGGAATGCTGCCGTCGCTCTCCGCCGTGACATGGCGGACATGGCGGAAGATGAGCGCGTTGCTCGTTTCGTATTCCTCGTAAACGATGGCGCGGATGGTGCGCTGGAGCTGCAGCGGTGTTTTCGGCACGGGCACGAGCATCAGCTCAAACTGCCCGTCGCACAGGTCCACCGCGTCGGGTGAGAGCTTCATCAGTCCCGCGATGGAGGTCGAGTTGCATACCGCGCCGAAGAGGTACTCGCCCTCGAACACCTCGCCGTCGGCGGTAATCTTCATGGGATAGGGGCAGAGCGTTTCAAGGTCCTTCACGCCCTCGAGAAGATAGGCGAAGTGGCCGAACATATTCTTGATGTCCTGCGGCACGGTGTAGGCCGTGCGCGTGAACGCGCCGAAGGACGCGACGTAAACGAAGTTCTTTTCATTGAACACGCCCACGTCCAGGTCGCGCGGCTGAAGGCGCATGGCGCTCTGCGCCGCGAGCGCGGGATCGGAGGAAATGGACAGGCTTGCCGCGAAGTCGTTCGTGCTGCCGCCGGGCAGGTAGCTCAGCGGCGGACGCTTCTCCCGCGGCAGGCGCATGATGCCGTTGACCGTCTCGTTGAGCGTGCCGTCTCCGCCGTGGCAGACGACGAGATCGAAATCTCCGCCGAAGCGCTCGGCCAGCTCGGTCGCGTCGCCGTGCCGCCGCGTCTCCGCCACGCGGACCAGATAGCCCGCCTTGGAGAAGATCGAAACGGCGTCGAACAGCGGTGCGCGCGATTTCGTCTTGCCCGCGCGGGGATTGACGATGAACAGCAGCTTCTTTTCCACAGCATTCATCCTTTCTGCGAACGAAAAAAAGTTTGAAGATTCGGTTAATTTTAGTATAGCACAGAAATTGTGCTATTGCAATTCCGCAATAATCATAGTATGCTAAGCTTGATTTATTCTGAATGTGGGCAGGCACTGTGCCGGCCGAGGGCAAGGGAGGAAACATGAAGCAGAAAACCTATCTTCGCTGGGGCGTGACCATTACCGCCGCGGCCTGCGCCATTCTCGTGTTTTACGACACCTTCTTTCAGGACGGCGTGCTGTTTATTTTTATAGAAAAGCTCTTCGGCATCCTCAAGCCCGTGCTTTACGGTCTTGCGATGGCCTACCTGCTCACGCCCATCGTGGACTTTTTCGACCGTCTCCTCCGCGACAGGCTCGGCGCCAAGCGTGCCGGACTGATGCGCTGCCTGAGCATCCTTGTGACCTGGCTCCTTGCGCTGGGACTCGTGTATCTGCTCTTCAGCATCCTGATCCCCGAGCTGGTCGCGAGCGTATCGCTGCTCTTTTCCAATCTCGAGAGCTATTACCGCACCATCTACACCTGGGTCACGCAGCTTGTGGAGGACAATCCCTACATCTCCGAGCGCGTGCTCACGCTGGTCCGTGATTACTACAACGAGCTGGTCGACTGGGTGAAGAACACCGTCATTCCCGGCGCGCAGGTCGCCATCGTCGCCGTGACCGGCGGCGTGCTGAGCGTGCTGGTCTTTGCCAAGGACCTGCTCGTGGGCATCGTCGTTTCCGTTTACATCCTCGCCCGCAAGGAGACCTTCGGCCTCCACACGCGCAAGCTGCTCTACTCGCTCGTCTCCGCGCCGCACTATGAGCGCGCGCTGCGCGCCACCCGCGAGGCCGACCGCATCTTCTCCGGCTTTGTGCGCGGCAAGCTGCTCGACTCGCTCATCATCGGCATTCTGTGCTTCATCGTCTGCTCGATTTTGAAGTTCCCCTACACGCCCATCATCGCGGTCTTTGTGGGCGTGACGAACATCATCCCCATCTTCGGTCCCTTCCTCGGCGCGATCCCCAGCGCGTTTTTGATCCTGCTCGTGAGCCCCCGCCAGTGCCTCTACTTTATCATTTTCATTATTGCCCTCCAGCAGTTCGACGGCAACATCCTCGGCCCCAAAATTTTGGGCGAGACCGTCGGCATTTCGAGCTTCTGGATCGTCGTCGCCATCCTTGTCGGCGGCGGCTTCGGCGGCGTGCTGGGTATGTTCCTCGGCGTGCCGGTGTTCGCCTGCATCCACTCCGCCGTGAGCTTCCTGTGTGAATCGTCCCTGCGCAAAAAGGGCGTGACGGACGACGCGATCTTTGCGCCCCGTCGGGTTTTGACGGGCACGACCACAACACCAAAAGGAGAATCCCATGAATAAGCACATCCTCACCCTGTTTCTTTCCCTGACTCTGCTCCTCTCCCTCGCCGCCTGCGGCGGGAACGCCGACACGACCGACGCGCGGCGCGACGCGAACGAGATCGTCGTCGGCATCGCGCAGGACCTGGAAAACAGCCTTGACCCCTATACCTCCGTCACCGCCGCGAACCGCGAGGTGCTGTTCAACGTGTTTGAGGGGCTCGTCAAGCCCGACGCGGACGGCAACCTGAGCCCCGCCGTCGCCGAACGCTGGGAGGTCTCCGACGACCAGCTCACTTATACGTTCCATCTCCGCCCCGGTGTGAAGTTCCACGACGGCAGCGAGGTTACGGCAATGGATGTCGCATGGTCGATCGACAAGGCCATGCAGTCCGGCAGCTGGGAGGCGCTGGATAACATTGACGCCATCGACATCGGCAGCGACTATGTCTCCGTTGTGCTCAAGGCTGCCGACAGCGATTTTCTCTCCTACATGACGCTGGCTATCACACCGGAGAACCACGCCGACGGCGCGGACCCGGTCGGTACCGGTCCGTTCAAGTTTATCTCCCGCGCCGCGCAGCAGAATCTTGTGCTGGAGCGCTTCGCCGATTACTGGGGCGAGAGCGCGAAGGTGGACAAGGTCACCTATCAGATTTATGAGAATGCCGAGGCGCTCGTCATGGCGCTCAAGAGCGGCGCGGTGGACATCTGCGCCCACCTGACCGCCACGCAGGCAAACCAGCTCACCGAGAGCTTTGACATTCTCGAGGGCACCATGAACCTCGTGCAGGCCGTGTATCTCAACCACGCCTACGAGCCGCTTGCGAACGAAACGGTGCGCAAGGCGCTGTGCTATGCGCTCGACCGCGAGCAGGTCTTTGACGTTGTGGCCGACGGTCACGGCACGGCGGTCGGCAGCAGCATATACCCCAACTTCCGCAAGTATTTCCTGCCCGAGCTTGCCGACCTCTATCCGCATGACACGGAAAAGGCCAAGGCGATGCTCGCCGAGGCGGGCTATCCCGACGGCTTTGACCTCACCATCACCGTTCCCAGCAACTACCAGCCGCACATGGACACCGCGCAGGTCGTCGCCGAGCAGCTCCGCGCCATCGGCGTGAACGTGACCATCGACCCCGTCGAGTGGGCGAGCTGGCTCGAGAATGTCTATTCCGGCCGCCGCTATCAGGCTACCGTTGTCGGCGTGGACGCCAGCACCCTGACTGCCCGCGCCATGCTCGAACGCTTTACCTCTACGGCGAGTAATAATTTCACAAATTATTCCAACGCAGAATACGATGAAGCCTTTGCCGCCGCCATCCGCGCCGCGACCGACGAGGAAGCGACCGCCCAATACCTCCGCTGCGAGGAAATTTTGGCCGAGACCGCCGCGAACGTCTACATTCAGGACCTCGCGGACCTCGTCGCCGTGCGTAAGGGTCTCAGCGGCTACCGCTTCTACCCGCTCTACGCCATCGACCTGAGCACCGTGGCCTACACCTGACGAAAATCCGAGGGCAGACGCCCTGACCGACAAAGCGAGGCGAACACCATGCGTTATACAGCGAAAAAAATCGCAACGATGCTGCTGACGATGGTGATCGTCTCGTTTTTGACCTTCGTTGCCTTCTCCCTCCTCTCCGGCGACGCGGCGACGCGCCTGCTCGGTACGGAGGCGACTCCCGAGCGGCTTGAGGCCCTGCGCATCGAGCTGGGGCTGAACGACCCGCTTCTCGTGCGCTACGGCCGCTGGCTGTGGGATGCGCTGCGCGGCGACCTCGGCACCTCGTACCGCTACGGGCAGAGCGTGAGCTCGCTCATCGCGCAGCGGCTGGGTCCCACGCTGACGCTCACGGCGCTCGCGTTCGCGCTCATCGTGGCGGTCTCCATTCCGCTCGGCGTGCTGTCGGCCAAATACGCCGGCGGCCGGCTCGACCGCGCGCTGACCGTGATCAATCAGGTCGTGATGGCGGTGCCGCCGTTTTTCACCGGCATCCTCTTTACCTATCTCTTCGGCCTTGTGCTGCATCTGTTCATCGCGGGCGCGTTCCCGGCGGGCGGCGTGGGGCATTACATCGGTTATCTCTTCTTCCCCGCGCTCGCGGTCGCGCTGCCGCGCATCGCCATGACGGTCAAGCTCCTGCGCACGTCGATCTTAGACGAGGCACAGCGCGACTACGTCCGCACCTCCATGAGCCGCGGACGCTCGCGCAGCGGCATCCTCTACCGCCATGTGCTGAAAAACACGCTCGTGCCGGTCCTGACCTTCCTCGCCATGACGGTCGCCGATCTGCTCGCGGGCAGCGTCGTCATCGAGCAGGTGTTCGCCGTCCCCGGTCTCGGGCGGCTGCTGCTGACCTCCATCGAGGGGCGCGACGAGCCGGTCGCGCGCGCCATTGTCGTGCTGCTTGCCTTCGCGGTCATTCTCTGCAATCTCCTTGCCGATCTGCTCGCGCGGCGCATCGACCCGCGGCTCGGCAGCGGAGCGGGAGGTGCGGCATGAAAAAGAAAAATACCTTTCTGCGCGTGGGCCTCGTGCTCACGGCGCTGGTCGTCGGCTTCATTGTCCTTGGCCTTTTCTGGACGCCCTACTCCCCCAACGCCATGGACTTTTCGCGCCTGCTGCCGCCGTCCGCCGCACACCCGATGGGCACGGACAAGTTCGGCCGCGACATTTTGAGCCGCGTCATGGTCGGCGCGGGCGATACGCTGCTCATTGCGCTCGGTACCGTCGCCATCGGCACCGTGGTAGGCACGCTCGTCGGCGCGCTGACCGGCTGGTACGGCGGACGAGGTGCTCATGCGTCTGAACGACGCGCTCGCCTCCTTTCCGAGCATTCTCATTCTGCTCGTGCTCGTGAGCCTGCTCGGCGGCGGGCGAGAGCACATGACGCTTGCGCTCGGCATCGTCTTTGTCCCAAGCTACGCGCGTATCGTGCGCAGCGAGTTCGCCCGCGCGCGCACGCAGAACTACGTCCATTCGGCGGAGCTGATGGGCGCGTCCACCGCGCGCATCCTCTTTGTTCACATTCTGCCGAACATCTGGCACACGCTCGTCTCCGCCATCACCATCGGCTTCAACAACGCCGTGCTCGCCGAGGCGGCGATGAGCTACCTCTCCATCGGCGTTTCGCCCGACGAGGCAAGCCTTGGCTATATGCTCTCGGAGTCGCAGAGCATGCTCGATTCCGCGCCGTGGTACGCGCTCGGCACGGGCGCGGTCATTGTGCTGCTGATCCTCGGCGTGAGCCTGATCGGCGAGGGCCTGCAGCGCGGCGAGAACTGATTTTCAGAAAGGAGATGCCCCCATGGTCGAGATCCATGATCTGCACGTCCGCTTTCACGGCGCCTCGCGCGAGGCCGTGGCGGGCATCGACCTGACCATCCGCGACGGCGAGGTCGTCGGGCTCGTGGGCGAGAGCGGCAGCGGCAAGACCGTGACCGCCATGACGCTCTCGGGCCTCATCGAGCGCAAAAAGGTCACGCTCTCCGGCGAGGTGCGCTTCGACGGGCGCGATATTCTGCGCCTGCCCCGCGCGGAGCTACGCGCCATCCAGGGCCGCGAGCTCGGCGTTGTCTTTCAGGAGCCGATGACCGCGATGGATCCCCTCATGCGCATCGGTCCGCAGGTCGAGGAGGCGCTTGCCGTCCACACGCAGCTCACAAAGGAGCAGCGCCGCGCGCGTGCGCTCGAGGCGCTGCGCGATGTGGACCTCCCCGCGCCGGAGGAAATTTACCGCAAGTACCCGCACGAGTGCTCCGGCGGTCAGCTCCAGCGCGTGATGATCGCCGCAGCCATCGTCACCGATCCGCATTTGCTGCTGCTCGACGAGCCGACCACCGCACTCGACGTGACCGTGCAGGCGCAGATCCTCGCGCTTTTGCGCCGTTTGAATCGGGAGCGCGGCATCTCGATGCTGCTCATCTCGCACAATTTGCAGGTCGTGCGTCGCATCTGCTCGCGCGTTGCCGTGATGCAGCGCGGTCACATCGTTGAGGAGGGCGCGCCCGAGCAGCTTTTCACCGCGCCGCAGCACCCCTACACCGCCGAGCTCATCAACGCCATCCCGCGCCGCGTGCGCAGAGGTTAACGCCATGGACGACCTTGTTTTAGAAGTCAAAAGCCTTACAAGCTGGTACCGCGACACCGATGAGCATGGGCGGCGGCACGACCATACCGTGCTGCACGACGTGAGCTTCACGCTCCGCCGCGGTGAAATTTTGGGGCTCGTGGGCGAGAGCGGCAGCGGCAAAACGACGCTGGTGAAAAATATCCTCGGTCTGGTCAAGACCCACACGGGCGAGATCATCCACTACACCAAGCGCCCGCAGATGATCTTTCAGGACCCCTACTCCTCGCTCAACCCCGCCTACACCGTCGGCTGGAGCTTAGAGGAGCCGCTGCGCATCTATGGCAAGTACGACGCCGCTGAGCGGCGCCGCCGCGTCGCGGAGATCGCGGAAAAGGTCGGTCTGCCCGCCGAATGCCTGACGCGCAGGCCGAACGAGCTTTCCGGCGGGCAGCGCCAGCGTGTTTCCATCGGGATAGCGCTCATCCAAAAGCCGCGGCTCATCATTGCCGATGAACCGGTCAGCGCGCTCGACGTGACCATCCAGCGGCAGATTTTAGAGCTGATGCGCACGGTGCGCGACGAGCTGGGCATCTCATTCCTCTTCATTTCACACGACCTCAACGTGGTCTATCAGCTCTGCGACCGTGTGATGGTGATGAAGGACGGGCGCATCGTGGAGGAAAACACGGTGCAGGAGCTTTTTGACCACCCGCGCGAGGCCTACACGCGCGAGCTGCTCTCTGCCGCCGACTGATGCCATGAAAGCCTTGTTTTCCCATTACAAAAAACTGCATCTCTGGCTGCTTGCGAACCTCGCGCTTCTATCGGCCTTTCTGCTTGCGCGGCGCAGCCGAGGCGCTATGAACGCCCTGACGGAGGGCTTCACAAACCCGCTGCGCCGCATGCTTGGCAGGCTGTGCGAGTGCGTCCCCTTCTCCGTCTCGGAGGGGCTGTACGTCCTCGCGGCGATGGGCTTTCTCGCCTTCCTCGTGCTGGGCGTGCGCGCCGTCGCGCGCAGCCGGCACAGAAGCGGCACAGTCTACGCGCTCGTGCTTGGGCTTGGGAACGCGGTTTTGACCGTCTATGTGCTCTTTTGCCTGCTCTGGGGCGCGAATTACTACGCTGACAGCTTCACCGACAAAAGCGGCATCGATGTCAGGCCGGTCGCCGTCGACGACCTCGAGCGCGTGACGCGGCAATTCGCCGCACTGGTGAACGAATACGCCGGAGACATCCCCCGCGCCGCCGACGGCGCCTTTGCCGGCGACCGCGCGGAGATCCTCGCCTACGCGCCGAAGATCTACGAAAATCTGTATGAGGAATTTCCGTTCCTCGAAATGACCGACGTGCCGCCCAAGGCCATGCGCTTTTCCCGCGTGATGAGCGCGATGGGCTTCACAGGCTTCTACTTTCCATTCACGGGCGAGTGCAACGTAAACGTCGATTTTCCCGCCGCGACGCTGCCCACCACCGTCGCGCATGAGCTTTCTCACCGCCGCGGCATCGCGAGCGAGCAGGAGTGCAATTTTCTCGCTGTGCTCGCCTGCCTGCGCTGCGGCGACGCCGCCTACCGCTACGCGGGCGCGCTGTCGGGCTACATTTATCTTGCCAACGCGCTCTATTCCGCCGACGCGGAGCGCTGGCGCGCCGTGCGCGAAACGCTTGACGAGCGCGTGGTCGCCGACCTGCGCGCTTCCGGCGCCTACTGGGCACAGTTTGAGGGACTGGCGGACACGGTCTCCAACGCCGTCTACGACGGCTTTCTCAAAAGCTACGGCACCATCGGCGTCAAGAGCTACGGCGCCTGCGTCGACCTGCTGGTGGCGTATTTCAAGTAAAGCAGAAGCTGCTTGCATTGCAAGCCGCTTCGCGCGTTTTCGTCTGCCGGCGCGAGTGCGCCGCCGCAAGCGTTTTGCGCAGCAAAACCTTGGCGGAGGGCGAATTCACTTCGCCCAAGCATTTCAATTCCCGATCCTTTTGGAGCAGGGTACGGGAATCGAACCCGCCTTCTCGGCTTGGGAAGCATTGCTACGATTATTTCCTCGTCGCCGCAAAACGCTTGAAAACCCTTTATTTTCAAGGCTTTTCGGCTTTTCCGATTCTTGGGCTTTTATGAATTTTCGCAAATTTTCGCCGGTTTTTCAAAAGGATAGAGTGACAATAGAGTGACATTTTCGTTGACACGCACCGCCTGCCTCGGTACAATAAGAGCAGGAAAAGAGGTGTCTGTATGGAGCGCAGAAAAAAGGGCAGCGGGCGCATCACCTATGTCGAAGATAGAAAATCTCCGTGGCGGGCAACCGTTACCGACGGCCGGGGCAAGCAGAAAACACGGTTCTTCAAATCGGAAAAGGAGGCGAAAGCCTTCCTTCGAGACATTTACGCCGACGCAAGCAAGCTGAAGGCTCTGACGGAAAGCGGCGTGACCTTTGCCGCCTTTTCGCAGATATTCCTTGACGAAAAGAAAAAAGGCAACATGAAGGTCCTCGCCTATAAAGCCTTAGAGGATCAGGTCAAGCGCGTTTG
>OGFF01003388.1_pt1 | contig 11982 bp, 7 predicted proteins | sample 1570751 | NCBI WGS metagenome assembly OGFF01 (sample SAMEA2581951, study PRJEB24529) | metagenome | biome: Human gut stool | place: China | collected 2011 | reverse complement strand
CAAAGTGAGCCTGCCAAGCAACCTCAACGATGAAACGAACTGCCATTCTTGTATCGTGGTTAGCGCCGCAGAATGCATCTACAACATAAAGCTTCTTGTTTGAAAGCTCTTTCTTAGCAAGCGCTTTTACAGCTTCCCAAGCTTCCTGTGTTGCAGGGTGGTTGTCGTTCTTGTATTCGTCAGAAGTCCACCATACAGTGTCCTTTGAATTCTCGTCCATAACGATGAACTTATCTTTAGGTGAACGGCCTGTGTAAATACCGGTCATAACATTAACTGCGCCAAGCTCAGTTTCCTGTCCAACCTCATAGCCTTCCAAATCAGCCTTTGTTTCCTCGTTAAAGAGTTCGTCATAGGAAGGATTGTGGATAATTTCAGTAGTACCGGTAATACCATACTTAGTTAAATCAATCTTTGCCATTTCAGTATCAACCTTTCTGTTTCTTAAATTACATAGTATCAGAATTTGCGGTGAGTTGTAATTACCAAACAATCTACACTGCAATAACCTATGTTCGTTAGTATTTTAGCATAATTTTTTACCCTCGTCAAGCCAATTGCCAATTAATTTGGTCGGTTTTGTCATATTGTGGTTTATTCGACATCAACACTGTATTTGTATATTGATTAGAGGTGTAAAAAGTGCTATAATATTGTATTATAAGCAGGTTTATTCTGTATATTCAGCACTTTAAAAAGCAAAGAAAATTTACCGTTACGGGAGGATATTATGAGCCTTGTTGAATTTAAAGATGTTTACAAAATATATAAAATGGGCGAAGTGACTATTAACGCTGTCGAGGGTGTTTCTTTTAATATAGAGCAGGGCGAGTTTTGCGTGGTAGTCGGTGCATCGGGTGCAGGCAAGACAACCGTACTTAATATTCTCGGCGGAATGGATACCTGTACAAAAGGCAGTATTATTGTCGGCGGCAGAGATATAAGCAAGCTGAAAGACAAACAGCTTATTGAATACAGACGGTTTGACATTGGTTTTGTATTTCAGTTTTATAACCTTGTGCCTAACCTTACCGCAAAAGAAAATGTAGAGCTTGCAACGCAGATAAGTAAAAATCCGATGGACAGTACAGAGGCGCTTGAAAGCGTCGGACTTTCACAGCGCAGTGCAAACTTTCCCGCTCAACTTTCGGGCGGTGAACAGCAGAGAGTTTCTATTGCAAGAGCACTTGCCAAGCGACCTAAACTTTTACTTTGCGATGAGCCGACGGGTGCTCTTGACTATAACACGGGCAGACAGATTTTAAAACTTTTGCAGGAAACCTGCCGAAAAGAAAATATGACGGTAGTTCTCATAACCCACAATTCAGCAATTACCCCAATGGCAGATCACATTATAAAGATGAGAAGCGGCAGGGTAATTATGGATGTTCACAATGATGAACCTAAAAATGTTGAAGAAATCGAATGGTAATTCATATTTTCTGCGAAAGGGGAGAGGACATTGACTAAAACCCTGTTAAAAAATACTTTCAGAGAAATTGCAAATTCTAAAGCAAGGTTTATTTCTATACTTGCGATTATTGCACTCGGTGTTGGATTTTTTGCCGGAATCAAAGCTACGGTTCCGTCAATGTACAATATGGCAGACGAGTATTATTCTCAATCCAATCTTATGGATTACAGGCTTGTATCTACTGTCGGATTTGATAAAGATGATGTAAAAGCGGTTGAAAATCTTGACAATGTAACCGATGTTATGCCATCGTATTTTGCCGACCTTGTTTTAAAATCAAACGGAAACGGCGGTAACGGCAAGGTTATAAGAGTATCCGCTGCACCTAAAAGTTATAACAATAATAAAACTCTTAATACATTAAACATAAAAGAGGGAAGACTACCCGAGAAAAAGGGTGAAATCCTTGTTGAATACGGCAGTGTCGGCAGCAGTGATTATAAAATCGGCGACAAGGTTGTATTTGGAAGTGAAAGCGGAGAATCCAATGCACTTGATATGGTAGATACGCTTGAATATACCGTCGTCGGTAAAGTGGAATCACCTATGTATATTTCGTATCAGCGTGGCTCAACTACAATCGGCAACGGCAATATTGCAGCATTTATGTATATTTATCAGGATGATTTTGTAACCGAAAGATATACGGAAATGTATGTGAAAACCGTTTTTTCTGACAGCGACGGTTCAGTCTTTGATGACGAATATGAAAAAGGCATTGAAAGCTTTACAACTGTTCTTGAAAATACCGCCGATTTACGCTGTGAGGCATTTGATAAAGATGTTATAGGCAAAGCAAAACAGGAACTTGAGGACAGTAAAAACGATTATGAAACCGAAAAATCCGAGGCTCTTACAAAACTTGATGATGCAAAAACGACTTTAGATAATTCGGAAAAAGAATATACAGATAAGATTTCAGATGCACAATCGCAACTTGACACAGCCAAAAAGCAGATAGATGACGGAAAAAGTCAGCTTGAAACTGCTAAAGAAGAATACGAAAACGGCATTGCGACAGGTGAAAGCGAACTTTCTTCTGCGCAGGCGGAACTTGACAGTGCAAAAGCCGAATATAATGCAGGCGTTGAAGAATATAATTCAAAAATCAGCATAGCGGAAGAAACTCTTGCCGAAAAAGAAGATGAATTCAATGCCGCAAAAAGTGAATTTGAAAACAATCAAAAGCCGCAGCTTGAAACCGCAATAGCAACTTGCAAATCACAGATTGAGGCTTTACAGGCACAAATTGAGGTTACAGAGGACGAAACCGCTCGTGCTGTATTGCAGGAACAGCTTACACAGGTTCAGGCAGTTTTAGCAGATTGTGAAACAAAACTTGCTATGGCGCAAGAACAGCTTGATACGGCAGAACAACAGCTGAACAACGGAAAACAAGAGCTTGAAACACAAAAAGCGGAAGGACAGGCACAGCTTGACTATGCACTTGCTCAAATTCAGAGTGCAGAACAGCAGATTGCGGACGGACAAGCACAGCTTGAAAGTAAAAAAACAGAGGGACAAGCTCAAATATCGCAGGCTGAAACCGAACTTGCGACAGCACAGGAAAAATATGACAACGGAAAGTCCGAACTTGAGGAACAGAAAATAAGCGGCAGACAAAAGCTTGATGACGGTTGGAAAGAATACAACGATTCAAAAGCCGAGGCTGATGATAAATTTAAAGAGGCGGAACAAAAAATTGCCGACGCACAGGAAGAAATAGACGCTATAGCCGATCCTGAGTGGTATGTGTTTGACAGATCGGATAATCCGGGTTATTCAACCTTTGCGCAGAATGTTGAGCGACTCGGTGCAGTGGCATCAGTATTCCCGATGTTCTTTTTACTCGTTGCGGTTTTGGTTTGTGTAACCACAATGTCAAGACTTGTAGAGGAAAAGCGTAAAGAAATCGGAATATTAAAAGCGCTCGGCTACAATAACTTAAGCATAATAATGAAATTTGCGATTTATGCTGTTTTTGCAGGTGTAATCGGTTGTACCGTGGGTGTATTAATAGGCATAAATACACTGCCGTATATTATTTATAATGCATATCAGATTATGTATTATATGCCTGACATCAGCATTGTACCTGATGCACAGAGTATTATACTCGGTACGCTTGCCGCCGTACTTTGTACATTGCTTGTTTCTGTAATAGTATGTGTAAGAGAATTAAGCCAGAGCTGTGCAAAAATTCTAAGACCTAAAACTCCGAAAGCAGGCAAGAGGATACTGCTTGAGAGAATTACTCCGATATGGAAACATATGAATTTTTCCGCAAAGCTGACTACAAGAAATATTTTCAGATATAAATCAAGAATGTTTATGACAATCATAGGCATTGCAGGCTGCACGGCTTTGATAGTTGCGGCATTCGGACTTAAAAACAGCTTTATTCCGCTTACCGATACACAGTTTAGCGAAATATTCAAATATAATGCGGTTGTTATTCCTAAAGAAGGCGGAACTGCCGAACAGCTTGATTATCTGAAAAATGCAATAAACAATACGGGCGACGCAGCGTCAATTATGCTTGCAGGTCAGCAGGAAGTTGTTGTAAAGAAAAATAATGTTGTAAAAGATGAAAGCACTTATCTTACGGTAATGGAAGATCCGCAGAGATTTTCGGAGGTTACAGAACTTAGAACAAGGGGCGACAAAAAGCACATTGATATTACCGATGATTCCGTAATGATAAATGAAAAAATGGCGAACGAATTGTCTGTCAAAGTCGGTGATACCGTAAGTGTAACTGTTGATGATAAAACCGCAGAACTTACAGTAGGCGGAATTTATGAACAGTATATAAAGAATTATGTGTTTATTTCTCCTAAACTTTACAGTGAAAAATTCGGAGAAGAACCGCAGTTTAATATGGCACAGGTTGTACTGAAAAATCCTGACGAACAGACTGCGTTCGGTGAAAAAATGCTGACGAATGATAAAGTAGCGGGTGTAACCTATCTTTCATCAGGTATGGGTGAAATTGAAGATATGCTCAATTCGCTTAATATGGTTGTGCTTGTTATGATTATTTGTGCAGCGGCACTTGCGTTTGTAGTGCTTTATAATCTTACAAATATCAACATTGCCGAGCGTGTGCGTGAAATCGCAACTTTTAAGGTGCTCGGATTTTACAGCAGAGAAACCTCAAGCGTTATTTATAAAGAAAATATCGTGCTTACTCTCGGAGGTATTCTTTCGGGACTTGTTCTCGGTATTTTCCTTACAAGATTTATTATTCAGACCGTTGAGGTTGACAATGTAATGTTTGGCAGAGATATTTTGCCTACATCATTCGTTTTTGCGGCTTTGATGACATTTGCATTTGCTTTGATTGTGAATTTTGCAATGGGATTTAAGATTAAAAAAGTAAATATGGTTGAAAGCCTTAAGAGTGTTGAATAAACGGTGCCGCACATTATTTGTGCGGCATTGTCTGAAAAAGATAGAATTTTTGAAATAAAAATCACTTAAAATATTGATTGCTTAGGCAAATTGTGGTATAATACAAAAGAATAGGCAATTTAGCACAATATCAGTGAAAGGAACTGTAGATATATGATAAAAGCTAATCAGTATCGCACCGTAACTTGCGGTGAGTTAAGAGAAGAAAATATCGGACAGGAAGTTCGTGTAGCAGGCTGGGTTGAAAATATTCGTGACCACGGCGGCGTAATGTTCCTTGACATTCGTGATCAGTACGGTGTTCTTCAGGTAGTAGTTCACAATGACGAGTTACTTAAGGGTATTAACAAAGAATGTACCGTAACATTGAGCGGTAAGGTAGTAAAGAGAGATGAAGAAACCATCAACTCTAAGATTGCTACCGGTTATGTTGAGGTACACACAGATGACATTACTGTTCTCGGCAAATGTAAAAACGCACTTCCGTTTGAAGTTGCTACTTCTACCAATACTTCGGAGGAGGTACGCTTAAAGTATCGTTTCCTCGACCTTCGTAATCAGAAGGTGCATAATAACATTATGCTCCGTTCACAGATTATAACATTCCTCCGTGCAAAAATGAACGAGATGGGATTTAATGAAATTCAGACACCGATTCTTTCAACTTCATCACCGGAAGGAGCAAGAGATTATCTTATTCCGAGCCGTAAGCACAAGGGCAAATTCTATGCTCTTCCGCAGGCTCCGCAGATTTTCAAACAGCTCCTTATGGTTTCCGGTTTTGACAGATACTTCCAGATTGCACCTTGTTTCAGAGATGAGGATGCAAGAGCAGACCGTTCGCCGGGCGAGTTCTATCAGCTTGACTTTGAAATGGCTTTTGCCACACAGGAAGATGTATTTGCGGTTGCAGAAGAAGTTCTTTACGAAACATTCACTAAGTTTACAGATAAAGAGGTTTCAAAGCCTCCGTTTGCCCGTATTCCATACTCTGAAAGTATGTTAAAGTACGGTACAGACAAGCCTGATCTCCGTAACCCGCTTGTTATCGTGGAGATTAGCGATATGTTTGAGGAAACTGACTTTAAGCCGTTCCTCAAAAAGACTGTTCGTTCAATTAATGTACCGGGTGCCGCAAAGCAGTCAAAGAGCTGGTTCAAGAAGATGGAAGAGTTTGCACTTTCTATCGGAATGAAGGGACTCGGCTATGTTAAGGTAAGAGATGATATGACATTTGACGGTCCTATCGATAAGTTTCTTAAAGAGGGCGACAGAGAGGAGCTTATTAAGCGTAATAATTCTAACGCAGGCGATGTTATTTACTTTATCGCAGATACAGAAAAAGACGCTCCAAAGCTTGCAGGTCAGATTCGTACAGAGGTTGCTACCCGTCTTGACCTTATTGACAAGTCAAAGTTTGAGATGTGCTTTATCGTTGACTTCCCAATGTATGAGCATGACGAAACCACAGGTCAGGTAATCTTTACACACAACCCATTCTCCATGCCACAGGGCGGTATGGACAGCTTGCTTAATAAGAACCCCGATGATATTCTTGCTTATCAGTATGACATCGTATGTAACGGTGTTGAGCTTTCATCAGGTGCTGTTCGTAACCACGACCTTGATATTATGATTAAGGCTTTCGAGATTGCAGGATATACCGAAGATGAGCTTAAATCTAAGTTCTCTGCTCTCTACAACGCATTCCAGTACGGTGCTCCGCCACATGCAGGTATGGCTCCGGGCGTTGACAGAATGATTATGCTCATTACTGAAGAAGAGAACATCAGAGAGGTTATTGCTTTCCCAATGAACTCAAATGCTCAGGATCTTCTCCTCGGTTCACCGGGAGAGGTAACAGAGCAGCAGCTTCGTGAAGTTCACATTAAATTAAGATAACTTCATATATACTCAAAGGGCGAGTTGTTTTTATAACTTGCCCTGATTCTGTTTATACAAAGGATGGTTTTTATGGTAACAAGAGAAGATGTTGAAAACATTGCGTTGCTTTCAAAGCTGTTCGTTCCCGAAGAGGAGCTTGACAGCCTTACACAGTCAATGCAGGAAATTATAGATTTTGCCGATACAATCAATAATGCTCCCACAAGCGGTGAGAGCTTTGACAACATAAACAACCTTTCAAATGTATTTCGTGAGGATGTTGTGGTTGAGTCATATGACAGCGAGGAAATTTTGAAAAATGCCCCTGAACAGGCAGAGTCACATTTTCTTGTTAGAGGCAGAGAATAAGAGGTGTAAAAATGGGTAGTATTGCAAAAATTCACGAAATGCTTGTTTCCAAGCAGGTTTCGTGTACGGAGCTTACTAAAAGCTATCTTGAAGAAATAGAAAAATCAAACGGCGAGCTTAACGCTTATGTAAATGTAACTCCCGATACAGCGCTTGAAACCGCAAAGACTGTTGACGAAAAAATTGCAAAGGGCGAAGAAATCGGTATGCTCGAGGGTGTTCCGATGACATTGAAAGATAACCTTTCCACAAAGGACATTGAAACTACTTGCTGTTCTAAAATCCTTAAAGGTTACAAGCCGATTTATAATGCAACTGTATGGGAGAATCTTTCTGCACAAAATGCAGTTATGCTCGGTAAAACAAATATGGACGAATTCGCAATGGGTTCTTCGTGTGAAACTTCATGCTTTGGCGGTGCAATGAATCCGTTTAACACAAAGTATGTATCCGGCGGTTCATCAGGCGGCGTAGCAAGCGCTGTCGGCGCAAATATTGCAGCATACGGACTTGGTTCTGATACAGGCGGTTCTATCCGTCAGCCTGCAAGTTTTTGCGGTATCGTAGGTCTTAAGCCGACATACGGCAGTGTATCCCGTTACGGTCTTATCGCTTATGCAAGCTCACTTGACCAAATTGGACCTATCACAAAGAGCGTTGAAGATGCGTCTATTGTATTTGATGCAATTTCACAGTATGACGAAAAAGACAGCACTTCAAAGGGTAATGTTGGCGGCGCAACTTACGGAAAGCTCAACAATGACATCAAAGGTATGAAAATCGGTATTGCCCGTGAGTATCTTGACGGTATTCGTGACGATGTTAAAGAGGCAGTTCTCAACGCCGCAAAAGTTTATGAATCACTCGGTGCAGAAATAGTGTATTTTGATATGCCCGCACTTAAGTTTGCTCTTCCTGTTTATTACATTATTGCCTGTGCAGAGGCATCTTCAAACCTCGGCAGATACGACGGTATTCGTTTTGGTTATAAAACACCGCATTATAACGGCACTCACGATATGATTTACCGCACCCGTTCAGAGGGCTTTGGTGAGGAAGTTAAGAGAAGAATTCTTCTCGGCACATATGTACTCTCTGCCGGTTATTATGACGCTTATTATAAAAAGGCACAGAATTTGCGTGGAACTATTGTAAAGGCATTTACAGATGCATTTGAGCATTGTGATGTAATTCTTGCTCCAACAGTTCCTATGACTGCTTTCGAGGCGGGTCACGCAGTTTCCGATCCGATTGAAACTTATCTTACAGATATTTGTACCGTACCCGTAAATATTGCAGGACTTCCGGGTGTATCCGTACCGTGCGGATTTAACGCAAACGGTATGCCAATCGGTATGCAGCTTATCGGCAAGAGTTTTGGCGAGGCTGAAATTTTAAATGCAGCGTTTAAGTATCAGCAGGCTGCCGGAGAAAACTTTAAGGATACAAAGTGGGGTGTTAAGCTGTGAAATATGAATTAGTTGCGGGTTTTGAAACCCATATTGAACTTGCTACAAAGACAAAAATTTTCTGCTCATGTACAACAGCGTTTGGCGGTGCACCTAACTCACATTGCTGTCCTGTATGTATCGGACTTCCGGGTACACTTCCAAAACTTAACCGTGAGGTTGTAAACTTCGGTATAAAGGCAGGTCTTGCCACTCACGGTGAGATTGCGGAGATTTCTAAAATGGACAGAAAGAACTACTGCTATCCTGACCTTTCAAAGGCTTATCAAATCAGCCAGCTTTATGCACCGCTTTCAATCGGCGGCTATGTAGAGCTTTCAAACGGCAGAAAAATCAGACTTCATCATATTCATATTGAAGAAGATGCAGGAAAACTTATTCATCAGCACGGCGACACATATGTCGACTACAACCGTGGCGGTGTTCCTCTTATCGAGATTGTATCGGAGCCTGATATTCGGTCTATTGACGAGGCTAAGGAGTATGTGGAAAAATTACAGCAGGTAATGCGCTATATAGGAATTTCCGACTGCCGTATGCAGGAAGGCTCAATGCGTTGCGATGTTAATATTTCTGTTCGTCCTGAGGGCAGTGAAACTCTTGGAACAAGAACAGAGATTAAGAATATGAACTCAATTACAAATATTGCAAAAGCAATGGAGTATGAGTATGAGCGTCAGGTAGATTTAATTGAGAGCGGCGGCAAAGTAGTGCAGGAAACTCTCCGTTATGATGATGCAACAAACACTACATCTTCAATGCGCAGTAAAGAGGACGCTCACGATTACCGTTATTTCAGAGATCCTGACCTCGTTACAATCAATGTCCCAAGAGACGTTGTAGAGAGCTTAAAGGCTGAAATGCCTGAACTTCCTTCTGACAAATGCAAGAGATATATTGAAGAACTTGAAATTCCTGAAAAGGATGCACAACTTCTTACAAAATACAGAAAAATCAGCGAGTTCTTTGATAAGGCTTGCGAGGGTGTAAAATCCGCAAAGTCTGTATCTAACTTTATTATCGGTCAGATTTTCCGCAGAACAGAAACCGAGGCTGATAAGGAAACATTTGATGTATCAATAACACCTGAACAACTCAATGAGCTTGTAAAATTGATTGACAGCGGCAAGATACGCAATAACCTTGCTAAGGCTACACTTGAGAAAATGCTTGATTCCGGCAAGGGAGCACTTGATTTTATCAGTGAAAGTGATATGGCAGGACTTGACGAAAACACTGTTAATGAACTTTGTAAACAGGCTATAGAGAACAATCCTAAGGCTGTAGATGATTACAAGAACGGTAAGGAAAAGGCTATTAAGTCGCTTGTAGGTAATGTTATGAAAAACAGCCGAGGCAAAGCAGACGCAGTTGCCGTTGAACAGAAAATCAAAGAAATGATTTCTTAAAGTTTTATTATATAAGAGTGAAAGCCACTTTTGATTTAGTTCAAAAGTGGCTTTTGAGTTTGTGGATTTTTATATTAGAAATTAAAATAAATTTGGATGAGTGTACAGCTTAGCCAAGGAATTATAAAAGTTTGGTCGACCTTTTCAAATGTCGTGGTTTTGGGCAAAGCCCACAAATACTTTCCGTTTATGCAATCTAACGATAGACGAACAGCTCGCTGTTTGGCGGCTTGAACACAACGGCGAATGCCCTTAAATGCGATAGCAACAAAAAAAGCCATTCATTAAACAATAAATAAGGAAATTCTTTTCTAAAAGGCTACCGCCTGTTTTTTCAAACTCGGTGCAAGCACGCAAACAGCGTGGCTGTTTGCGCCTGATAAATTGTTATATCGGAAGATTTTATGGGCGCTGCCCAAACCCGCAATTTTTGAAAAAATTGAGTAAACTTTTTTGTTTTTGAGAGCAGAATTTAGCGTTAGCTAAATTTCAATGCCCGACCGACACTCCGCTAAACCAATATTTAAATAAGCTGCAAATGTTACCCATTTTATCATTAAAATTATAAGTAACCATAAAAGTATTGTCAATACGATAGGGAATAGAAAATCAGGGGGTGTGAGTGGAGGTTTATTAGGATTTTTAAAACTCTCCATTCCCATCATTGTAATTAATCCGGATAAACCTCCAATGCCAAGACTTATAGCCAGACCGATTGAAAGTTGTTTATAATTAATTTGTGTACACTTGACATATTGTTCACTTCAAAAAAATGCTCCTGTTCTATTTTATGAACAGGAGCATTTTTTATTTGGGAATTAGAAAGTAAGGAGAATTAATTAAAAGATTTAAATAATTTATGAATTAAAAATTACTGGTAATCGCAAACATTTACCCATGAGAGTAAGAATTCACGCTCTTCCTCTTTGCCCTTAACTGACTGAGAAGCAGCTACAATCGGTAACCATTCCTGTACATACTGGCGAGCAGTATCAGTCTTGTCACAGAATAACTTAATATACTTTTCAGCAAGTTCATCCTGCTTGTTAAGTTTAAATAAGAGATATGTTCTTGCAGCATCAGCAGAGCCGTTGCCTTGTGTTGCATGTGACCAGTCGAGAATATACGGTGTGCCGTCAGCAGTAATAATTATGTTACTTGGGTTAAAGTCACCGTGGCAAACCTTTGTATGCTTAGGCATACCGTGTAAACGGGTAGAAAGCTCATATCTTGTTGTAGCGTCAAGACCTGTTTCGGAAATTTTACGCTGCATTTTATCTTTAAGTTTGTTAAGTAATGGAGCTTTCTTTGATAAAACTTCCATCTGCAAATTTACAAATAACTCAAGATATTCGTCTGTCTTTTCAGGATTTTCTTCCATAAGTTGAGCAAGTGTTTTACCTTCGATGTAATCGGAAATGATTGCCCACTTTCCGTCAATTTTAGTTACTTCCTGTAAAGACGGAATATTAAGACCTGTTTCTTCTACACGAGCCTGATTAAGTGCCTCGTTGAGTATATCTGATTTTGGGAAAGATTCGTCAAAAACCTTAATGGTCTTATCGCCATCTTTATATATAACCTTATTCTTTCTTTCGGCAAGAATTGTTTCAAATTTCATAAAAGTCATTCCTTTCAATAAAAAACTAAGCAATTTCTCTTTTGCTTTGGTTATATTATACAACAACTTTATGCTTAGGTATAGAGGTAAAATAACAGAAGTTTTAATAAATTCTTTGGTTAATTAGACAATATAATTTTACTGTTTTTGTATGAGTGAATAAAAAATAATACCATAATTGAGCGTATATAACAAAAATTATGTTAAATTATTAACTAAACTATTGATAAAAACTTAACAATGTTTTGTGCATATTGACAATTTTTTAACGATAAATATTTAACAATTAAATTATGGTTTAGCGGAGTGTCGGTCGGGCATTGAAATTTAGCTAACGCTAAA
>OGFF01003386.1_pt1 | contig 11992 bp, 7 predicted proteins | sample 1570751 | NCBI WGS metagenome assembly OGFF01 (sample SAMEA2581951, study PRJEB24529) | metagenome | biome: Human gut stool | place: China | collected 2011 | reverse complement strand
CAATACACAAAGTATTCCTGCGGAAAAATGGCTTCATCAGGCGAAAAATCCCTCGCTGTTGGTCATATTTCCGGTTCTCAGATAGACCCTCGCTCCCGCTCCATGGCGCGAATGTTGTCGCCCATTTTCCGGGTGACGGACAGGATGACTGCGCTTTCCTCCGGAGTGATCCCCTCCCGGAGGCGGCGGATGAATTCCCGCTGGACTGCCCGGCCGTCCTCCGCGATCGCTTCTGCCGCGTCGGTCAGCGCCAGATAGACGGCTCTGCGGTCAGACCCGTCCGCCTGACAGGCAACCAGCCCACGATCTTCCAGACTCCGCAGGGAGAGGGAGACATGCCCTTTGGACATGCCCCGCCCCCGGACGATATCCGCCGCCCGGTTCTGCTCCGGGTTATTGGCCAGAAACAGCAGCACATCCAGCTCGTTGTGGGTCAGGTTCCATTTTTTGCAGACCGGCTCCATCAGGCGGCTGTAGCTTTTCTGCGCCCGAAGCGCCGTTTCAAAAAAAGCAAACTGCATATGCACGCCTCCGTTTGGTTCATTTTTGAACGAAGTTACGAGAGCACGCGGTTAGGCAGCTGTCAAGAAAAAGTTCAAAAATAAACTAAAATTCCCCTGCCCAACGGCAGGGGAACGAAGATATATGGTCAGCCGACCGCCACCGGCTGGATGAAGTCCCTGTGGACGTAGCCCCAGGTTCCGGCATATTCCGCCAGCGCAAACGTTCCGCAGAGCGCCAGTACGGTAAATTCATCGTCCTTTGGAATCCGGACGATGACCTCGGCGGCGGTGTCCGGGTGGGTGCGAAGGCTGATAAACTCGTTACACTGGGCATAGTACCGCTCGGCGTTCACCGGCTCGAAAACGTCCTCCACCGGGTAGGATATTTCGTCCTGAAAGTGCCACCATTCTCCGAAATACCCCTCAAATCCGTACTTTTCCATGGTGCTCTGCAACAGCAGGGCGTGCTCCGTGGGGACTTCCTCCACGTCGGAATAGTCCCGGTCGGCCTTGCCGGAAAAATCGTCAAAGGCCGTGGGCATTTCCAGCTCGTTCCCCAGGCTGTCCATCAGCGTCACGTCCACGGTGTTTCCCCGACTGTGGGCGCTGAAGCCCCGGTTGGGGTTCGCCACGTAGGTGTCGTCGGGGCAGACCTCCCAGAGCCTGAACTGGGCGCTCACCGGGCGGAAACCATCCCAGATCTTCAGTGTCAGCCCCTGTCCGGCCAGCTCCGCGCATACGGCCCGGAGCTTTTTCACCGTGCCGTAGCGGAGGAAAACCTCGGTGAATTCATAGATTCGATGGCCGGTAAAATTTTCCGTACCGGCGTAGGGCAGCTCCTGCAGCACGTCGGGGAGGTAGTCCCGAACCCGGACAAAGTCGGCGTCCTCCGGTTCGGGACGCTCGATGCCCGCGGGCGCAGTTCCCGGCTGAGCTTCCGCCGCCGTTGGGACGGTGGTTTCCCGCGTCGGCGCGGTCGCGGCGGCGTCCACCGGGGCATGGCAGCCGGATAATGTCAGGGCAAGCGCCCCTATCAGTATCATGGAGATCATTCCTTTCACACAAATCCCTCCTGCACAGGGTTGCATCAATGCGGCCATTATACCACGGTGTGTCCGGAAAAGCAAAATATAATTACAGCGTTCGGGCGGCTCCAAAGAGCCGCCCGCCGTCGTTATTTCCAGAGATATACCCGGCATTCGTAAGGCTGCAAGCAGCCCTCCAGCGGCTTGGGATAATTGCACAGAATCAGTTCCCCGTCCTCCGGACGGAAGCCCTTGGGCGCGCGGAAGAGGGTGTTCTTCTTGGCAAAGGAGCAGACCACCAGAATTTTCTGCTGCCCGTCGTCCATGGAATACAAATAATGCCTGCCGGAAAGCTTCTGATACTCCCGGTACTCGCCGTACCGGACGCAGGAAAGGCTCTTGCGCAGAGCGACAGCCTTGCGGTAGAAGTTCAGCACGGAGTCCGGGTCGGCTTCCTGTTTGGCAACATTGATGTCTTTATAATTTTGGTTGACATAAAACCATGGTTTCCCGGTGGTGAACCCGGCGTTTCCACTGCTGTCCCACTGCACCGGCGTGCGGGCCGAGTCGCGCGATGCGCGGTGATAGAGCGCCAGCCGCTTTTCCTCCGGCCAGTCCGGGTGCTGGTTGCGGGTCTGCACGTCCTCGTACATACTGGTGCTTTCCGGCCGCCAGTTCGTCATGCCGAACTCCTGACCCTGATAGATGAACGGCGTGCCCTTCAAAAACAGATAGCTGACAGCCAGCATTTTTCCGCTCTCCACGCGGTACTGTTCGCTGCCGTAGCGTGAGATCACGCGCGGGTGGTCGTGATTTTCGAGATACAGCGCGTTCCAGCCGCGCCCGTCCAGCTGCGTCTGCCAGCTGGAAAAGGCCCGGCGCAGGCGCTTTAAGGAGAAACTGCGCGGCATATAGTCCGTAAAGAAGCAGTCGGCGCACATACACTGGAACTGGATCATCATGTCGATCTCATTCGTGTCCGACTCTTCGATGTAATCCAGCGCCCGCTGCGGCGTGACGAGCGGCGCTTCAGCAATGGTCATGCAGTCGTAATTTTCCAGCACATCGCGGCGGAACTCCTGCAGATACTCGTGGATGTGCGGGCCGTGATTGTAAAACCGGATGCCCTTGAAGATCGGGAACAGATGGTCGTCCGGCAGGCCCTCCTTTTTGGAAATAAAGGTGATTACATCTTCACGGAAGCCGTCGACGCCGAGATCGAGCCAAAATTTGAGGATCTTCTTGACCTCTGTTCGGACAAGCGGATTGTCCATGTTGAGATCCGGCTGCTTGACGGCAAACAGATGCAGATAATATTCCTGCCGCAGATCGTCCCACTGCCATGCCTTGCCCTCAAAATGACTGTCCCAGTTGTTCGGCAGTTTTCCGTTCGGCTTTGCGGGCCGCCAGATATAATAATCGGTATACGGCTCGATGCGCCGCCGGGATTTCTGGAACCATTCATGCTCGTCGCTCGTGTGATTGACGACCAAATCCATGACAAGCTTCATCCCGCGCTGGTGAAGGCCCTCCAGAACGGCCAGAAACGCTTTCATGCCGCCGTATTCCGGTGCAATGTCCATGTAATCCGAAATATCATAGCCGCAGTCCGCGCCGGGCGACGGATAGAGCGGCGAGAACCAGACGCCGTCAATGCCGAGCTCCTTCAGATAGTCGAGCTTCTCCAATACCCCCCACAGATCGCCGATCCCGTCGCCGTTTCCGTCGCGGAAGCTCCGGGGCCAGATCTGATAAAAAACCATGTCCTTAAACCATCTTGTATGACGCATATTCATTTCTCCCCATGCCGTTCGTTGGTTTCCATAACAACAGTATTATTGTAACATATCACCGCAGTTTCGCTATATGGAAACCTGAACAGATTTTCAGGCCCGCTTTCGTCCAAAATTGACACTTGCGGGAGACTGGAAAAACACATACAATATAAACAAGTATATACACCCATAAGAGGTAAAAGGAGGACGACCCATGCGGCTGCAGTTCCCGGAAGGATTTTTGCTTGGCGTCAGTTCCGCCTCGGCGCAGATCGAGGGCGGCGAGGTCGGAAGCAACTGGAATGACTGGTACCATCAGGGCCGGATCAAGGACGACTCTGACCCCGCAGTGGCCGACGACCATTGGAACCGCTGGCGCGAGGACTGCGCGCTGATGGCGGGGCTGCACCTGCCCATCGCCCGTATGGGCGTGGAGTGGGCGCGCATCATGCCCGCGCGCGGCGAAGTCGACGAGGCGGCGATCGCGCATTACCGCGCGGAGCTGGAATATATGCGGCAGCTTGGCATCCGCCCGCTGCTGACCATCCATCATTTTTCCAACCCCATGTGGTTCGAGCGTCTGGGCGGCTTTTCAAAGCGGGAGAATCTGGACGATTTTCTGTCCTTCGCAAAGCTTTGCGCCGACCGCTTCGGCGATCTGGTCAGCGACTGGATCACCATCAACGAGCCGAACGTCTACGCCACAAACGGCTATTTCTTCGGCGACTGGCCTCCCGGCCATAAAAGCTTTTCCGAGACGTTCACGGTGCTGGAAAATATGGCCTTCTGCCACATCCGCTGCTATCAGATGCTCCACGCGACGCGCGAAGCCATGGGCTATTCCGACACCATGGTCGGCTTTGCGAACCATCTGCGTGTATTTGAGCCGGAAAACCCGAAAAATCCCGTGCAGGCTGCCACGGCCAGAGCCGTCGAGTGGCTGTTTCAGGGCGCAATTACGCAGGCTATGTCCACAGGCGTGTTCCGCCTGCCGCTGAAGAACCACTGGAAGCTGCCGAAGGGCGAATACTGCGATTTCCATGGCGTCAACTATTACACGCGCTCGACCGTCACGGGCTTTGCCGACGGCGTCCGGAAAAACAGCCCGCGCAACGACCTCGGCTGGGAGATTTATCCCGACGGTCTGCCGCAGGCCGCAGCCAAGCTGGAAAAGCTGCTCAAGCGCCCCATCTGGGTCACGGAAAACGGCACCTGCGACAATCAGGATGCCTTCCGCGCCCGGTATATCTACGAGCACCTGCACGCCATGCTCCGTTCCGGCCTGCCGTTCGAGCGGTATTATCACTGGTGCTTCTGCGACAACTTTGAATGGCTCGAGGGCGAGAGTGCCCGTTTCGGCCTCATCAACGTCGATTACGCCACCCAGACGCGCACGATCAAGCGCTCTGGTGAGTTCTACGCCGATATGATCCGCAATGACGGCGTAACGGACGAGGCCTATAACACGTATGTCAGAGGGGAGGTCTACCGCGTCGAATGATCACAGTCAAGCACGGCGTGTTTCACCTGCAAAATGAAAAAAGCTCCTATCTGTTCCGCGTCCGGGACGGCTTTCTGGAGCATCTGCACCTCGGCACGCGCCTGAGCGCGTCCGACGCAGACGCACTTGCCGTCCGGCCCGGCAACGGCTGGGGAGACAGCACGCTTTACCGGGAAGGCTCCAACGCCAACTGTCTGGATATTTTTCCGCTGGAATGGAGCGGCTGCGGCAGGGGAGACTACCGCGAAAGCCCCATGGAGCTGCTGCAGAACGGCGTGCCGATTTCCACGGAGTTCCATTATACCGGCTGCGAAGCGCTGAAATCTGCTCACCCCTCCGCGCTTCCGGCCTCGCGCGGGCAGACGGTTCTTGCTGTCTATCTGGAAGACAGCGCGGCCAAGCTTCGCCTCACGCTTTTATACGGCGTCCTGCCAACGGTCTTCACAAGAAGAGCGATTCTGGAAAACTGCGGCGATACGCCCATCTCTATCCGGAAGCTTATGAGCGCCAACACGGATCTTCCGGGCGACTGGACGCTGCACACCTTTTCCGGCGGCTGGATCGCCGAAATGCAGCATACCGAAACGCCCGTCACTATGGCGCGTACCTGTCTGGAAAGCACGACCGGCGCGTCGTCCAGCCGTGCAAACCCCGGCTTCCTGCTTGCCGCCCCGGATGCGGCGGAGACGGCAGGCGAGGTCTGCGGCTTTAATCTGCTCTATTCCGGCAGCCATTATCTGAGCGCGCAGAAAAGCCTGCAGGGCCTCACGCGCGTGATGCATGGCATTTCTCCCGCAAATTTCAATTGGGAGCTTGCGCCGGGGGAGCGGTTCGAGACGCCGGAGGCTGTCATGGCGTGGTCCGATGCCGGCTTCGGCGGCATTACGGACTGCTTCGGCCGCTATGTGAACGAAGCGCTCATTCCGCCGTATTGGAAAAACCGGCCCCGTCCCATCGTCTATAACAGCTGGGAGGGCTGTATGTTCGACTTCACGGAGGCGAAGCTCCTGCGGCTCGGAAAGCTTGCAAAGCAGCTGGGCTGCGAGCTGTTTGTGCTCGACGACGGCTGGTTCGGCAAGCGTGACAGCGATACCAGCAGCCTCGGCGATTACTCCGTAAACGCCAAAAAGCTCCCGAACGGCCTGAAGGGACTCGGCGAAAAGCTGAATGCGATGGGGCTGCAGTTCGGCCTCTGGTTCGAGCCGGAATCCGTCAGCCCGGATTCGGAGCTGTACCGTCGGCATCCGGACTGGGCGCTGCATGACAGCCTTGGCCGTACCGATCTTCTGGGCCGCCACCAGCTGCTGCTCGACCTTACGAAGCCGGACGTGCGGGACTATATCGTCGAAAGTGTCGGCAAGGTTCTTGATTCTGCGCCCATTTCCTACGTCAAGTGGGACATGAACCGCCATTCCTGCGCGCTCGGCGCAAAGCAGCATGAATTCATCCTTGGACTTTACGACGTACTGCGCCGCATTTTTGAGCCGCGGCCGGAAATTCTGCTTGAAAGCTGCTCGTCCGGCGGCAACCGGTTCGACTGCGGGATGCTCTATTTCTCCCCGCAGATCTGGTGCTCGGATGATACCGACCCTGTCGAGCGGCTGCGCATTCAGCAGAGCCTCAGCTACCTCTATCCGCCCTCGTGCCTCGGCGCGCACGTGTCGGCGGGGCCGCACGCGCAGACGCTGCGCGCAACGCCGCTTCCCACGCGCGGAAACGTCAGCCTGTTCGGCTGCCTCGGCTACGAGCTGGATCTGACGGAGCTGCTTCCCGTTGAGCAGACGGAGATCCGCGCGCAGATCGAGTTTTACAAGGCACACCGCCGCACGCTTCAGTATGGCCGCTTCACAAGAGGCAAAACGGACGGCGGCGGGATCATCTGGCAGGCGAAGACGAAGGAGGAGACGGTCGCGGGCGTGTTCCACGGCGTACAGCACGCCGCTCCGGGCTATGAGCGTCTGCGCGTGACCGGTCTGGACGAGAAGAAGCAGTACCGGCTCGACAGCCGCCCGCAGCTGCTGCGCGTCGGCGATTTCGGTTCGCTTCTGCGCCATGTGCTGCCCGTGAAGCTGAACCCGAACGGCCTTGCCGTGCAGACGGCGGACAGCTATTACAAAATGTACGACGGCCAGCAGACCGTCACAGCCTCCGGTGCGGCCTACAGCGCCGGGATCATGCTTGCGCCGCGCTTTGCCGGGACCGGCTACGATGCGGATGGGCGTATGCAGGGCGATTTCGGCTCCAATGTCTATTTTATCCGGGAGGTGCAGTCATGAAAAATCCTGACCGCCGCAATAAATATTTCTTTGGCCTCGGCACGATCGGCCGTGATATGTTCTATGCGTTCGAGGCAAACGCACTTTTATATTTCCTGTCCAACATTCTTTCCTTACCCATTCATGTGTTCGCAGCGGTAAGTCTTGTGCTCTCCGTCCTGCGTATCGCCGACGCGCTGAATGACCCCATCACGGGCCTTGTCATCGACAATATCCACACAAAATGGGGCAAATTCAAGCCCGCGATCCTGGTCGGCGGCGTCGTGTCCGTGATCTTCTATCTGATCCTGTTCGGCAACGTCGGCACCGGCACGGCCTATGTCATTTTCTTCGCAGCCGCGTATGTCCTCTGGGATATCAGCTATGGCATCAATGACATTGCCTATTGGACGCTCCTGCCCGCCCTGACGCAGGATCAGAAGCAGCGCGAGAATTACGGCGCGTTCGCGCGTATCTGCGCAAACATCGGTATGTACATCATCATGGTTGGCTGGCAGCCCATCACTGCCGCCCTCGGCAATACGCCGAAGGCGTGGATGACGGTCGCCGTCTCGGTGAGCGTTATTTATCTGGCAGGACTCTGCTTCCCGCTGTTCGGCGTAAAGGAGAACCGCGAGATCAAGGAGGACGACGAGAAGTTCACCATCCGCGATATGTGGAACGCCATCACAAAAAATGATCAGCTCATGTGGACGACGCTCTCCATGGCGCTGTTTATGGTCGGCTACTGCACGACGACCGGCTTTGCGACGTACTATATGCAGTATCTCTACGGCGATATCAATATGTACGCCATTCTGGCCGCTGTCTGCGGCGTGGCACAGCTGGCGGCACTGATGATCTTCCCGCTGTTTTCCAAAAAATATGACCGCCGCCAGCTCTATACCGGCGCGACGGTCTTTGTGGTCGCGGGCTATCTGGCCTTCTTCTTTGCCGAGCATTCTATCGGCCTGATCGCCGTCTCTGCGATTTTGATGTTCGTCGGTCAGGCGTTCATCCAGCTGCTGATGCTCATGTTCCTCGCCGATACCATTGAATACGGCCAGTGGAAGCTGGGCCGGCGCTCGGAATCCATCACGTTCTCCATCCAGCCGCTTGTCAACAAGATCGGCGGCGCGCTCTCAACCGGCCTCATCAGCGTCAGCATCATGCTGGCCGGCGTCAAGACAAAGGGCTCTGACACGGCAGCCGCAGCCATCGACGCATCCGGCAAGCTGACCATCAAGCTGGCCATGCTGGCCATCCCGCTGGTCCTGATCGTCGCGGGCTATGTGATCTATCTGCGCAAATATAAGATCAGCAAGGAATTCTACGACAATATGCTCGCCGACCTCAAGTTCCGCGAGACAAAACCGGCAGCAGACCGCTGACCGGAACCGCCCGCCGGGCAGCTGCAAATTTCGGAGCATCTTTCACTCAGAAGTCTGAATGTTCTATAACCGGCAAAAGCCGCCCGGCAGGGCGGCTTTTGCCGGTTATATTGTTACTCCGTCCGCAGCGCTACGACCGGGTCCTTCTTTGCCGCGAGGGACGACGGGATGAGTCCTGCGAGGAAGGTCAGCAGCATCGAAATGGCGACCAGCGCCGCACCGGCCTGCCACGGCAGCTTTGCGCCGAGCGAGGCAATGTCGGTCAGATGCTGTACGACTGCGTTGATCGGCAAAATCAGCACCAGCGTCAGTCCCACGCCAAGCAATCCCGCAATCAGACCCTCGATCAGCGTTTCGGCGTTGAATACCCGCGCGATATCGTGCTTCGACGCGCCGATGGCGCGCAGAATGCCGATCTCCTTTGTGCGCTCCAGCACGGAAATATATGTGATAATGCCGATCATGATCGACGAGACGACCAGCGAGATCGAGACAAACGCGATCAGAACATACGAAATGGCGTTGATGATCGTCGTGACCGAACTCATCAGCAGCGCAACATAGTCTGTATACGTGATCTGGTCGTCCTCCGGCAGCGCGCTGTTGTAGCGCTCAATGCAGTCGCCGATGGCGTCCTTGTCAGAAAACGTGGAGGCGTACAGATTGACCTTCGACGGCTTGGAGCGTTCTACATATCCGAGCGCCGAAAGCGTGTTCTCAAGAGTTGAATCCGAATACGCGGCGGGAACATATGTGTCATAGAGATACTGCACCTGCTCGTCTGTCAGCTCCGCCGCGTCCATCGCGGCGGCCAGCTGCTCGGACGAAAGCCCGGCCAGCTGCGCCGAGACTGCTTCGGCATACTGCGCTGCAATCTGCTCACGCAGCATCTGTGCAACATAATCGAACAGCGTCTCGTCGTCCATCTGCGCGATATACCCGCGCACCGTCTCCGGGTCGGTGCCCATCTGCCCGGCGTAGGAGTCCGTCATCTGCGCTTCAATTGTTTCACGCGTCATGCCGTCCATGGCCTGCTGCACGGCGCTGTCCAGATACTCGCCCGGCGCCTGCTTTGACATATCTGCGTACATCTGCGCCTTTTCCTGCGTGTCCGCGTCCGACAGAACGGCTCCGACCGCCTCGCGCATCTGCGCCGCGTCAGGCGCTTCCTCGTCGCCTGTTTTGAACGGCAGGCCTGTCAGAACATCCGTTTCGGGATCGTCCAGCTGCTGCCGGATGACCGCGCTTTCGGAGGCGGCGTCCAGCACATACTGCGTCAGTGCACTCGTATACCCCAGCGACCCGCGTACCATGCTGTTGGCTGCGTTCGGGTCCGGCCGCAGCACGCCGACGATCTTCAGCGTCGTGCCGACCTCGTCGGAGCCGTAGAGATAATCCATTCCGGCCTCGGTCTGACTCAAATCCGTCCAACTGCCGTCCGCGTTCTGGGCGTAATGCTCAAAGGGCAGGATCAGCTGGAAGGTATGGCCGCAAAGCTCCTCATAGCTCCAGCTCGCGTCCGATTTTTCAATCGTCTCCTGATTCATGGCCGCCTGCATCGCGTCCGTCATTTCCTGCTCGGTCTTGAGGCCCATTGCATACATGACCAGATCGGAAATCTCATTGTTTTCTCCCACGACCAGCACGACCTCGTCATAGCTTTCCGGCCATCTGCCGTAGAGCACATCGTACTGCGACTTCAAAAGCGGGGAGATCCCCGTCCCGTCCTCGTCCGGCAGCAGCTCCTCCCAGACGTCCATGGCGGAATAATAGCTGCCGAACTGCGAAAAATAACTGCTGTAATCGCCGCCGTACATACTGCTCATCATGTTCTGCAGCAACTCCATCACGTCGGCCTTGACAATATTGTCGTCTGCGTCCTTTGTGTAGACCGGCAGCGACAGGTCATAGGCATACTGGATCGAGGTCAGATATTGATGAATTTCGCTGTCCGGGTTATCCAGATAGCGCTTGAACGCTTCCAGATCGTTTGTCTGCGTGCCGTTCTCGTTCAGGCTCTGCATCAGGTCGTACATGACGTTTGACGCGTAGACGCGCCCGTCCGTATGCGTTTTTCCGGCCTCTTCGCTGTGTACGCCCATCAGCGCTGTCACCATGCCGGACATATCCGCGCTTTCCGCCTCAATCGTCACCGGATAGGACGAAAGCGTGTCCTCCTGCACGTCGTTGATATACGTCTGAATGCCATTGGAGAGGGACAGGATCAGCGCAATGCCGATGATGCCGATGGAGCCCGCGAAGGCGGTCAGGATCGTGCGGGCCTTCTTCGTCATCAGGTTATTGAGACTCAGCCCCAGTGCCGTGAAAAACGACATGGACGTGCGCCGCTTACCGGATTCCGGCTGCACCGGCGGCTCCGCCGCGTCTTCATACGGCGCGCTGTCCGCCAGAATGCTTCCGTCGAGCAGCCGTACCGTCCGCGTAGCGTAGCGCGCGGCAAGCTCCGGGTTGTGCGTGACCATGATAATGAGCTTTTCGTCCGCGATCTGCTTCAGAAGCTCCATGACCTGCACAGACGTTTCACTGTCCAGCGCGCCGGTCGGCTCGTCGGCCAGCAAAATCTCCGGATCGTTGACCAGCGCCCGCGCGATCGCCACGCGCTGCATCTGTCCGCCGGACATCTGGTTGGGCTTTTTATGCAGCTGGTCGCCCAGACCGACCTTTTTCAGCGCCTGCACGGCGCGATTTCTCCGCTCGGACTTGCTCACGCCAGAAAGCGTCAGCGCAAGCTCCACGTTCTGCAGAACCGTCTGGTGCGGGATCAGGTTATAGCTCTGAAAGACGAAACCGATGGAATGGTTGCGGTAGGTATCCCAGTCCCGCGCGGAAAAGTCCTTCGTCGAGCGTCCGCCGATGACAAGATCGCCGGAGGTATATTGATCCAGTCCGCCGATGATGTTCAGAAGCGTCGTCTTGCCGCAGCCGGACGGCCCCAGCACAGCGACGAATTCATGCCGCCGGAACCGGATCGACACGCCCTTCAGCGCGTGAACGGCGGTGTCTCCGGCCTGATAGTCCTTTACGATCTGTTTCAGCTCAAGCATTGGGTCACGATCCTTCATTTCAGAATAAACAGAATTAGAATACACTGGATTTATGAACAAATCTATGGAATCGCAGACCTTTCCGCGCAGTGTTCACAGAAAATTTACCGCCTCCAAAACTTTTTTAGCCGCCCTCATAAATAATTTGGACAGACAGACGAAATTGTAAAGATTTTAAGGCAGAAACCGTTGGTTTTTGGGTAAAATAATACTGGACAGCAGAAGAATAATGCGGTATAATTTAGCAGAATGTTGTGGAACACACAGTATATTGGCCGGCATCCAGCCGGCAGGTAATAAGGAGGAAATTTATTATGTCTGTTAAAGTTGCGATCAATGGTTTTGGCCGTATCGGCCGTCTGGCGTTCCGCCAGATGTTCGGCGCTGAGGGCTACGAAGTCGTCGCCATCAACGACCTGACTTCCGCCAAGATGCTCGCGCACCTGCTGAAGTACGACTCCACGCAGGGCAACTATG
>OGFF01003383.1_pt1 | contig 12005 bp, 10 predicted proteins | sample 1570751 | NCBI WGS metagenome assembly OGFF01 (sample SAMEA2581951, study PRJEB24529) | metagenome | biome: Human gut stool | place: China | collected 2011 | reverse complement strand
AAGGATTAATTAATTTCTAGCTAATTTAAGCTTGACTTTTCATAGCTGGTCTCCTTGCTTAAAAGCAATATGTTACTAAAATATCATCATATGTTTCTTTACCTTTTATCAGAACATCTTTATTATCTGGTGTAACTGCAATCATTGCACAGTTGGGTCTAATAAATGGAGGTTTTAAAACATTAGAATATCCTCCTACATTTCCAAAAACTATATAATCTCCGACAGCCAATTTGCAAGTCACATTCCTGCGCATTACATCCTGTTCCAAACATGTATAACCAGTAAAATCAATATTGGAGAACTCACTTTGCGTACCACCCGCTGGAACAATTCTAATCGGCAAGTCTTTTAGCGTACATGTTTCTCCCAAATTATGTTCACTACAATTTAAGACCGCAAAAGCCTTACCCCTTATGGTTTTTATTGCATCAACCTCCGATATGAAATCAACGAAATGATTGATAAGCGTCGTTCCCGGTTCTGTTATCAAAATCGGCTTACTCTCTTCAGAAAAATCAGCATAATGTCTCGCAAAAGCACCGGCGACAACCGTTGCGTATTCGTGATATGACGGCACATTTTCAAATTGTTCAGCGAATTCTGGATCCATTGTACCAAACATTCCGCTTCCCAAATCGATGTACTGCGGTGGCTGACAAAAGTATTTGTCAGCCAGTGCTAACATCTTTTCCGCCCTAAGTTTCCATTTTTCTATGCTCCTGCATCTACTTATATGGCAGTGCAGACCAACCACAGAAATATTCAATTGCTCTCTCAAAAGCGAAAATACGCAGTCCAATTCATTTTCGTCTATACCAAACCTCGATATAAACGATTGGTCAACATCGACATTAACTCGAACTGCCACCTCGAACTTTTTATCTTGATGTTCCTGTGCAATTTGAGTTAGCGCAATTGCTTCATGCATATTATCGATCTGAATCTTGCAACCGTCCAGAAACGCACTTACACCATCAATTTCTTTATTAGGACCATTAAAAATAATATTTTCACTTTTATATCCCGTTTTTTGGGCGATATAATACTCCATTCCTGAGACAACTTCAGCAAATCCTCCCAACTTTTTTACGAGAGAGACAATATATGGAGAATAATTTGTTTTAAAAGAATACGCTATATTATACTTAGGATATATGCTTCTAAATTCTTCTTCTAAATTCTTATAATTCTGGACAAATGCTTTTTCATCAAAAACATATAATGGTGAGCCATATCTCTGAACAATTTTTTTTATGTAATCAAGGTCATAAGTTTTCATTTTTATCCCATTCAATTTAGCAGTATGACAGTAAAGAATATTATTCTTGCTTTATCTACCAATTAATTTTGTGCCCCTACCAAAGTCCATCTCAATTCTAAGAACCTCAAACGCTTCGGCAAACTTCTTTCCAATTTCATAGCCTCTAAAGCCGCATCTGCATCTGACGCCTTCAACCCAATCCTCTCCTGAGAACTTATTATATTCGGACTTATGTTCTCTTAAAGAATTAAGTTTCTTCTCAAGCGTATCCTCGATATCCACATAAAGGTCAGGCTTAAATGCGACATAGGATCTACCGGAAGGTGTAATTGGCTCGTAAAAAAACACCGTATTTCTCCTTCTGGCAGCAGCAATTGTAGCATTTGAAACGCCCGCATGTGCTTGATGAGTATCGAACGGATGATGCGTGAAGATAACATCCGGATTGTAATTGGTAATGCAAACATCAATTGCGTTCACAACATCAGACCGCCAAGGAATATCTTTGGTGGGGAAATCCAAAATCTCAATATCCTGAATTCCAAGAGCATGCAACGCATTGGTACCCTCTCTTACGGCGACATCATTTTCTCTCTGAACTTCACCATTAATATTGGTATACCCAGATTTACTCATGATGAGAACCTTTACTTCATGTCCATTTTCAATTGCTTTAGCAAGTGTCCCCCCACATGCAATTTCAATATCATCCAAATGTGCTCCAACAGCTAAGATTTTCATACTACATTTTCCTTTCCACTAAATAAATTATTTATTTTTTAGTAACCCCAATACGGTAAAGAAAACTTTGATTTTTTTCTTTATGTAGATTTTGGGATTAGCTAATGCAATAGAGTGTTCAAATCCTTTATTTATATTTCCAAAGAATCTATATCTAGCCTTGGTTCTATTTGATGGATGCTTTAACTGCTCATTACAACAAATCGCATCATCAATGTCCACATCGTATAGTGTACTATTTGACTTTTGAAGCAACCATTTTCCTTTTTCTGACTGACATAAAATCAAAGAGATTCCTTTATTCTTTTCATTCACAAGTTCTGATGACCACGAATCCCCTAGTGTAATATCGGACACTCTGTTTACGTCAGCAAACTGGCAGTCATAGCAATTTTCAGTGAAAATAAGCTGGTCTAAAAAAGCGTATGAATAAAAATCCTGAACATTGACAGGTTTAATTGCATTTCCGTTTATTATCAAGCCCCACCAATTTTTCTTTCTGAATTCAATTTTTTCAATTGTCTCCCATGCTATTTGATTTTCTTTTAAAAAGAGCGACAAGAGCTTAGGGGAAGGCGTACCATGGCAAATCAAGTCGACTGTATAGAGGTTTTGTGGATCTTTTATATAGTTCAACAGACCTGCAACTTGACATGGCAACCCCACAAATAAAACCTTATGTGTTTTCAATCTTTCCCTAATATCTATATATATCTTTCCGGGATTACTTTTCACATATTTAGAGCCTGCAAATCTAGGTATATCATTTATATTATTAGTCAGTTCAAAGTGGAAAGCACCGTTACTGAAAACGCAACTTGAAACATATCCACCTTCATCAATAAATGCTCGCATAATAGCCGTGGCCAATCCACCAGATGCAGCATTTTCTCTAAATTTGTCAGCGGCCCATCCTTGTTTCCATAAAATAGGTTTTTTCCTAATTACCTTATGCACCTGAGGGCATACATCTCTGCAAGCCCCACACTTTATGCACCTTGAAGAATCAATGAAAGCGTTATATGACTCAAAATCATCCAAAATTGAAATACAGCCTTTTGGACACTTATTTATGCATGCCATACATCCATTACACTGATTCTGGGCGCAAACTGTTCGGTTTAGCTCAGTCATACTATATCTCACCTAATTCAATTATTCTCTCCATCACTGTGTTTTAAATAACTTTCAAAATAGTTATCAAACAGCTTTAAATCAGAAATTCTCTTCCTGTTCAACTTTTCATCTACATCTTTCCATTCGATTTCTGTTTCGTGACTACAAAAAGAAAAATCCGAATTTTGATCAATAAATCGCTCAGTTAGACCAACAACACCTAGGAGATTCAATATCCTAGCATTCTGTGAGGAGTCTTTTGCTTCTTTTGGAACAGTCCAAAAATTCTTATGAAGCATTATAGAAAAAGCAGTCATGTGGAAAGAATCCGTAATAACGTAATCCGCAGCATCAATTAGTCCAATCCACTCATATGGATCAGCATCCCACACTGCAACCGATTCCTTTTCTATCATTTTGTCGCGATTTTTATAAAGACCATCGATTTGTGGGAAATATAACAGCTTTTTCCTTTTACTTTTTGCAAATGCTAGAGCTTCTTTTCTTATAAAGGCTGATTCGCCCAAAGTATATAAAAGTACATAGTTGCTTTTTTCTGTACGACGCATTCTTTCCTTCCATACGTCTCTTCCCAGCAGTAAAGTTGGATCTAAAATGCAGTAAACATCTCTATCCAATATATTTGATAGCTGATGTACCATGTTATATTCCCGTATGGTAACAAGCTCAAATTTTCTCAGATTGTTTTTGTATAGTAACTGTTTTTCCGCAGGTATTGTATCTCTACAAATACTGCTGGCAATTGCGATGCAATGCTTATCATCGGATACAAAGTCCAACAAATACCTTGGATTCAAGAAATCGGGATTCCATATTTGATCGCTCCCTGTTACGAACAAATCAAATTTAGAACTAAGTTCTTCAAAATCCTCTTTGCATTTTATTTCTCTACCATCTAACGCATAATTATAGTCACTATTAAATTTTCTAACCATATCGCTTTTTTTTGCAAGCAGCCTCTTGACAGGTAAAGCTCTTATTTTACTTAGAGCAATCTTAGCATGACGCCTCCAAACTATTGGTGAAAGCACTTTTTTAACTATAATCTTCGAAGTCAGTTCCCCATGAGGATAATAATTAGGCAAATAGACATTAGTATTGTATCTATTTTCCAACAATAGGGTCGTAGCACGGCATTGAAGCATCGTCCCATAATTTGTAGAATCATACCACGTCATCAATAGCACATTCTTACACTTTTCATTCATGATAATATAACCTCCTCTCTGCTCATTTAAGTCCTTTAGTTCTTATTACGGATTTAAATATATTTACAAGTTCATTCCAGTAAATAGCTATTACAACTATCAGTAAGCATAAATCAGCAGTATAATAGATATAATTCGGACAATAAACAAAAATACTACTTGCAAGCAAACAAACAAGCGAAACATTATGTTTCTTTGTGAAAACCTTCAACTTAATATACTTCTGAATGTCAAAATAGCGATACATAAACACGGCTACATAACTTGCCGCAGTAGCAAGTGCAGCTCCCATAGAACCGATCTGGGGAATCAGGACAAGATTCAAAAGCACATTTATAAGTGCACCTATTGCACCGGATTTCATAAAACCTACGCTATCCTTATTCACAGTATATGAAACAGAGAAAAAAGTGGCCAATATGAGAATACATGTTCCTGCAATTAATGGTGGCGTACAAATCCAAGCCTCATAATATTCAGGAGAAACATAAAATCTGATAAAACCCTTAATCACTGCAAGCAATGTAATTCCGGAAATTGAAACCGAGATAAATAAATAGTGAAAAATTTTATTGTTATATTCATTTCGGTCTTTACTTTCGTTTTCCTTAATTGCAGAATAAGAATACGCCTGATTAAAAATAGTTGAAATTGTTGATACCAGAGAAGGGATCTTTGAAGATACAGCATACAAACCAGAAACTGATAAGCCCATAAAATAGGTAATCATAATCCTATCAGACGAGTTGATAATCCACCACATAAAAGATGTCGGGATCAGAAACACAGAGTATCTTATCATTTGATTGTATAAAGCTCTATCGAATGCAAATTTTTTTAGTATTCTTCCAACATTTCCCACCACAATTGAGTACAGACTTGTTATAACATTCGCTGAAATATAAGCCACCAAGTAGCCTTTTATTCCCATATTGAATTTCATAAGGAAAGCAATATTGAACAATGCAATAGCTGTAGTCCTAATAATATTGCCAATTGAAAATTCCAGTAATTGTTCTTTTCCTCGTAAGTAGCAAAGAAAAATATCCGTTGCACCATATGATATGGTATAAAGATATACATAGTACTTATAGATAGCCAATGGTGGATAACAATCTACCAAAGGGATAAGCAAAAGACCTATTACCGCTGATGCGCCTATAGTGACCAGACCAATCGATAGCAACTTATTATCATCAGCATTATTATCTAGCGCAAAGCGCATAATTGCTTCATTTATATTCAATATGAGTATCGGTGCAAGAAAAGAACTTATTGTAAAAATCAGATCGGTTGTTCCATACTGCTCGTTCGTTAATACATACGTATACAACGGAACTAAAAAGAAATTGATTATCTTTGTTCCTATATTACTAAGAGCAAATATGGCAGTATTTTTGATCAAGTATTTTCCCCTACTGTTCATTAAGGTTTTCTCCTATATTTATTAATGCTTCGTCTCGATTTGAAAAAAACAAAAATGAAACAACAAAGAAAAACAAATATTTAAATGGTATTTCTACAATAGAGCAAACACAAAATGTCAAAAAAGAAATTTTAAATCCCCAATACTGATCCTTTTTGTTTGAATTTTTGAAAGCCAAATAGACAATTGCCAATAAGGCAATTGTTCCAATCGCACCATAATCAATAAGCGACTGCATAATACCATTTTGCGCATTTCCAACTTCCGTCACTATATTTACGATGTCGCTATTATATCCATATCCAATAAAGGGATGTCTTGCGTAAATATTATATAGGTTACTATAAATATATGCTCTACCTGTCAATCCTGCTGTTTTTCCAAACCATTCTGTAACAATTTTATATACAAATGGATTTTGCATTACGGCTGTAATATTCATGGCAACCATACCTGGAACTGCAATTAAAAGCACCGCTACGATAGGATTGTTTATAAATTTTCTAATCTTCTTAATTGTTCTCCCTGAGAAAAAAAACAAAATAAGCATTACGCCAAAAGCCACCAATGTTGTATAACATCTTGTCAAGTATGAAATCAAGAGTGCTAATATGATGAAGCACAAAATCAGAATAGACTTTTTCAGCTTTTTTTTCTTAAAATCATAAAAATTGTAATATGCCAGCCCTATTAGAAATATAAACAAATAGCATGTAGCATATTTATTTCCAAAAACATATATAACTTCTGCACCGTAATTATTCGCAGATTTCGCTTTCACAAACACAGAAATTATAGAAATACCGCAACAAATCAGTGTTAAATAGTAGTACACCTCCACCAGATGATCCTGCATATTTTTTTTCATAGTGTAACACACACACGCACTTATCAACCAATAGCACGATGCGTTTAGAATTCCATCAAGTAGTATCTTTATATTAGATGACCCTCCAATAAAATATACAACACTTGAGATCAACATTAAACAAGGCAAAATTATAGTTTTATTAAAAAAGCTTTTTGTTGAGTGGCTCAAGAAATATGACGCAACTATACCCATTGATATAATTTTGAGTATTTGTTGTATGACTTGAGGCACAGCATAAACTTTTACGACTGAAAAATACAGAAGAAAAATAACAATATCATACAATTTGACCCGAACATTTTTTTGCAAGTCTATCACTCCTTTCAAATTATACTTTAGTATATTTGTATATGAATTGCATCAGCCGAACCTCATATATGGCAAGAGGTTACTAATCCTCACTAAGCCTCTCATATATTTTTTCTAGGTTCCTCGTTGCATTTTTAATATCGTAGTTTTCAATAACTCTGTTAATGTTTTCTGCAGCGATTCGGTGTCTTGCATTTGAAATCACTTCATTAACCCATAAATCAACATTAAAGCGATCTAAATATTGTACGGTACCACTTATATTAGTCTCAACCGTTACATCTGAAGATACAAGGCATTTTAATCCGTTTGTTTGTGCTTCAACCAAAACAAATGGAAAACCCTCGCCAAACGATGGTAAACAAAAAACATCCATTGCAGAATAATACTCATTTGCATTATCCACTACACCAGCAAATATAGCACGGTCGACAATTCCAAGCATTTGGGCTTTATTTTGAAGTTCTTCCCGTATATCTCCATCTCCAACCATTAACAAATAAGTATTTTCGATCTCATTCACTTTTTTTAAAACATCTAATAAGAACGATTGATTCTTCCATTTTTCTAGGCGCCCAACAATTCCTATTACAATTGCTTCACCGACATTATACTGCTCTCGGATCTTATTCCTACTTTCCATCGAAAATTCAAACTTTGATGTATTAATAGCATTAGGAATCATTGCAAAACTATCCGATTGAATTCTTTTCTTGAAGAATTTCATCTTTGCAGAATCGGTAGAACATGCCATAGCATAATCAATATTGTAATCAATTATGTTTCTTAATAACCACGATGACACTTTATACTTTAATGTATCTTTCGGCTCCCCAACACTATGTGCATGACCTATAATTTTCACTCCCAATGAGCTCTTTGATGCAAATGCAATTTGCGCCATAAACTTTAGCGAACAGGAATTAATATGAATGATATCGTAATCACTTTGTTTCAAGAAACTATTAACCCTGTAAATATTCCTGAGATAATCTTTTTTATTATCTGTTGAAATATGTATAACTTTTCCGCCCGTAGCCCTTATTTCGTCTGCATAATACAATTCATCTCCTGATAGAATCATAAAGTCTGCATGAAATCTATTTCTATCAAGGTTTCTGTAATAGTTCATTACAAACGATTCTGTTCCGCCATTTTTTAAATCATTAAGTGCATACAAAATTTTAATCATTTATATATCCTCTAAAGAATGCATTCATAATTTCATTATTCTACTTGCTCTAGGTGCTACATATAGACTATTCGACTCCAATTTTCCTCCAACGACGGAATTTGCTCCAACAATTACTCTATTCTCAATCTTACTGCCCGCTGTAACAACGACATTAGTTGCTAACCAGCAGTTATTCCCTATTTCAATCGCTTTTGAGACAAATCTTCCGTTGCAGCCTTTATAATCATGATTATGGTCATATATTGAAACGTTATCCGCAACCAAGTTGCCATCGCCCATTTAAAAAGTCGCTCGAAGTACTATCCTGCAGTCCATTCCAAAGTAGTTTTTGCTTCCAATTACAGCAGGGTTAGAGCTATCCATAACAACTATTCTACAATTATCTGACAAATACGTCCCCCCCTATTTGAAGAGAGCAGTCCTTGTCAATAGAAATATCCACGCCTTTTCCGAAATATACTGGTTTTCTACTCTTCGAATAATCAAACTTCAACTGATTGCGATATCTTACTTTATACTTAAATACTCTTAAGGCAGATTTTCCCCATTTAACAATCTTATTAAAGTCCACTATTTCAACCTCAGCTTATCATATTCAAACATGTCAAATATTGTCTTTCTAAAAGTTTTACATCATTATCTATATCATATTTCATGATGCTATTTCTATTTGCTTCATAAAATTCTTCTCTGCTACTCTGGTCAAATCTTTCCTGTGCCAAAACACTCTCAATCCATTCCTTTTTATCACACAATGAAACAAACTGGATATTGTCACTTAATATTACATCTTTTGGTACATTGTCAGATACTATGCATGGAAGCCCACTTATTTGAGCCTCAAGTGCTACTATACCAAGACCCTCAAATTTTGACGGAAACACAAAGACATCCATAGCAGAATACATCTTTGCAGTTTCCTTTGTTTCCCCATAAACGATAATTCGTTCTTTATTAGGGTGCAAACTAACCATCTGTTTAACTTTTTCAAAATCAGGTCCGTCGCCTATTAAAAGTAACCATGCATTTAAATTGATTGTCGCAACACTTTCAAAAACTCGCAAAAGAAATTCATGATTTTTTTGCGAATTAAAGCGTCCAACATGACCCATAACAAAATCCGAGTCCTTTATGTGGAGTGCCTCCCGGATTTCTTTTCTACTGTCACGGTTAAAAACAAACTTCTCCGTTCGAAATCCATTGTAGATGACGGTAAATGGTTTATTATGGAATAACCACTTTCCTGCCGCATCACTACATGCAAATCCATCTGTATATAATAGAGAAAAGAATGGATAAAGTAGCTTATGTACTTTCATATTAGAGCAGGTTGTATTATGGCTATGTGCGATTCTAACCGTTGTTCCACTCAACCATGCCAAGAACAGCTCCACAGTCATTGTTGCACTATTTCCGTGAACATGTACAATATCAAACTTTTCGTCCCTCAAAACTTCAAATAGTCTTTTGTAATAATGTCTGCTCTCTTTTTTTCTTGACGGAAGTTCAGTGATAACAATGTTGTTTTGAATTGCATCTTGGCGATGCACTGGATTGACCGGTGTTCCTGCAATAATATGAATTTCAAATTCATACTTATTCAATTCCCTACAATAGCTTAACACAACATTGCTGATTCCATTCATATTCAAATCATTGACAAGCATAGCCAATTTGATTCTTCGAAGCACTATCTCTCTTCCCTTCTCAAATTCGTTTTAGATACTTTACGATTTTAGCAGGAATCAACGATTTAATCCTATCCTTCAGTTGAATTCCGACTTCCAATGTTTTGATAAAATCTTCTTGATTGATACCTTCATAGAAGCTATCCCTTTCTGCGGGACGTTTAGTCGGATGCACTAAATTTCCCTGTTTGGCCATAGCTTCTTCCAGAGTAGCATCGATAACCAATGCTTTGCTCTTTATACCATCAAACAATTTTTGGCCTTTTTCTGTATTTACAAAAACACTGGAAACGCCTTTTTCTGAATAAAACTCCGGGTGGCTCTTTCCGATTCCCCAAAAGTCTCCAATCGTCAAATCTCCCACTCGATGAATATTAGCATATGCACACTGATAGCAACATTCACGATAGCAATCACCACTCATGAAATGTTTTCCATAGCGATCAAGAGAGAGTGTCTTTGTCTTTGTCTTTGTCTTTGTCTTTGTCTTTGTCTTTAGAAGATACTGTGTTCCCCAGCCTCGTTTATCTTTTGAGCGAAAATTATAATATATGATTTTTCCATCTGTCTGTTTATTCTGAAACTCCAAATATTTTTTGAAAAATTTGGGTGACGGTACGCCATGACAAATCAAATCAATGGTATAAAGATTCTCATAATCTTTTTTTAAGAACGAATGCAGTCCGTCAATTTGACAGGGAGTTCCTGTATAAAGAACTGTTTTTCCAGCCAGCAAATCTTTTTGAACCTGTGAATATGTATTTCCCGTATCTGATTGCACATACTTGGATGACTGAATCTGAGGTAAATCGCTCAAACAGTCTACTCGTATATGTTTTACACCAAAAGACTTATCATAGGAGACTCCATATGCAATGCCACTCTCTTTTATGATTTCCTGTGCAGATAAAACACCTACGCCACCAGATGCAGATTGCATAATTTGCGCATCATTTTTATTTCTAAATGCAAAGACCTTCAATGGTACTACCGAAGAATTTTTCGGTAATTGCGTTGGACAATGTTTTACACATAAGGCGCACTCAATACACCTTTCTTCATCAACATAAGGATAAAGGAATCCATCCTCATGTTCCTTCATAGTAATTGCTCTTTTAGGACAAACTTGTTCACAGCTTCTGCAACCAACACAACTATTTTTTACATTAGATATATTTTTCATTTCATCTCAACTCATCCAGAACTTTGTTCATATACTGAACAGAGTTTTTTCTTTCATTCATAAGTATTTCATGTACAACTCCGAAATCTGCTGCAACATCTGCTGCCTCTATCGTAGGCATCTCATCGAAACCTCTATTCTCCATATGCGTCAACTTTAAGATACTGCGAAGTCTTGCACTTGCTTGTTCCGGATAGATATCAATAAACTTCGTTCCAAAAATCAAAGAGAAAGCAGTCGCATGAAAAGAATCTGTCACGACATATTCCGCATCTCGAATCAATCCAAGATATTCTTCGATCTTAGGACACCAAACCAAATGGCCTGAACGAATAATGTCATGCCAGTTATAACTAATATTCAGCACTTTCAGATTATATTTTTTAGCTAAACCTGCTGCATATTGATCGATCCTTTTATCGTGGTGCAGATTATATGTAACTACATATTTCTTATTTTTATATCGATCCGATACATACGGAGTCCATGCTTTCGCATCAAATAGCAAGGTGGGATCAAGCACCTGTTCTACATCAGATATACCTATATCTTGAAGAACTTTCACCCCGCTGTCTTCTCTTACAGAAATATGTCTGTACTTTTCTAACATTGGCGCAACTTCATGTTTTTCATCATCTTTTAACTTTTCGCTTCCTATGCTGCTTGCATAAGAAAAGCGATAAGCACCATCAGGCAGAAAACTTAAATAGAACGGACGATCTACCCCCTCATTCCAGTGGCTGTTCCATACCTGATCGCTGCCTGTACAATAAGCATCGGCCTGCGGGAGATCATTTATCAGATCCTGTTCGGAATAGTATGTCTTGTCCGTTAAGTTTATATGTTTTCTTAAAAAATCATCAAATACCAGATGCTTTTTATAATACGAAGGGGCAATCGCGATCTTAGCCATCAATAGCAGGATTGGATTGCTCCCTAATTTTTTGCTTTTATTCTTCAGTCTCTTTAATAATCCCTTGCTA
>OGFF01003378.1_pt1 | contig 12026 bp, 9 predicted proteins | sample 1570751 | NCBI WGS metagenome assembly OGFF01 (sample SAMEA2581951, study PRJEB24529) | metagenome | biome: Human gut stool | place: China | collected 2011 | reverse complement strand
CTATCTTCACCACGCAGAGTACCACCAAGAATGGTTGCATCTCTGCCATTGTTCCGATGTGCAGTCACGTGGACAGTACCGAGCACGATGTGGATGTGATTGTTACCGAACAGGGAGTAGCCGATCTCCGTGGCAAGGGCCCATTGCGCCGTGCCAAGGAGATTATCGAGAACTGTGCGCATCCTGATTATCGTCCAATGCTTCGCGAATACTTGAAGTTTGCAGAGAAGGGCCACGAGCCACAGAGCATGCGTGCCGCCCTCGCTATGCACGATACCTTCCTGAAGAAGGGAGATATGAGATTGACTGATTTCGGAGAATATCTGAAATAATAAGAAACAATATACATTTTCTAGGCGTAAGGCATACGCCTAGAAAAGTTTTTTCTCTTTTTATCCCTCACATCCATCACGTTTTCCATTTTCAAAACCACAACTATTTGATAATGAAGTATTTGCCTATTTTACGCAGCGTGATAGATTAACGAAATGTTTACTATATCCATCACGCTATCCCTCACGATTTGGGGTTATCTATCACGATTTTCTGCTGATCATTATGCAGAAGATACCAGATTCGTTTACGAATAAAGCAAACCCCATGCCGATGAGACGAAAGCGAGCACCACACGTTTCGGTTTATTTCATAGGATGAAATAAAGTGTTTCTCCGCTTGAAACAAACAGTTTCATGGTATGAAACAAAGCGTTTCATCGCATGAAACTTTCTCTGATTGTGGTTTAACGATTTTAGTTGACCACTTTTAGTTTTATTTGTAAGACGAGTTGACTCGGTTAAAACTTATTTATAATTCACGTTGACTTTCCTGAAGTGTTTCAACAATGATATGCTGTATCTGGTAGAGTGTAGTGAGAAAATCGTGAGGGATAACCCCAAATCGTGATGGATAGCGTGATGGATATTTCTGTTTTTGAAGTATCTATCACGCTGTTTAAATAGCTGTATATTAGCTTGTTAAGATATATAAGAGATGCAAATCGTGATGGATGATAGATGATTACATAAAACTTATTCAAGAATACGGCTGCATCGGGTTACAAATATGGCTGCATCGGGTTACAAATATGGCTGCATCGGGTTACGAATATGGCTGCATCGGGTTACAAATATGGCTGCATCGGGTTACGAATATGGCTGCATCGGGTTACGAATATGGCTGCGTAGGCTAACGGAGACGTATCCGTAAGCTTATCGAGACGTCTGAATCAGCTAACAGAGACGTCTGAACTCGCTGACTGAACTACTTGAGTTGCTTGATTGAACTACTTGAGTTAGCTGACTGAACCACTTGAGTATTCTTCTTCATGTGCTTGCATGCAACCATAAAACTTTTTCAGCAACTTTTCCCGGAAGTATGGAAGAAGGCAGAGTTGAAGGCAAACATGAGGCCAACACAGAAACAGCACAACGTTTGCTGGCGATGGGACTTTCTGCCGAACAGGTAGCCAAAGCTACCCAGCTACCTTTGGAAATCATTAAGAATCTGAGCAATTCAAAAAACTCAAGTTTCGCATGTAAGCTCCACACGCTCCAGGTATCAGAACACCATGGTATCCCCACATGCCCCAGGCATCAGAAGAGCATCATGTCCCCACACGCCCTGGGCTAGGAGCTTTTGGACCTTCAGCCCGTACTTAAACCACATGCGAAAGTTCAGGACTCTAATAATTCATGCCGAAGTACCAGAGAGGGATGATGATTCCATGCCCCGTCTATCATATTTTGCTCTTTTAGATGAATATCGTTTAAAACTGCAGCAAAGATACAAATAATCCCTCAATGAGGGATGAATTCTTTCGAAAAGTTCCCTCATTGAGGGATAAATTTAATCATTTTTATCCCTCATTGAGGGATTTTGCACATTGTTATTAACAAATGAGTTCATGCTAAACTTCGCAAAAAACGCAAGTTTGGCATGAACTCAACTTATAGCTTCAAAAGTTTGGCAAACTCCCAGACTACAATACCGGCGGTGACGCTGACATTTAAGGAATGCTTGGTGCCGAACTGAGGAATCTCCAGACAGCCATCGCTCATATCTACGATGTTCTGCTTGACTCCCTTCACCTCGTTGCCGAAGATGACGGCGTAGCCTTTGGAGAGGGAAGGGTGAGCCTCAGGCAGGTTCTGGAGCTTGGTGGAGCCTTCTACCTGCTCGATGCTATATACAAAGTAGCCGTTCTGCTTCAACTTCTCTACCGCCTCTTCGGTGGTCTTGAAGTATTCCCAGTCTACGCTGTCTTCGCCACCCAACGCCGTCTTGTGAATCTCGGCATTGGGAGGGGTGGCGGTGATTCCGCAAAGATACACCGCCTCTACACGGAAGGCATCACAGGAACGGAACACACTTCCTACATTATATAACGAACGCACATCATCCAGGACTACTATCAGCGGTAGCTTCTCGGCTTCCTTGAATTCCTCCAGGGTAAGGCGGTTCATCTCTATCGTTCTTAATTTACGCATTATAATATACCTTTTATATATAATGTGACCAGAGGCGGTTAAGCCTCTGCCTCCTTGGTCTTGTAGGCAAGGGCGTACATGCGAATCTGCTTGATCATCGCCAGAAGACCATTGCTGCGGGTTGGACTCAAATGGTCTTTCAGACCAATCTTCTCTACGAAATAGAGATCGGCATCCATAATCTCGGTTGGGGTATGACCGCTCAACACACGGATGAGGAGGGCGATGATGCCCTTTACGATGAGCGCATCGCTGTCGGCTGTGAATACGAGCTTGCCATCTACATAATCGCATTGCAGCCATACGCGGCTCTGGCAGCCGTCGATAAGGTTCTGCTCGTTCTTGTATTTCTCGTCGAGAGGAGCCAACTCGTTGCCCAAGTCAATGAGCATCTGATACTTATCCATCCAGTCGGTGAAATCCTGGAACTCCTCTACTACTTCATCCTGCAATTCATTAATTGTTGCCATTATTTTATTTCTTTAATTTCGTTTACTGTAATCAACTTATAGAGTTTGTCGTTAGGGCGTACCTTATCTGGTACAGGGATGGAAACTCTCCAGCCCTGCTGAGCCGTATCTACCGGTTTCAGGTCGTAGCGGATTTCATCGGCATTGAGATACATCACACCGGTGGTGTTACCCGTAATCAGCAGTTTCTCGCCCTTGTCGAAGGTAGAAGCTTCTACGGCAACCTCTGCCACACCCAACTTAGAGAAATATTTCATCACCTTGCCCACGAGCACCTTCTTCTCGGTAGCTACGGAACCGTAATGCTTGTTCCATTCACCGAGAGTCTGCCCCTGGTAATAGCCGTCCCAGAAACCACGGTTGAATACGGTGGCGAGTTTCTTATCCCACTCATCCTTCTTCTCCTCGGTAAAGGTGCCGTCGAGCACGGCAGCTATCGCATCTTTATAGCATTTTACGACGGTATATACGTATTCAGGACCGCGGGCACGGCCCTCAATCTTGAAGACGCGCACACCGGCATCCATCATGCGGTCGATGAAGCGGATGGTCTTCAGATCCTTCGGACTCATCACATACTTGTTGTCGATTTCGAGCTGGTTGCCGGTTTCGTTATCTGTAACAGTATAGCTGCGGCGGCAGATCTGCACACACTCGCCACGGTTGGCAGAGCGGTTGGCATTGGCGAGACTCATGTAGCACTTGCCCGATACAGCCATGCACAGAGCACCATGACAGAACATTTCGATGCGGATCTGCTTGCCCATCGGACCACAGATGTTCTGCTGCTCTATCTGCTCGTGGATGTACTTCACCTGGTCCATGTTCAATTCACGTGCCAGTACGGAAACATCTGCAAAGCGTGCATAAAACTTCAAAGCCTCTGTGTTTGAGATATTTAACTGTGTGGATAAGTGAACCTCTTCGCCCACTTCGTTGCAATAGCTCATCACAGCCACATCGCTGGCGATGACGGCTGAGATGCCTGCCTCCTTGGCAGCATCAATGATTTCCTTCATCGTTGGGATGTCGTTGTCGTAGATGACTGTATTGACGGTGAGATAGGTCTTGATGCCATGCTCATTGCAGGTGGCAGCAATCTCTCGCAAATCATCGATGGTAAAATGGTTGGCAGAATGGGAACGCATGTTCAACTTACCGATTCCGAAGTATACGGAGTCGGCGCCAGCCTGTATGGCAGCAGCCAAAGACTCGCGTGAGCCCACTGGTGCCATCACTTCAAATTCGTTTATCTTTGTATTCATGAATGCAATTTTCTAATTTCAGGTGCAAAGTTACACCAAAATGAAGACAAAACACAGAAAAATGGAGAAAAAATGACAGAAATTCGATTATCTTGACAAATAGATTAAAATTATTTGCCTATATTTGCGCATAAATGAGAATATCTTATCAGGATATTCATTTTTTTAATCTGGTCCAGTTTACAGCTGGCATAACATTAAATGAAAAAGCGCATGAAGAAAACATTGCTCTCAGGAACGTTCCTGTTCCTCGCAATGGCCGCAATGGTTAGTTGCACTCAAGAAAACGTGATGCTTGAAACAACACCACAAGTCAAGAACCAAGAAGTTAGATTCAGCTTCTTCGAAAGTTCCATTGTGCCTATTGGCCAAGGAGAAGGAAGTTATCTGGCGAGAACGAGAGCCGGAGAGGAGGCGAAATCGCTCAAGGATGCACAGCTCTACACGGAACTGGAGGTATGCCTCATTCCAAAAGGGGACAATACCACTGCCGGCTACACCGCAAGACAGGAAAGCACGGAAGACAATTTCGGCAACGTAAGCCTCAATGTTCCACCAGGCGAATACACTCTCGTTGCCGCTGCCGTCAATACAAATATGGAACTGGAAGAGCGAATGAACATCAAAAACAGAAGCGAAATGACTTTTGCCAACAATATCGTACGCGACATGGCATATTGCTATCAGGATATCAAGGTGGAATCGGGTAGCCAGGCGGTAAGCCAGAATGTTTCGCTCAAACGTGGTGTGAGCTGCTTTGTACTCAACGCCAACGACAAGCCTACCCTAAATGGCAACTCGTATGACATCACGGTAAGCGGAAACTGCGGTACCGTATTCAACCCTTCTACCGGATTCTGTAAGGAGAAAGCTAATATCGCCCGAAGCTGGACATTCGATCCTAAAAAATACCAGACCAAACACCTCGGTTTTGATGTGTTTGTCCTTCTGGGTGCTGATGACGTGACCAACCTCCAAGTAACAGCCGAAAGTAAAGATAAGGAGGGAAAAGCCATCAAAACCTGCAGTTTTGACAACGTGCATCTGGTAATCGGAAAAAAGACCATCTATACGGGTCCGCTGTACACCTATAAAAATGGTATGTCGTTCAGTATCAGCGAACCGACGATGCCGAATTCGGATTATGGCAAGGTATTTCAATGACACTAAGGAGAATTAAGAAAGATTAATGCCACAGATTAAAATCTTTTTTGTATTTTTGCGGCATGGAAAGAAAGAAAATCATAACTATAGGACTCGCTCTGCTTGTATTCGCCGGGTGCGGATACAGGCAGCAGCGGGTCGGTATCGCTGAGACTGATGGAGGGGAAGACTGTCTGCCGGAGCATATCCACCTGATCAGTACTACACCCATCAAGGACCAGGGCAACAGCGAACTCTGCTGGGCATACGGCATGCTTGCCACCATCGAAAGCGAGCATATCATGAAGGGAGATTCCGTGAATCTCTCCATCGCCTACGTAGCCCGCATGATGCTGGAAGAACAGGCGCTGGAATATTACTTTGCACAGGGAAAGAAGAATATCAGCCTGCGCGGTACTGCCCCGATGCTGATACATTATATAGATAAGTATGGCGCGCAGCCATACGACAGCTATGAAGATCCGAAACACGTGAACTACAAGGTGCTCTGCCGCAAGGTGCAGAAACTGTGCGACGGTGCCATCTCGAAGAAGACAGGCATCGGTCAGCTCAAGGAGGAACTGAACGACCTGTTTGACGCAGAAATAGGCTACATGCCTGCCAAAGCCGTACACATGCTGGGCGCCGAATATACCCCTCAGGAGTTTGCCCACAGCGTATGTTATCCTGAGGAGTATGTATCACTCACCAGTTTCTCTCATCATCCTTACAGAGAATACTTTGCACTCGAGGTTCCTGATAACCGGATGCACGATGCTTACCTGAACCTTCCGCTCGACGAACTGATGCTCCACATACAGAAGGCAGTAGAAAAAGGGCATCCGGTATGCTGGGAAGGCGACATCAGCGAACCGGGATTCAAAGCACCCCGAAAGAACTGTGTCGACATACAGCAGATGGAACGCCCCGTGACCCAGGCTTCGCGACAGAAGGAGTTTGAACAGCTCCGCACCACCGACGATCATGTGATGGAAATCATAGGTACCTTCATGAAAGGCAAGCAGAGATTCTACGTCTGCCGCAATTCATGGGGTAAGAACTGGGGCAACAAGGGACTCATCTACCTGTCGGAAGACTATCTGCGCCTCAAGACCATTGCCGTATCTATGAGCGAAGAGGCGTATCTGTACGACCGCCCAGGACGATGAACGGTTCCATGAGGCAGCATAATCCTCCTCTCTATATATAATAAGGTATAAGTCACAGAACAGACTTCTGGTATGAAGAAAATGTTAAAATGGTTGACATACATCAAATAGCTGTTAAATAGCACGTGTGTGCGCACACACACAGTTGATTTATATCAAAAAAGAGGCTTTTTTATGTGATTTTCTCTTAAAACATTTGGTGGGTTCGGAAAATCGTCGTACCTTTGCATCGTCAATAAGACAAAAAGGTTATTAGGTTTTTAGGTTAAGATTGTTAGTTGTTTTAGGTTATTAGTTAGTTTATAGGTAAATTTAAGATTGTTTATTCAGAGAAACGGTATTAGTTAAGGTAAAGAAAAGATTGTTTATTCAAGGACGACAAAAAGTTTAGGTTATTAGGTTTTTAGGTTTAAGATTGTTAGTTGTTTTTTTATTAGGTTTTAGTTTAAAGGTAAATTTAAAGATTGTTTATTCAAGGAATAACAGGATAATTTCAACAGGTGAGTTGAAGGTAAAAAGATCAAATGTATGGGATAACCAAAGATGACGCCTGAGCAGAATTGCTGCTTCGGGCTTCGTAATGGAAAGGGAAACAAAACCCTTGAGTTATGAGAAATTTGGGAATATCGAATTTAAAGAGCGCAATTTCGAAATCATTCGAAGTTGCGCTCTTTGTTTTTGACTTCTTTACACCTATTAATTCTTAACTCCTTTACTCCTAGACAGGAGAAAGTTCTATTTAAGAAAAAATAACCGCTAAATTATTTTGTTTTACCAACGAAAAATCGTAATTTTGCAGAAGATATATAAAGATAAGAAATTATGGCAAGACATCCTCTCTGGAACGAAGAATACTGGCTCCTGCTGCTGCAGCTGTACCAGAAAAAGCCTATGGGCGTGAAACCTCTCTACTCGAAAGGGATGGTCGACTTGAGTCTGGAACTGCACATTCCTCCTGAATTTCTGCACGAACAGATGTTTAAACTCAGAATGGTGACTCCGAGAATCAAGCGACTATGGGAGAAGTATGCCGATAAACCACAGCTGCTGAAGCGCGACATACAGCGCATCAGGCAGATGAACGGCTGCGGAAACGCCATGCAGTTCTTCGAGGGAGTGGAAGTGAAGGAAACATTCGAGAAAAACTGGGAACCACTGGAAGGCGAACCATCGCTCACACCCGTAAAACTCATCATTATCCTCGACCTCTACTTCCAGCTCACACCAATCACCATGGTGCCGGAAACACCGGAAATCATCGACCTGGGCAAACTCATCAAAACATCACCGAAGGTCATTGCCGAGGCGATGGGCGTATTCATGTACTGCGATCCTTATCTCAACCGCGAAGATGTACTGATACACCCGCTGCTAGAAGCATGCAGCGATATCTGGCACCAATACGGAAACGGAAATCCAGACAAGCTTTACCAGCTTGCCAACGAACTAAAAGAATACTTTAAGTAATTATGGCTCAAAAACTCATACAGACACAGGCACAGAAGTTACAGCAACTTCAAAGACTTTCAGCCCAGCAAATGCTGCAGGTGAAACTGTTGGAAATGCCGCTCACGGAACTGGAAGACAGTATCAATGCAGAACTGGACGATAATCCCGCTTTGGAAAGCGAGAACCCAGACGATATGCTCAACGAGAATGTCGCCAATGATGATTCGCCCGCAGATGATGAGTACGACAACAGCAACGATGAGGATGCCTACGAGGCTGAATCTGAAAAAGAAGCAAGAAAAGACGAACTGGACCAGGCGCTGGAAAGCATCGGAAAAGATGACCAAATGCCTGATTACAATACAGACAGATACAACAACCAGGACAGCGCCGACTACGAAGAAATGATTTACGGCGACACCACCTCTTTCTATGATAAGCTGAAGGAACAGATGGACATGCAGCCGCTCAGCGACAAGGAAAAGAAAGTGATGGAATATCTCATCGGTTCACTGGATGACGACGGACTGCTCCGCAAGGATCTAGACAGCATCTGCGATGAACTCGCTATCTATCACAACATCGATGTTACGGAAAAAGACATCGAGCATGTACTCCACATCCTACAGACATTCGACCCAGCCGGTGTAGGAGGAAGAAGTCTGCAGGAATGCCTCCTGCTGCAGGTTAAGCGACTGCCGAGAGGTGTGCTCCGCAAAACGATGGAAGAGGTGTTTACCGACTATTTTGAAGAGTTTACCAAGAAACATTGGGACAAGATCAAGGCTGGATTGGAACTGAACGATACACAGGTAGAAACCCTGCAGGAAGAAATCAGGAAACTGAATCCGAAACCGGGCGCATCGATGGGCGAAACCGAGGGCAGAAACATGCAGCAGATTACCCCCGACTTCATCATCGACACCAATGACGACGGAACGATTACATTCTCGCTGAACCGCGGCAACATTCCGCAACTGACAGTTTCGCCATCATTCACCGACATGATTGACACCTACAGGAAGCATAAAGACAAGATGAGCAGAAGCGATAAGGAAGCCCTGCTCTACGCCAAGGAAAAGGTGGACAAGGCACAGGGATTCATCGAAGCCATCAAGCAGAGAAGACATACCCTCATCGTCACCATGAAAGCGATCATCGACATACAGCTGCAGTTCTTCCTGGATGGAGACGAGGCTGACCTGAAACCGATGATCCTGAAGGATGTGGCAGACCGCACGGGACTGGACATCAGTACCATCTCGAGAGTGAGCAACGTGAAGTATGCCCAAACCAAATGGGGCACCTTCCCGCTGAAGTTCTTCTTCACAGACAGCTACACTACTGAAGACGGCGAAGAGATGTCTACCCGCAAAATCAAGATTGCCCTGCACGACATCATCGAGAAAGAAGACAAGAAAAAGCCGCTCAGCGATGATGCTCTCGCCAAACTGCTGAAGGAGAAGGGATTTCCTATCGCCCGACGAACCGTGGCAAAATATAGGGAGCAACTGGGCATTCCGGTGGCACGACTCAGAAAATAAGCCGGTGCTCACCACAAAATATTTGAGAGATAAAAAGAATATATACGTTATTAGTGTTATGAAAGAGAAGAATATCATATTGACAGCACGCATCATGAGCATGATCTTCACGCCCTTCTATCTGCCGATGGTAGGACTGATTGCTCTGTTCATCTTCAGTTATATGTCGCTGTTACCGATAGGATACAAACTGGTGATGCTGGGCATGGTCTATCTCCTGACCGTCGTTGCTCCATCGCTACTCATCCACCTCTACCGTATGGTTCAGGGCTGGACCTCGCGTGAGTTGGGCAAGAAGGAGCGCCGTATCGTGCCTTACATCCTCTCTATCGTATGCTACTTCGGCTGTTTCTTCTGGATGGAATACCGCAATACGCCTCGTGTCATCAGCATCATCGTAGTGGTAGCGCTGGCGATACAGATGATTTGTGCCTTCATCAATGTATGGTGGAAGATCAGCACCCATACGGCAGCCATCGGAGGTGTGGCAGGAGCCCTGGTGTCTTATTCTGTAGCCTTCGATTTCAATCCGCTGTGGTGGCTCTGCATTGTACTGCTGATGGCAGGCTCAGTAGGAAGTGCCCGTATGATACTCCGACAACATACGCTGTCACAGGTAGTTGCAGGATTTCTGATAGGCACCGCCTGTGCTATATTGGTAATATAAAGTTTATAATAAAATATAAGAAGAAATGAAACCATTAGTAAGCATTATTATGGGCAGCACTAGCGATCTGCCTGTTATGGAAAAAGCATGTAAGTGGTTGAACGACAACCAGATTCCTTTCGAGGTTAATGCCCTCTCTGCTCACCGCACTCCAGATGCAGTAGAGTCATTCGCCAAGGGAGCTAAGGAGCGTGGCGTGAAGGTAATCATCGCCGCTGCCGGTATGGCTGCCGCCCTTCCTGGTGTTATCGCAGCATCTACTCCTCTGCCAGTTATCGGTGTGCCTATCAAGGGTATGCTCGATGGTCTTGATGCCATGCTCAGCATCATCCAGATGCCTCCTGGCATTCCTGTAGCTACTGTTGGTGTGAATGCGGCTCAGAACGCTGCCATCCTCGCTGCTGAAATGATTGCCCTTGCCGATGAGGAAGTGGCTCAGAAGGTAGAGGCTTGGAAGGCGGGTCTCGGTGCCAAAATCGAGAAGGCCAACAAGGACCTGGCTGAGGTGAAATACGACTTCAAGTGTAATTAATCTAATATGTGATATGCCCCATTCTTTTGGGGCATATCTTATCTTATATATTATGGTAGATTTATTCAATTATACCCGCCGTGCCTCTTCTGTGGCACATATCGGAGCCATCGACCTGGGTGGCGATAATCCTATCCGCATCCAGTCGATGACCACCACCAACACCAATGATACCGAGGCTTGCGTGCGACAGGCTGAGGAAATCATCAAGGCTGGTGGCGAACTGGTGCGCTTCACCACTCAGGGTTCCCGCGAGGCAGAGAACATGAAAAACATCAATGCCGGCATCCGTGCCGACGGCTATCAGACTCCGCTCGTAGCCGATGTTCACTTCAATCCTAACGTTGCCGATGTGGCTGCTCTCTATTGTGAGAAAGTACGCATAAACCCTGGCAACTACGTGGATCCTGCCCGCAAGTTCATCAAGCAGGAATATACTGATGAAGAGTATGCTCACGAACTCAAGAAGATTGAGGAACGCTTCGTGCCTTTCCTCAACATCTGCAAGGAGAACCATACTGCCATCCGCATCGGCGTGAACCACGGTTCCCTCTCCGACCGCATCCGCAACCGCTATGGCGATACCCCTGAGGGCATCGTAGAAAGCTGCCTGGAGTTCCTGCGCATCTGCAAGAAGGAGAATTTCCACGATGTGGTTATCAGCATCAAGTCATCCAATACCGTTGTGATGGTCCGCTCTATGCGCCTCCTGGTAGAAGAAATGGAGAAGGAAGGCATGAATTACCCACTCCACCTCGGCGTAACCGAAGCTGGCGAAGGCGAGGATGGCAGAATCAAGAGTGCCGTGGGTATCGGTGCCCTGCTGGCTGACGGTATCGGCGATACCGTTCGTGTAAGCCTCAGTGAGGAGCCTGCTGCAGAGATTCCGGTGGCTCGCCATCTGGTGGATTACATCGGCAAGAAGAAGGGACATCTTCTGATTCCTGCCGCAGCTTGTCCTAGCTTCGACTGGCTGCGCCCTACCCGCCGCGAAACCGTGGCCGTAGGCAATATCGGCGGCAACAACGTTCCGGTGGTTATCAGCAACCGAATCAACGGCGAGAGCACCGTTTGTGAGAACAAGGATGCTACGCCTGATTATATCTATATAGGCGGCAAGATGCCTAAGCAGTTTGTGCCAGGTCAGAGCTACATCGTAGATTACAATGTTTACGAGACGCTGAACAGCAAGCCAGAGACTACTGGTGCCAAGCTCTACCCTATCTTCCCAGCCATGGCAATGCCGCTCATCGCCAGCATCAAGGCCGACGTGAAGTTCCTCACCCTGCAGTTTGGTACTC
>OGFF01003374.1_pt1 | contig 12036 bp, 10 predicted proteins | sample 1570751 | NCBI WGS metagenome assembly OGFF01 (sample SAMEA2581951, study PRJEB24529) | metagenome | biome: Human gut stool | place: China | collected 2011 | reverse complement strand
GCAAAAGTTATGCAGCCTGTCGTGAGAAGCGACGGAAGATGGAAGGAGTCATACCACAGAAGCCGACCCTGACAGGTGAAATGTCTGTGGCCCAGGCAGTTGCGTTCTTTTTGTCAGATCGCCGTGGTGAGCTAAAGGCTTCAACGGTCGGGCGCTACGAGTATGTGATCAGCCATTATATTGTCCCAGATCTGGGAACGGTCATGCTTCATGAGTTGACGGCGGAAAAGCTTTCTGCCTATTTTAAGAGATTGCAGAACCGAGGTCTATCAAACAAAACCGCGAGGGATATTGGTGTGCTGCTAAAGACAATTTTCAAAGTGGTGAAAAAGAAATGTCATTGTGATTGCCCCGGTCGGGATGTGGAGCTGCCCGCATATCGCGGCAAAAAGATTGAAGTATTTTCCGATCACGAGATAGCCCTGCTGGCGCAGAAGATCCTGGAGGCCCCGGACATCACAGGGCTGTGTATCCTTCTGGTGCTGAACACGGGGCTGCGACTTGGTGAGATCTGCGCTCTGCGCAAAAGCGACATTGACTACCGCTCCGGCTTTCTGCGAATTGAGCGCTCGGTTGCCCGTGTGCAGGATGCTTCCGGAACACATTTGGTGGTTCAATCCCCTAAAAGCAGCAGTTCTGTACGTCTTGTGGCAATTCCCAATGATATGCTGGAGTTGTTGAAAACAGCCACGCAGAATATTCAAAAAGATAACTACCTGCTGACCAATACGAACACGCCAATGGAGCCGCGCACACTGCAATACCGGTATCGGAAGCTGTTGGAACGCTGCGGTACCCGCTATCGAAATTTTCATGCTATGCGGCATACCTACGCGACACGGTGCATGGAAAGCGGCGTGGACATCAAGAGCCTCAGCGAGCTTTTGGGCCACGCCGATGTTCGGACGACACTGCAGACGTATATCCATTCTTCTCTGGCTCATAAAAGGCAGGCTGTTCAGAGCATATGTTTCTTACCCATGGAAGGGGCGAGCAGCGTTTTAATTCCGTCAAAAATTCCGTCAGAGATCTCAGCAATTACCGTGCCGCCAAGCAAAACAGGGACTTGTTTCGTGAATTGTATATGATTTACGAAATACCCAGAGCGTGTGCTGACACTTTGCAGTATGCACAAACCGCAGCAGCATCATTCATTTGCATCAGACAAGTAAATATGATCCGGTGACACCGTGTGGCTGTGTTGGTCGTAAAGATCTTTTTATATGCAAAAGATCAGGCAGCAGCCTAAAAGGAATTTGGGTTAGAAACCCTCTGCGGACGGCACTGTGAGCGCAAGGAAATGGTCGAAGCGGCGAAAGCTGTTGGGTAATACCGCCATTGGGAGGAAGCTTCTGAGAAGGTAGATCATGTACGAAAGGCGAAAGCCTTGTGGCGCGAGGGCAGGAGAATTGCACGGTCAAGGATCTTTGGTACACAGTGGCGCTCTCTCGCTGTGACGAGGGCAGGAGCGTGCGCTGACGGATTTTGTCAGCGTTTTTTCTTGCCAAAATGTCGCTGGTCATCCCCTGAGAAGGGGCTTGTCCGGCGTTTTTTCGTAATAAGGAGGAGTGTTACTATGTCTCAACGCGGCGGACGTCCCATTGATTTTCAGGCGTGGGCGCAAAACCAAATAGTCAAAAGGGCTGTAGCAGCACTGGAAGCGCGTGACGAAGCATTTGCCGAGCGAAACGCAGATACGCCGCTGCCGCAGCTGGCGCGGTATCTGAGCCGATGTGCCATCTCGCTGGGTCACAGCCCATCCCCCAACGAAGTGGATGGCGGTACATTTATTGAGCAGCGTTTTGGCAGCTGGGCAGCCGCGATGGCGGCGGCAAGGCTGCCGCAGCCTCGTTCCATGCGCAAGCTGCGCGACACCGCTCGCTATAAGGCGGAAAAAGTGAAGCAAGAACCGTTGTTCCGTGAAGAGCGAAGGCAGAAGCGGCAGCGCAAGCTGGAGCAATCCGAGCAGCGAAAACGGGAACAAGCCGCCAAAAAGCGTGCGGAACGGGCTGCTAAGGCTGAATGGGCGGCGAAGAAGAAGGCGGAGGCTGAAGCAAAGGCTCTCACCTTGGCAGAGACCTCCGCTGAAGCCGCACTTGATACAATATCCGCAGCAATTAACCCCAGTCAAGCCGAGACAGTCTGAACGGAGACTGTCAGCTTTCCATAGGGGGACGGGGTTTAAGCCGCCCCGTCCCCCATCCTCAAATCCGCAAAAGGCAAGTCGAGACGGCAAATGCCGTTGTCTTTTCCATAGCGGGAGGGGTTTGCCGGCCCCTCCCGCATCCTCAAAATCAACAGTCCTAACGGCTGAAGGAGAATTGACATGAAAAAGAATCTGAGATATATCATCGCGTTCCTGCTGGCACTTATGATGCTGTTGAGCCTGTGCGCCTGCGCCCAGACCGGCACTGCCGGCAATAGCGGCGAATTGGATCTGGACTATGTGGGAGAGGATACCGACCAACCCGAAGAGGAAAAGCCGTGGTATTCCTGGTTTACAGAGGCCTTCAGCTTCGGCAAAAAGGAAACAACAACTACCCCGTCCCAAAGCAAGCCTGACAGCGTGGCGGATTTCTATGCTCAGGGCTCCGGAGATGCACCGCAGGGCAACAAGGGCAATAAGACAGACCAGACGCCTTCTACCACCCCGGAGGAGGATACCGCCAACAAGCCGTCCAACTCCGGCGGCAAAAAAGACAACAACAAAAAGGACGACCAGAAGGGCGAGGACAGCAACACCCCCGCGCCTACCCCCGAGCAGAAGCCCGAAAGCAAGAAAAACACCGTCACCATTACCATTCGCTGCGATACGGCGGTGAATAACGGTATGCATCTGGAGAGCAAGTGGGCGGGCATCGTCCCGGCCTCCGGCGTGATCCTGCCGGTGACCACGGTGGAGATCGAGGAGGGTGACACGGTTTTCGACGTCCTGTCCTACGTCTGCGATAAGTATAAGATCCACATGTCCTATCGCGGCGGCACGTCCAGCGGCTGCTATGTGGATGGCATCAACAACCTCTATGAATTCGACGGCGGCCGTTGGAGCGGCTGGATGTACTGCGTCAACGACTGGTATCCCAACTACGGCTGCGGCGTGTACTTCGTCAAGGCCGGCGAGGTCATTGAGTGGAACTACACCTGCGATCTTGGTCTTGATCTGGATAGCAGTTGGTGGGAAGGCGCGCAGGATTGGAAAGACACCCATGACTGATACCCGGATGCGTTTCTTCGGGAACCTGCACCCGGCGGTCAGTATGGCGTACTTCGTGCTGGTGCTGGGCCTGACACTGGGGTGTATGCACCCCGTCACGGTGGTGCTGTCGTTCCTGGGCGCCAGCTGGTTTTCCATCCGGCTGCGGGGCTGGAGGGCCTACGGCCACACCATGCGGTTTGTGGGGCCTATGTTTCTGCTGATCGCCCTCGCCAATCCGCTATTCAACCATCGGGGCGTGACCATGCTTTTTACCATCAACCACCTGTGGTACACGCTGGAAGCGGTGTGCTACGGTCTGGTGTCCGGTTGCTCCTTGTGCGCCGTCATTATGTGGTTTACCTGCTATCAGGAGGTCATGACCTCGGATAAATTCCTGTATCTGTTCGGCAAGCCCTTCCCCGGCACATCGCTGCTGATCACCATGACGCTGCGGTTCATCCCACAGCTTCAGCAGAACCGCCGCGAGATCCGGCAGTCGCAGGCCATGTTGCAGGAGGAGGGCACGCGGCTGCTGCAAAGGCTGGGCAGCGCCCTGCGGAACCTGTCGGTGCTGCTGACCATGAGCATGGAGGCGGCGGTGGAGACAGCGGACAGCATGAAAGCCCGGGGCTATGGTGCCAAGCGGCGTACCACCTTCCACCTGTTCCGCTTCGATGGCCGGGACGCTCGGACGCTGGGCCTTATTCTGGCGGTGGCAGGCATCTGCATTACCGCCCGCGCCTTCGGTCACGGGTATATGGAGTTCTATCCCGCCATGACGCCGGTGCTGCTGGGCAGTGCCAGCTATACCATGTTTGTCTTTTACGCCGTGCTGATGTTCCTGCCCGGTATTCTTGAAACAAAGGAGGCCATCAGATGGCGCTCTTACGGTTTGAACACCTGAGCTTCTCCTACCCGCTGGCTGACACGCGGGCACTGGACGACGTCTCGTTGGAGATACATAAGGGCGAGTATGTGGTGCTGTGCGGTCCCTCCGGCTGCGGCAAGACCACACTGCTGCGCCATGCCAAGCCCGGCCTGCTGCCTGTGGGGGCAAGGGCCGGCGAGACCTTTTATAAGGGAAAACCCCTTTCCCAGCTGCCGGAGCTGACCGCCGCGGCGGAGATCGGCTTCGTACAGCAGAACCCGGATAACCAGATCGTCACCGATTTCGTATGGCATGAGCTGGCCTTCGGTCTTGAGAACATGGCACTGAGCGTGCCGGTGATCCGCCGCCGCGTGGCGGAGATGGCTGCCTTCTTCGGCATGGAGACATGGTTCCGCAGTAAGACCACGGAGCTGTCCGGCGGGCAAAAGCAGCTGATGAATCTGGCCTCGGCACTGGCGATGGGGCCGAGGCTGCTGATACTGGACGAGCCCACCTCCATGCTGGATCCGCTGGCGGCCCGCAATCTGCTTTCTACCGTCCAGCGGATCAACCGCGAGCTGGGCGTAGCCATCCTTTTGACGGAGCATCGGCTGGACGAGGTATTCCCCGCCGCCGACCGTGTGGTGACCATGGATCGGGGCCGTATCCTGTCAGACGGCGCACCGGCTGAGATCGCGCGGCAGCTGTCCGGCAGCGCGGAAAAGAGCCGTATCTATTTCGGACTTCCCGCCGCCGTCCGCATCTTCAGCGAGCTGGAGCAGACGGACGATCTACCCCTGACGGTGCGGGACGGCCGCCGCCGCTTGGAGCGGCTGCTGCCCATCGCGGAAGATGCTACCGTACCTGAGGACACAAAAACTGAGAAAGAAACAAAGCACCCCACCGTTTTAGAGGGCAAGGAGCTTTGGTTCCGCTATACCGAAAAGGGCAAGGATGTCCTGCGGGGCACAGACGTAACGCTTCATCAGGGCGAACTGCTGTGCCTGCTGGGCGGCAACGGCGCAGGCAAAACCACACTGATGCAGGCACTGACCGGCTTTCGGAAGCCCTATCGTGGCAAGGTAAAGCTGGCAAAGGGTCAGCGGCTGTGTATGCTGCCCCAGAACGCCCGGTCGCTGTTTGTGGCCGATACGGTGGAGAAGGAGCTGCTGGACAGTGCCGAACAGGACAAAGCCAAGGCCGTGCAGATGGCGGAGAGGCTGGAGCTGACGCCGCTGCTGACGCGGCATCCCTACGACCTGTCCGGCGGCGAGATCCAGCGTCTTGCCGTAGGCAAGCTGCTGCTGCGGGAGGCCACGGTGTTGCTGCTGGACGAGCCCACCAAGGGGCTGGACGCCTATGCCAAGGCGGAGCTGGCGCAGCTGCTGCTGGCACTGTGCCGGGAGGGCGCGTCTATTCTGGTGGTGACCCACGATGTGGAATTCGCCGCCCGATACGCCACAGGCTGCGCCTTGATGTTTGACGGGCTGCTGCTCTCTGAAGGAGAGCCCCACGCCTTCTTTGCCGGGAACCGGTTCTATACCACCGACGCCAACCGTATCGCGGCAGAGCACTTCCCCATGGACATTACCTGTGAGGAGGTGATCGCGTCGTGTCGAAGCTCTTTGTCAGCAAAAGAACCAGAGCCGCCGCGTGGGTGATCCTTCTGGTGCTGCCCGCCCTGATGGTGGCCTTCGGCTATTACCACAGCCACCGCCCCGCGGTCAATCCGGTGGGTTCCCGCACTTTCTGGGACTACATCATATTAAACTCGGATATTCTGCTGGGCCTGCTGTTCCTGCTGGCGTCCGCCATCCCCTTCATACTGGTATTCGATAAGAAGAAGCCCCAGGCTCGCGAGCTGGTGCCGATTGCGGTGATGGCGGCCATTGCCGTGGTAGGCCGCACCGTGTTTGAGATCATCCCGCTGCCCAACTTCAAGCCCTGCTCCGCCATCATTATCATTACGGCGGTGGCCTTCGGGCCGGAGGCGGGCTTTCTTACCGGCGCGCTGACCGCCTTTGTCAGCAACTTCATTTTCGGACAGGGGCCGTGGACGCCGTGGCAGATGTTCACATGGGGGCTGGTGGGCTTTCTGGCGGGTATCCTGCAAAATGCAGGTGCATTCAAGGGAGGAAACCGCCGTCACTTCGCGGCGAAGCTGTGGGACAGGCTGTGTCCGGAGAATACGAACAGGGGCGACCTGCTGCATTTCGTGCGGCAGCTCACCGCCCATGCGCCCCTGCGACTGTGCCTGTACGGTTTTCTGTCCGGCTTTCTGTACGGCTGGATCATGAACCTGTATTTCATCATCGGGTATGTAAGTCCCCTTACCTGGCAGACGATAGGCGCGGCCTATCTATCCAGCTTCTTCTTCGATTTCTGTCACGGGCTGTGTACGTTCTTGGTGCTATGGGCGCTGGGCGACCCGTGGGTGCGGAAGCTGGAGCGCATCAAGATCAAGTTCGGCCTGACGGCGGAGGAGCGGAACTATGTGCTGCCGCCCTCCACATTTGAGATAGCGAGAGAGAACTATGAGTGAACGAAAAACGATCATCAGGACGGTGGGGCTGAAGAAGCACTACACCGTCGGCGGCAACACGGTCCGCGCGCTGGACGGCGTGGACATGTCCGTGCTGCAGGGCGAATTTGTCTGTGTCGCAGGCCGCAGCGGCTCCGGGAAGTCCACCATGCTGAATATGCTGGCAGGTCTTGAGCCGCCCACGGAGGGCGAGATCATTGTCCGAGGCAAGCATCATTTGGAGGCTATGGACGAGGAGCAGCGGACAAGGTTCCGCCGCCGCTATATTGGCTTCGTCTTTCAGAACTACAATAATTTGCCCCAGTATACGGCACTGGAGAATGTGGCACTGCCGCTGGCCATCCGAGGCGTACCGGAGGATGAACGGAACTGGCTGGCGTGGCAGGCCCTGAGCCGCGTGGGACTGCGCGGACACGTAGATCACCGGCCTGCGGAGCTGTCAGGTGGTCAGCAGCAGCGCGTCAGCATCGCACGGGCCATTATTACGGATCCCTCCATCGTGCTGGCGGATGAGCCTACCGGGAATCTGGACAGCCGTACCGGCCAGGAGGTCATGGAGTTGCTGTGCGAGATCTTCCGGGAGCGGAACACCACCTTCATCCTCAGCTCCCATGACCCGCAGATGCAGCGTTACACGGATCGTACCGTCTATTTCAGCGACGGAAAGATAGAGACAGAAAATCACCACACCGGAGAGGAGAACGCACAGTGAAAAGAGAAACGGTAAAACGGGTACTGGCCCTGTTGATCTGCGTATGGATGACAGTATCCCTGCTGCCCGCCGTCGCTATGGCGGAAGAGGTCACAGAGGATGTGATAGATGACAGCACCATTGAGGCTTACACGTCTTACGAAAACGGAGAGGACGCCGGCGTCAGCGGGGTCTCGGTTACAGACGAAAAGCCCAACACGGATATCAAGGTCATACCCAGCGACGCCAACGCCCTGATCCTGATGGATACCGGCGCACAGTCCCCCAAAGGCGTTCCCGGTCAGGTGGTGAAGATCGTGCTGCCGCTGGCGGTCAACAAGGAATATCTGCCCAGCGAGAAATACATGCTGCGCAACATCAACATCTATCCCGATGTGCCTACCGACGCCAGCGTGTCCAACTGGCCCTTTGAGCTGATCTACGCCAGCGATGTGCAGCACTTAAAGGATATGTCCTACAACTCCACGGCGGAGGTGTGGTTCGAGTTCAAGATCAGCGAGTTCGCCAGTAAGGGACGCTACGCCGTGCCCTTTAAGATCAACGCCTCCGTGTGGCGGGAGGACGCCGTGAACGGCACCACCATCACCGAGGACGTGACCTTCAAGGTCAGTGCCTATGTGACCGTTACCGACAACGGCAATATGTCCGGCGTCACTACCTCCTTCGGCAGCCTTCAGGTGGCGGGTACCAATGCGGGCGGCTCCTATACCGTGCCTACCGGCACACCCAATCAGACTATCTCCATGCGGATCCCCGTGATCAATGTGGGCGGTACCCTGACCAGCGTGACGGTCTATCCCGTGGTCTCTGCCGCGCTGGACGAGTTCCCCTTCGTGATCGACTCCACCAATTTAGGCAAATATTTCGACTACTGGGCCAGCGGCGAGGTGAAGTATCTGGACTACACCTTCACGGTGTCGCCCTTTGCCACCTCCGGCAACAAGTCCATTAAATTCAAGGCCAACTATTTCGAGAACAGCGCCCCTGCGGAGGGCTCCTTCTCCACGCAGTTTACCGTGATCGATGGCTATGACGCCTCCGCTATGTCGGTGATGGTGCAGAGCTATAAGCTGTATGTGGACGATACCGAGGTGTCCGGCCTGATGGCAGGCGAGGAGACGGAGCTGCGCCTGACCCTGATCAATAATTCCAAGTATGACACGGCCAAGAAAATCATCTCCAGCCTGGTATTCACCAATTCTCCCGGCCTGACGCTGTGCGTAGGCGGCACGGATACCGCCTATGCCGATTCCATCAAGCCGGGCGGTACGACGATCCTGAAATACAAGATCATGGCCAAGCAGGACGCGGAGGTTGGCCCCGCCATGCTGGGCATCAATCTGACCTATGAGACCACCGAGGCGGTAGCCGGTAAGGCGGCGCAGAACATCATGCTGCCGGTCAGCCAGAAGATGGATGTTCTTGCCGGTACGCCGGAGGTGTACGGCACACTCAGCAAGGATAAGGAAGTTACCATCTCCGTGCCGCTGACCAACATGGGCCGCGCCAAGGCTATGAATATCCGGGTGCTGGCCACCGACGGCATGACCGCCTCCACCCCCTGTTATGTGGGCGACCTGCTGGCAGGCGGCTCCACCAGTGCCGATGTAACGGTGGGCTTCTCCAAGATCGGCGCGTTTGTGGGAAAGATGATCCTCCAGTATGAGGACGCCAACGGCGAGACGTATTCTCAGGACATCTCCGTGCCGCTGAGCGTGGCGGAAAGCTCTGCGGATACAGATGCCAACAGTGCCAACGCAAAAAAAGACGGCACAGACAGCCGCTGGTGGCTGTGGCTGCTGATAGCGATCCTTGCGCTCATCCTGATCGGCATTGTGGTCTATGTCATCATCCGCTATAAGCGGGGCGAGATCGGGCCCGGTGCCGAAAACACCGCTGCCTTGGACGATTTTGACGACGACTTTGACGCAGACGGCGGCGCACCGGACATCGGGGAGAAGCCGCTGACCTACGACGGAAGCAATAAGGACGGGAATGTATGAAGCCAAAAGACCTGTTTCGCTACGGCTGCACCAACCTGTTCCGGCGAAAGACCCGCACGGCGCTGACAGCCCTATCCATGGCGGTGGGCGTCATGTGTATCGTGGTGTTGATCTCCGTAGGTCTGGGCTATGAGCAGGCGTACCGCGAGAGCATCGAGGCACTGGGCAGCCTGACAAAGATCGATGTGACGCCTGCCACCGGCGATTACGGGCGCAAGGCACTGCTGAACGACAAGGCACTGGAGGCGTTCCGGGGCATTGACGGTGTGGAGGCGGTAACGCCGGTCTATCAGCAGTCCGCCTATATCGTGTCCGGCAACTATGTCAACATGGTGCGCGTCTACGGCATCGACATGACCACGGCGGAAAACTTCATGCTGACGCCGGAGCGGGGCACGATGGCCGAGGACGGTACACACCTGCATCCGGAGGTGCTGTTCACCGACGATGTGGCAGCCGGACTTTCCAACAAGGCGAAGGACTGGGAGCTGGCGGTAGATGAGAACGGCAACGCCCTCATCGACCTGCTGGAAGTGCCTGTCCGCATGACCTTCGATTCCTCCAGCCTGACCGGCGAGCCGAAGGCCGACACCGACGGACGGGCACTGCCCTCCAGTAACCTGTATACCCTGCGGGTGACAGGCATCTGCTCCACCCTGAATAACAACTTCGCCACCGCCGCGTTCATGTCCTTCGACCGCTTGCAGGAAATGACGCAGGCCAACGCCAATTACATGGGCGCGACAACTCAAACCAAGACGGCGGAGGAAAAGGCCAACGGCCCCACCTACGATCTCGTTTGGGTGAAGGTCAAGAACGTCAACGATGTGCAGCGTATTGTCAAGCTGATCCGGGACACGGGGCTGAACACCTATTCGCTCAACGATATGCTGGAGACGGTGCGGACGCAGTCCCGGCAGATCCAGGGGATGTTGGGCGCGCTGGGCGGTATCGCTGTCCTGATCTCCGCCATCTGCGTGGCAAACACCATGATGATGTCCATTACGGAGCGGACGCGGGAGATCGGCGTGCTGAAGGTGCTGGGCACCGTTCGCAGCGACATCTTCAAGATGTTTCTCTCAGAGGCACTGATCGTAGGCGTGATAGGCGGCGCGGCGGGCTTGGTGCTGAGCTTTATCGCCAAGTGGCTGATACCGGTGATCTTCGCGTCCCGTGAGCTGCGGTGCGTGCTGCCCTGGTGGCTGGCGGTCTGCGGCGTGGTGTTCTCAGGCGCGGTAGCCATTGCCGCCGCATGGATCCCCGCGCGCAAGGCAACGCTCATCAGCCCCAACGAGGCCATCCGCTCTGAGTGAGGAGGTAGCTTTTATGAAGAAAATATGCTGTGTAGTGCTGGCTCTGCTTTGCGTGTCGCTGTGCTTGGCGGGCTGCGGGAAAGCGGATGCCGCCAATGAGGAGCCACTGATCCGCAACTTCGTGATCGGCAACAGCACGGCGGAGATCCAGACCCACGCGGAGGATGGCGAGACCCGCTATGTGATCGCCATTACGCTGCCGACGGACACGGATTTCAAAAACTGTGCCGCAAATGTAGAGCTTGCCCCGGATGCGGTGCTAGACATGGATAGTCCCTGCATCGTGAACGAACTGGGCGGTCGGCTCATTTTGAACCTGGCGTTGGAAGAACGTGATCTGGTCGTCACCAGCGGTGAATTGAGCCAGACCTACAGCTTCCAGATCGAGCTGGAATGAGGGCTAGGAAAATGAAAAAGACCTGTATAGCCTTAATAGTGCTTGTGGCACTGTTGTCGATGCTGACAGCCTGCGGAAAGCAGGCGGACGATCCTTTTGGTGCAGATAGTGCGTCGACGGACGCAATAACTTCTGTAAGCGCTAATGGCACGGCGTGCCGTGTTGATGTGCAGAAGAATTATGGTGGGCAGGAAACGGGATTGCGGTTCAGCATTTTCATCCCGAAATCGGCAGTTCAGGACGAGACGAACGTCGCACTGACACTGGAGCTTGGCTCTGGTTGGTCGATTTCAGAGGATAGCAATTGTATAGTCCAGATGGATGGCAGCAATGTCATTGTGGATTTGAGTGAAGAAGTGCCGGTAATTATCTTAAAGGCTGACGCCATGGATACGACACGCTGCTACCATCTGGCTGTAGAATAGAGGAAGTTCAGTGTTTGCTTTTCTGATTTTACGGAGGTGATGCCAATGGGCATATAGTGGCAAAACGCAAAACCCTAGGAAGCAGCCAAGATCATAAATTTCGAGTGATACGCTCGAAAAATAGATTTAAGGAGAAATTATTATGAAGAAAACTTGCAATAAGCTGCTAGCTTTTGTGCTGGCACTTGCCATGGCGCTCTCTGTCAGCGTCGTTGCGTTCGCATCCGAAACGACTGCTCCTACCAGCAGCACGACCGTGACCGCTCTCGACGGGATCGCATCTGTGAACGTGGAAGGCGTGGATGCGTACTACCAGTACGATGACAACACCGGTTCCAGCGTGAAGTACATCCGCGCCAAGCTCGGTGCGACCAAGACTTGGGAAAACCTTCAGTCTGCCCGCGTGGCAATCACGACCACTGGTGCCGTACCTACTGTTGCCGGCGCTACCGCGACCTCTTCCACCGGAAATGAATACATCTACACGCTGAATCTGCTGAACACCCGCTATGCCGTCACCGTTGGCAGCAACACCTACTACCTGGCTGCTGGCTTTGAGAAGAACATTGCTATCTCCAGT
>OGFF01003371.1_pt1 | contig 12041 bp, 10 predicted proteins | sample 1570751 | NCBI WGS metagenome assembly OGFF01 (sample SAMEA2581951, study PRJEB24529) | metagenome | biome: Human gut stool | place: China | collected 2011 | reverse complement strand
TTTTCTCAAATTGCCATCATTTTCTCTCTTTTTTCTGGATAATTCTTTTAAAGTTTGCAGGTTTCAAGTACAGGCGAAGGCCCAAAAGTTCACAGAAGGGCGTGCAGGGTAATTTCAACCATACAGAAGGATGTACAGGATAATTTCAACCGTACAGGTCGGAAAATTATGCGAAATTAGCATGAGATGATCATCAAAAACACAGCAAATTACTCCCTAAATCTGCCAATTTGCGTTTGCTCAAGCAGAAAATTTGACAAAAAAAATGGGAAAATATGCAAAAATCATGAAGAAAAACACAAAATCGATGTAAAAGAAAACGAAAAAACATGTGGGCAACATGCCCAAAAACTTGGAACGGTGGCAAAAAACAGGCTTTTTTAGCGGCCCAAATCGGGGGTGGGCAAAAATGGGCACCCCACCTTTTTAGGCTAAAATCCATCTTTTACAAAAATGCGAAAAAACAGAATTTACTACCATTTTTGAACAGTTATTACTACCAAAACTGCTGCCGTGCCGATTCATTTCAACATTTATATATAAACAACGCGAGAAAAGTGAGATAAAGTATTGATTATAAGGGGGAACGGATGGGATTTGCCCGCATTTTTGTCCACATTTATAAGGATTGTTCCAATTGGGTGGCAAAACGGCAGAATGGCAAAATACCTCCCAATCTGTATAAAAACCTTTTATTTTCTTAACGGATTTAACAATAGTGCACGTCATAGAGGTGCACCGAGTATTCAAAAAAAAATTCCGAACTTTGCATTCGAAATCTAAACAACAAACATATGCCCAAAGATGTAGAAATAGAACAGAAGCAAAGAGCCCACTCTGCTAAAGGATTACAGACGATTCTGCCAGAGCGAATCTGACGTTCATGGGAGCGAAACAGAGATTCGTGGGAGCGAATGTAAAAAACATGGGAGCGAATGTGGCAATCGTCACATTCGCTCCCACGATCCCCTGTCTCGCTCAGAGAAATCTCCTTTACTCAACTTCAGTCATTAACCACGCAATGAATTACGGAATCAACAACGAAGAATCACCATAGCTCAGGAAACGGAAATCGTGAGCCAGAGCATAGTCGTACACTTTCTTCCAGTCGCCATGGAGGAAGGCACTGACGAGGAGGAGAAGAGTGCTCTGAGGCTGATGGAAATTGGTGATAAGCATCTTCACTATCTTGTACTGATAGCCGGGGGCAATGATGATCTGCGTGCTGGTGTGCAAAGCCTCCAGACCATTGCGGTCGAGATAGTCGATGATGGCCTGTATCGCCTGAGAAGGCTGAATGGCATTCACCAAACCGCCATCTGCCGACAACTCGTAAGGATCCCACTGGTTGACGTGCAGATCGTCTTCTGTCGCCTCGGGATGAGAGAGCAGATGAACGCCCATATAGTACAGGCTCTCGATGGTTCGCACACTCGTAGTACCCACAGCAATCACCTCGCAATGGTGCTGCAGGAGCTTCTCCAACGTATGACGGTGCACCACGATATACTCGGTGTGCATGCGGTGGCCCTCTATCTCAAGACTCTTCACCGGCTTGAAAGTACCAGCGCCCACATGAAGGGTAACCTCCTCACGCTCAATGCCATGGCGGTCGATGTCCTGCAATACGGCATCGGTGAAATGAAGTCCGGCAGTAGGAGCAGCCACACTGCCCTTTATCTTCGAGTAAACCGTCTGATAGGTAGTCTTGTCGCTCTCCTCGGTGGCACGGTTGAGATAAGGCGGAATAGGCAACTCGCCCACGGTCTCAAGAATCTCGGCAAAAGAGACCTGCGTGTTGTCCCAGTCGAAGTCGACCCAATAGTTGGTTCCACCACCCTTCGCCACCATAGAGGCAGCCTCCGAGCCTAAGGCGTCGCCACGGCGCATGGTGGCAGAGAGTGTAAGCTGATGCCCCTTGATTTCGAAGTCGCGCTTCAGACTGCCCTCCTTCCACTTCTTCAGGTTGCCTATCATGCAGAGCCATGAGCAATGTCCAGTCGTCTGGAACATGAGCTCATAGTCGGTAGGATCGGCAGGCTCCATGAGGAAGACCTCTATCAGGGCACCCGTCTCCTTGCGGAAATGCAGACGCGCCTGAATCACCTTGGTATTGTTGTAAACCATCAGTCCGCCCTTGGGCAGGTATTCAGGCAAATGGTAGAACACATCCTCACCTACCTCACCATGACGGTAGAGAAGGAGTTTGGAATGGTCGCGCTGCGCCAAGGGGAACTTGGCAATGCGCTCATCAGGAAGGGGGTAATTGTAATCGCTAATTTTTATATGTTTTGTATCCATTATGGTTGAATTTTAATGTTACACTCCTCCAGCCATGACTATCGCCCGCAAGAAGGCATAGACCAGGGTGAAAGCCAGGATGCAGAGTATCTTGTCGATATCGTCGTGGTCGTAACCCGTGGGAGTGTACTGGTCGGAGATATATGTGATGTGGGGTGACACCTTGTAATACAGTTTCAGATAACCTATGTAGCCCACGACACCGATGACAGCACCCACAAGGAGTCCGCAGAGAATGTCGGAGGGATAGTGCATGCCGAGATACAGGCGTGTCCAGCAGTTGAGCAGCGACCACGAGAAGAGGGCGATGGCGAGGCGCTTGCCCCTCATGAGGAGCGAGAAGAACATCGCTATCGACATGGTATTGGCAGCATGAGCCGAGAAGAAGCTGTAGCCACTGCCACGAAGGTTGCCCACCACCTGAATGGTGTATTTCAGGATGGGGTCGTTGTTGGGGCGCCATCGTTCCACCAAGGGTTTTACCACGCCATCGGTGATACCCTCGGAAAGAGCCACACAGACGAGTGCTCCCATTACCGCCAGACCAATCTGCGCCATCGTCTCATTGTTGCGCACAATGATGTAGAAGAGGATGAGATAAAGCGGTATCCAGGTGAGCCCCGACGTAAGGACGAGCGCTAACTGGTCGATGAACAGATTGTCGCTTCCATTGAAGAAGTGGAGCACCTCGAGATCGGTGAGAAGACATGAGCCAAACATCATATTTCCTCCAGTTGTTTGGTTTCTATCCATCCATCTCTTCCATCTGCCAGGTGGATGCCACGCCAGCCATCCATAGAGCGGTCGGTGATGTCGACACGCGTTCCCTCATGAATGACAAACTGGTCGGCGCTCTGTCGGGAAGGAGTCTTCTTGACATTGACCGTAGGAGCCACGATGATGGCACCCGTGCGGTTGACGAGTATCTGTTTCTGCTGATAGGCAAAGAGCGAACTCAAGAGGAAGACGACAAAGAAGAGGATGCCGCCGAAGAAGCCGGCCTTGCGCAACAACAACTGGGGCGCGAAGAGATAGACCAGCACCAATACCAAGGCCAGGATGATGGACAGGATGCCCGTCTTGGCCCAGTTGTCGACACTGGTGAAGTTGACCAGCGCCTTGTACCAGGTGACGAAGAACATCTCGCTGACAGGAGTGATCTTGTCGATGGTCTTGCTGCGAGCAAACTGCAGGTTGAAGTTGATGTCCTCGTCGCCGGGCGACAGCAGATGGGCACGTTCGTAAGCCAGGACAGCCTTGGTGATGTTGTCGGTGCGATAATAGGCATTGCCGAGGTTGTAGTAGACCTCGGGCGAAACACCGTTCTTGAGCAGGTCCTCATAGTCCTTGATGGCCTGCTGATAGTTGCCCTTGGTGTACTCGGTGTCGGCGTTCTGCTTGGTGACAGCAGAGGCAGAGAGGCTGAAGCCAATGAAGATGAGCAGCAGCACCACACCGAAGGTATAGTCGCCCTGACGGGCAGAAGTCTTCTTGCCCTGCTTGCGGGCAGCCTTGATGGCATTCTCTATTTCCATAATAGCAGTCATGGCTGAATCGAAAGTCTTGTTCATATTGCCGGCAGGGTCGCCAGGAGCATAGCGCTCAAACTCACACTCGTCGAGAGCCTGGGTAAACTTCTCTATGGTGTCGGCATCAACGGAGTGAGCCAACAGCTTATCCTGAATATTCTCGCGCGAGAGCTGTTCGACAGGCATATTGAGCTTATAGCTGACGTAGCCCCACAAGGCTCTGAGCACCTCGTCGTAGAACTCGCCCTGCTTGCGGGCCATCATCAGGGTGCGCGCCTTCTTGAGTCGCTTGGTGGCTATCTTGTTGGCCTTGTTGGAACGCATCTTCACGATGTCGGCATTCTCGATGGCACGGCGGCGGAAGGCGATGAGCAGACCGATGAAGGCGATGAGAGGCACCATCAGACTCGTCCAATAACCAAAGCTGCCATAGAACATATCGTCGATGTCGCAAAGCTTGCTCTTGCCCAACTTCAGGGCATGAATGTCCTTGTCGGCATTGCTGTAGTTGGCCGACGACGAACCGTCTGAGCCGTCGCCCTGCTCCACGTTGAGGGTGAAGGGCTGGGTCTTGATGGTGCGGTAAGCATTGGTCTTGGTGTCGTAGTAGGTGAACTCTACCGATGGAATGGTGTACTTGCCCGGGTTGCGCGGAACAGCGAGGAAGTCGTAAACCATGTTGCCCTCCACACCGTTCTGGGTGAGCTTGGTCTTGTCGGTGATCTTGGCGTCATACTGGTCGAAGTCTTTCGGCAGGTTGAGCACAGGCTGCTTGAGGAGTTTCAGATTTCCGATGCCTCCCACTACCACACGGATGCTGATGGGATCGCCAGCCTTCACGTCGTTCTTGTCGAGCGTGGCAGAGATATTGAAGCGGCCTACTCCACCCGAGAAGTTGGCAGGACGTGCAGGCAGCGGGTCCACCTGAATGGTAATGCCAGGCGCCTTGATAGCCTTATGCACCTCCACATAACCCGAGCCGCCATTGAAGAAAGCCTCGATGGGGTCGACATTGCGGTTCTGCTGCACCACGATACCCTTGAAGGTGATGGAAGGAATCTCGAGCTTGCCCGTCATCTGAGGATACATGACGTACTGACTCCAGGTGACACAACGGTAAGGACGGCCGTTGATGACCTCGTTGTGAAGCACTTTCTGCTGTGGCTGTGGCACCTCCTGAGAGTGGAAGCCCTTCAGATCGGGCATCTTGCCGTCGAGCTGGGTAAGGTCGACCTGTGTATAGACCTTATAGGTAAGGAGCACAGGCTCCTGTTCGTGCACACGCTTCTTGTTGGCAGTGACCTTGATGAAGAGGTCTTTGCCCGAGATGGCAGAACCCGCCTGACGCATGCGAGGCTCATCGGCATCATCGTTGTGCATCCTGGGTGCTCCGCCAGAGTTGTGAGCATGGCCCGAGACGGTGATCTTGACAGGATGGGCTGCGAGCTTCTTGCCATAAACCAGTGCATGCGAGGTACCGATGGTGTAAGTTCCAGCCTTGCCTGCATAGAGCGTGTAGGTGATGATGAAAGAGGAAGAAGAGCTGGTGTGGCCGTTGACCACCTGATAGCTCGACTGCGAAGAGGTGTAGGGTCCGGCTATCACCTCCAGTCCATCGGGCACATTGCCCATACGGAACTCCTCCACTTCACGGGCGTTGACCGTATAGGCTACTCTGAAGTTCTCGCCAGCAGCAACATGTGTTGGTGCAGATACCGCCACATGCTGCGCCTTGGCTTCCTCCGCCAGGCCCAGCATCACGAATATCATCAATGTGTACCATTCTATTTGCTTCATAATGAAATGATGTTTGCTTATTGTTTTACCAGTTCTTGTCGTACTGCCTGCGTCGTGGCTGACTCATCGCCTTCTGCATCTTCTGCTTGGTGGCCTTCTCCTGCTGCACGGCTGCATTGAGCAACTGCTCGGCATTGTCACGGCTCATCTTGTCCTGCTCGGGCTTCTGTGACTGGTTGTTCTTATCTTTGTTTTGATTATTTTTCTGCTTGTTCTGATCCTTGTTCTGATCCTTGTTCTTGTTCTGATCCTTGTTCTTGTTGTTCTTGTCGTTGCCGCTCTTGTTCTTGTTTTGGTTCTGCTGGTTCTTCTGATTCTTCAGCTGATGCTTGCAGAGCGCCAGGTTGTAGCGGGTCTCGTTGTCCTGAGGATTGTTGCGCAGCGCCATCTTGTAACATTCTATTGCCTTGGCAAACTCCTGATGGTTCTGCATGATGACGCCCATGTTGTGGAAACTCTTGGCGCGGCGTATCTTGTTGGTGGTCTGCATGTCGGCAGACTTGGCAAACTGCTGCATGGCGAGCGAGTCTTTCTGCTGCATCATGAGCGCACAGCCCAGGTTGTAGACCGCCTGTGGATTGTTGGCATTGCGGGCTATCGCCTTGCGATACTGCACCTCGGCAGCAGTCCATTTGCGTGCCCTGTACTGGCGGTTGCCCTGACGGATGAAGGTGCGGTCGTTCTGTGCCAGTGCTGCAACTGTACTGACAAGGAGCAGCCCCAACAGCAGGCACAGCCTGCGCAGCCGCAGGGTCGGTATGATATGATAAGTTAGATACATTTCGATTAATATTTAATGTGTAAAGAACTTCACGTTGCGGAGAAGCGGATTCTTCACCTCGAGCATACAGATGTCGAGGATGAGCAGGAGGATGACCAGGATGCCTACAGCCTGGAACTGCTCGTCGTACTCGCTATAGATGACGGTGTCGGTCTCGCCCTTCTGCAACTTGGAGAGGTCGTCGTTGAGTGCCTGCTCCGCATCGCTGGTGTTGTCGACGTGAATATACTGTCCACTGCCAGCCTGAGCCAACTGTCGGCACATCTGCTCGTTGAGGGCAGTCATCACGGTGTTGCCCGTACGGTCTTTGAGATAAGAGCCGTCGCCCATAGGAATGGGGGCTCCCTTGGTGCTTCCTATTCCCAGAATGAAGACATTGATGCCTTTATTCTTGGCTGCCTTGACAGCATCCTCGGCTCCCGGCTCATGGTTCTCGCCATCGGTAATGACGATGATGGCGCGTCCCACATGGTCTTGCTGGGTGAAGCTCTTGGTGGCCAGGTCGATGGCTGCAGCAAAGTTGGTGCCCTGGGTCTGGATGAGGGCTGGTGTGGTGTTCTGCAGGAACATCTTGGCAGACACGTAGTCGCTGGTGATAGGCAACTGCACGAAGGCATCGCCGGCAAAGACGATGAGACCTATCTTGTCGTTGGTGAACTTGTCGACCAGGTTCTCCACCAGCATCTTGCTCTTGTCGAGTCGCGAAGGAGCCACATCCTCTGCCAACATCGAGTTGGAGATGTCGAGACAGATGATGGTCTCAATGCCCTGACGCTTGTCGTGAGAAATCTTGCTGCCCATCTGTGGACGCGCCACCATGAGGATGAGCAGGGCTAAGGCTGCAAGCAGCAAGCCGAACTTCACCGTGGGGCGATAAGATGACACATTGGGCATAAGGGCTTTCAACAGCTCAGGGTCGCCAAACTTTCGGAGCTTGGCCCTTCTCCTTCGCCATCCTATGAACCTCACCAGTACGAGTACCGGCAACATCCACAGCAGCCACAAATATATTGGATCTTCAAATCTTAGCATATTCATTTAATATTAATTGAACTTCGGCTCGTCCCTTCCCTATGGGATTCTTCTGAGCCAGGTGATGCGAAGCAATATCTCTGCGAGCAGTACCAACAGGGCTGCAAGGGCAAAAGGCTGATATGCCTCGTAGCGCTTGGCGAAATGGGTGACATTCATCTTCGTCTTCTCCAACTTGTCGATGTCGTGGTAGATGCGCTTCAGCTCGGCGTTGTTGGTGGCGCGATAGAAGTTGCCATCAGTGGTACGGGCAATGTCCCTAAGTGTCTCGGTGTCAATCTCCACAGGCATGTTGACGTACTGAACGCCAGCTGCTGTGGGCATAGGGTAAGGAGCCACCTTGTTGGTTCCCACACCGATGGTGTAGACTCTGATGCCAAAGCTCTTGGCTATCTCGGCGGCCGTCATAGGCGAAATGTCACCGGTGTTGTTGCTGCCGTCGGTCAGGAGGATGACCACCTTGCTCTTGGACTTGGAGTCCTTCAGACGGCTGACAGCATTGGCGAGACCCATACCCACCGCCGTTCCGTCGTCGATGAGTCCACGGGCAGTAATGTCGGTACGGGTGTCCTGCAACAGGCGCAACAGACTGGCGTGGTCGGTGGTCATAGGACACTGGGTGAAGGCCTCACCTGCAAAGATGGTAAGACCGATGTTGTCGTTGGGACGGCCCGAGATAAACTCGTGAGCCACATCCTTGGCAGCCTCCATACGATTGGGTTTCAAGTCTTCTGCCAACATAGAGGTAGAGACGTCCATCGCCATCATGATGTCGATGCCCTCCACCGTCTTGTTGTCCCAGGAGTTGTGGGTCTGCGGACGAGCCATCGCACAGACGATGAGCACGAAGCACAGACATCTGAGCATCATGGGCAGATGGACAAGGCGCTGGCGCAGGCTCTTGGGAGCATAGGCAAACTGCCGGGTGTCGCTCAGCCTCATGGTAGGCTCGTTCTTCTTCCTGTACAGGAAATACCATAATATATAAGGTATCAGCAACAGGAGCAACAGAAAATATGCTTTACTTGCAAATTCCATGTTTTTATAATATTATTCTTTTTTATTCTATACTCCTACATCAGCAGCATGCAGGCACCATAGATCACGTAGGCGGTGATGGCTGCCATGACAATCGCTCCACCCCAGAGCAAAGCCTTGATGAGCTTGCGCTGACTGCGCGTCTTGCGATCCTGGTCGGTAAGCTCGGGAGCTACCTTCTCCTCGACGGTCTGCTCGTTGGTCTTCGTCTGGTCGATGAAGTTGATGGCGTTGACCAGATTGGCGTCATTCTCGCCAAGGAAGGTCTCGTACTTGGCAAACTTCACGAGGTCGGCAGTACGGAAGAGCTGTTTCAACTCGTCTATCATCTTCTGGTCGCCTGCCGACTGCAGATGCTCTATAATCTCGCCGCTGGTCATCTCCATGGCACGGAAGCCAAAGCGCTGCTCTATGTACTCGCGCAGCGTGGTGGTGAGGCGGGTGTAGTATTCCTTCTGAGTCTCCTGCGACTCGGTGTGCTGCTGCTTGATGACATTGATCTCGCTGAGCGCCTTCTCGTGGGCTGGCACGCGCTTCACGATGCGCATACGAATCACGATAGGTTTGTTCTGACGGAGGCGCTGCCAGAGCCACAGCATGACACCGAAGAGTAAGAGTACCAGAATGCTGAGCCAGAACAGAGGACTCCACTCACTCCATAGGAAGGGATTGTCCTGTACGTCCTTGGGGGGATAGAACTGGTTGGGATGAACCGTATCCACAGGCACCGTGAGCACCTTGAGCGCCAACTGATTGCCCTGACAGGTCTTGCCGTTGACCTTGACCTGAAGGGCTGGTACAGCGTAGACCTTCTCATCGAAAGAGGTGAGCGTATAGTCGCGGCTTATCTGTAGCCTGCCGCCGTCGAGCTCGGCGGTGTCGGCATCGCTCTGCTCCACCACCTCGATGCCCGGAGTGAGCATCTGTGACGGCTTGAACGAAGGCAGCACCACCTTGGCACCCTTGGCAGCGGTGACCTTGAGATGAAGCTTCGTCTGCTCGCCTATCAGGATCTGCAGAGAATCGAGCTTCTGCACCACCTCCTGGGCTGAGGACCCTAATGGCAACAGCATCAGGAAGGCAAGCATCATGATGATAATATTCTTCTGTTTCGTCATTTTTCTTTTCCCTATTGGTTTACTTCTCCGCTTTTCAGCCCCGCTGCATGAACAGGTTGAGCAGAGCACGTGAGAAGTCTTCGTTGGTGGCGACAGCCGTCCAGTCGACCTTGCTCTTGGCAAAGGTTTCGCGCAACAGCTGCTCGCGCATCATCCAGTGGCGGGTGTGCGCCTGACGCAGTTTCTTGGAACTGGTGTCAATATACATCTCGTGACCTGTCTCAGCATCGCACACCTTGAGGAGTCCGATGTCGGGCAACGCCTTGGCACGTGGATCGTACACCTGAATGGCAGCCACATCGTGCTTCTGATTGGCAATCTGAAGGGGATGCTGAAAGTCCTTGTCATCGAAGAAGTCGCTGATGACGAAGGCTGTGCAATGGCGCTTCATCACCCGTGTGAAGTACTCCAAAGCCACGCCGATGTCGGTGCGCTGGCTCTGAGGATGAAAATCGAGCATCTCGCGGATGATGTAGAGAATGTGCTTGCGGCCCTTCTTGGGCGGGATGTATTTCTCTATTCGGTCGGAGAAGAAGATGACACCTATCTTATCGTTGTTCTGAATGGCGCTGAAGGCCAGGGTGGCTGCAATCTCGGTAGCCATGTCGCGCTTCATCTGACGTGTGGTACCGAAGTCGAGAGAGCCACTTACGTCGACCAACAGCATCACGGTAAGCTCGCGCTCCTCCTCGAACACCTTGACAAAGGGACGATGGAAACGGGCGGTCACATTCCAGTCGATGTCTCTCACGTCGTCGCCATACTGGTACTCCCTCACCTCGGCGAAGGCCATACCCCTGCCCTTGAAGGCCGAGTGATACTGGCCTGCAAAGACATTCTGGCTGAGACCGCGAGTCTTGATCTCGATCTTGCGTACTTTCTTTAAGATATCTTGTGTGTCCATTTATTACTTATTCCTCAAAATCAAGGTACTTCCACCTTATTAATTATGCGGCTCACGATTTCCTCGCTGGTCACATTGGAAGCCTCTGCCTCGTAGGAGAGTCCCACACGATGGCGGAGCACGTCGTGAGCCACGGCACGCACATCCTCAGGAATCACATAGCCGCGGTGCTTGATGAAGGCATAAGCCCTGGCTGCCTTGGCAAGAGAGATGCTGGCACGTGGACTGCCGCCAAAGGTAATCATATCCTTGATGTCGGACAGACCGTAACGCTCGGGATAACGAGTGGCGAAGACGATGTCGGCAATGTACTGCTCTATCTTCTCGTCGATGTAAACCTCGCCCACTATCTGGCGAGCCTTCAGTATCTCGTCGGCTGTGGTGACGGGATGTACCTCGGGCAGACCTCCGGCGATGTTCTCACGGATGATGAGCTTCTCTTCCTCAAGGGTAGGATAGTCGATGATGACCTTGAGCAGAAAACGGTCCACCTGTGCCTCGGGCAACTGATAGGTTCCCTCCTGCTCTATTGGGTTCTGCGTAGCCATTACAAGGAACGGACTGGGCAGTCGGAAAGTCTCGTCGCCGATGGTGACCTGATGCTCCTGCATCGCCTCGAGCAGCGCACTCTGCACCTTGGCAGGAGCACGGTTGATCTCATCTGCCAATACGAAGTTGGCAAACACAGGACCCTTCTTCACATGGAAGGTCTCGTCCTTCTGAGAATAAATCTGTGTACCCACCACGTCGGCAGGCAACAGGTCGGGAGTAAACTGAATGCGGCTGAAGTCAGCGCTGATAAGCTGAGAGAGGGTCTTGATGGCCAAGGTCTTTGCCAGACCAGGTACGCCTTCGAGCAGGATGTGGCCATCGCTCAGAAGACCTATTAGGAGACAGTCTACAAGATGTTTCTGTCCTACAATCACTTTGTTCATGCCCATCACCAGATTGGTGACAAACTGGCTTTGTTGTTCTATCCGGATGTTGAGCTCACGGATGTCAATAGATTCTGCCATAATACTATTCTGTTTTTGTTGTATATTCCGTTAGTCGGTTTACCTGTTTCCTTGCGCCAGCAGGTACTGCAGAAAGCCCTTGCCGCGCAAAATCGAACGCAAAAGTAAACATTTAGGGAGAAAAAAACGAATATCACACTCTAAATAATATTAAAAATGGCACTTATTTCCTTTATTTAAGAAACTTTCAATATAAAAAAGCACAAAGGCTTTTGAATTAAAAAAGATTTTATCTATCTTTGCATAAGATAAACTGCACCTCAGCAAAATATTCAAGTAAACTTGATATGATGCATTCGGTTTGTTTTATCTTTGCATAAGATAAACTGCACCTCAGCAAAATATTCAAGTAAACTTGACTAAGGTTTGCAAAGTAAACAAGCAGCACGCCCTGAACCAACGGTCACTGACCGAAGGGAATTGAAAATCGCAGGCCGAAGGGGAAAGCAAAGGTAAAGGGCAGAAGCTCATAGCCCAGGGCAATGGATATAAGCAGCACGCCCTGAAAGGGCAGAAGCTCTTAGC
>OGFF01003365.1_pt1 | contig 12069 bp, 11 predicted proteins | sample 1570751 | NCBI WGS metagenome assembly OGFF01 (sample SAMEA2581951, study PRJEB24529) | metagenome | biome: Human gut stool | place: China | collected 2011 | reverse complement strand
CCGTCCGGCGGAGCCGGACGCCATGATTCCGAACTCCGCATTACGCATTAAAAAAAGCTTCCGGGGCGGAATAACTTCCGCCCCGGCACGCATGTATTTCACGTTCACTTCCTGAACGCCATCGAGATTATATCCTTGAATTTGAGCCTGCTGCCGTTGTGGAGTATTATCATCTCGTAAACTCTCGCAACGATAACTGCGACCAGGACGACGAATACCGCCAGGATAAGCACCGCCGCCAGCACCTGCCCCAGGGAGAGAGTACCCAGGAGGAGCGCCGAGGGGAGCGAGAACGGGGAGCTTACCGGGAAGAAGTAGGAGAACAGCTGCATGGAATTGCTGGAAGCCGCGCCGCTCTCGAAGCTCTCAGCGTTGAATATCACGGGGAAATACGCGAGGTAGAATCCCAGGACGCCGATCAGGGAATAGGGCTGCATTGCCTGGGCGAGGTCCTCCATTCTGCTGACGGAGGCTCCCACCAGGGCGGCGATGAGCGCATAGAACAGGAATCCCAGAATGAATATCACCAGGATAAGCACGAAGGTCAGCGGACTTATCGTGCCGAAGCTGCCGGAAAGCGCCTGGGCTATCTCAGCGTCCTGCCCGGTCTGCGCCGCCGGATTCTCCATTATCCTCATGATGTCGCCGCCGATGCCGAAGGGCGCGGTTGCGGCAAAGGTAGCCGCTCCCAGTCCGGCAATGACCAGGAACTGCGCAATGGATACCAGGCACATCGCCAGCACCTTGCCGATGACCACCGCCAGGGGGCGCACCGAGGTAAGCAGAAGCTCCATGACCCGGGAGGTCTTTTCCGTTGCGATGGACTGCGCCACCGTCTGACCGTAGGCGAAGATGAATATGAACAGAACCAGTGAGAACACTATCGGCACAATGTAGTTTATCGCGGATTCCAGCACGCTCCACTCATCGGAGCCTGCCTGTATCTTGGAGGTGGAATAGTACCGCTGGGTGGCGGCGAAGTCCTCCGGCTTCACGCCGAGGTCGAGCATGTTGCGGTATTTCAGCAGCGTCACCATTACTCCGGAAACCGCGTCAATGGAATCCCCGTCGGTGTCGGGGGAATAGAACGTTTTGACGCTGTATCCCGTCACAGTACCGTCACTTTGTTCGGCGGTCACCGTCACAAGCACCTGCCCGGATTCCGCGCCGGAAAGGCTGTCGATGGTCGCGGTGATATCCTCCGTGCGCTCCGGCAGGGGGAATCCCATCTGCTGAAGCCCGGCGAGGTCGTCATCTGTGAGCGCCCCGGTGCTGTCTGCCACATATACCTTTGAGATGCAGATATCCGTGGAATCGCTGCCGTCCCCGGAGATATCCTCCCCGGCGCCGGCGAGCTTCGGGATCACGTTCAGACCGGCGGTGATGAGCACCGTTATCAGCGCGAGGATAACAGTCCCCACGATGAAGGACTTAGTTTTCACGAACTGCACGAACGTGAATCCGAACACCTTTTTCCAGCCGCGTGTGTTGTTACTTTTCATCAGACTCACCAACCTTTTCTATGAATATCTCGTTGAGGGACGGCTCGCGCAGCTCGTACTTTATCAGCGGGATACCCCGGGACATTATCTTCCCGAGCAGGGCGTGCGCCTGCTCCTCGCTCTGCACGTTATAGCTGGAGCCGTTGGGAGTTTCCTCCACGGCGGTCAGTCCGCATTCCTGCGCCAGGGCGGTGATATCCCCCTCGCACTTCACGGTGAGCTTCACCCTGCCGTAGCCCTTCTTTATCTCGTTGAGGTCGCCCTGGAGCACCGTCTTTCCCTTGTTGAGAATGACTATCCCCCGGCAGAATTCCTCAATAGTGGACATCTGGTGGCTGGACATGATGACGTACTTGTTCTTCTTTATCTCCTCCCGGATAACGCTCTTGAAAAGCTCCGCGTTCACCGGGTCAAGTCCGCTGAGGGGCTCGTCGAGTATCAGCAGCTCCGGGTCCGGGGCGAGGGCGGCAATGAGCTGTATCTTCTGCTGATTGCCCTTAGAGAGCTGCTCCGCGCGCATGTTGCGGTATTCCTGCACGCCCAGCCGCTCGAACCAGTAGTCCAGCGCCTTCACCGCCTGGGGCTTCTTCATTCCCTTGAGGGAGGTGAAATACAGCAGCTGTTCCATGATCTTGTATTTCGGGTATAGTCCGCGCTCCTCCGCGAGGTAGCCTATGGATTCGTTCGCGGTGCAGAATCTCTTTCCGTGCCAGGTCACTGAGCCGCTGTCCGCGCTGAGCATTCCCAGGATTATGCGGATAGACGTGGTCTTTCCAGCGCCGTTTGTTCCCAGAAGTGCGAACACCCCCGGCTCCGTCATCTCGAAGCTTAGCCCGTCCACTGCTCTGTAGCTGCCGTAGGTCTTGACTATATTATCCACTTTAAGGGACATCAGAATCACGCTCCTTTTTAACTGTTTATATGCTGTATATACAGTATAATCTGTTTCTCTGGATTTGTCAAGGGGGGAAAGCGGATTTTCTGAAAAAATTTTCCGGCAGGGGATTTTTGCTGACTATTTCTATTACTCGGGAAATATCTTTATACAAATTTATGCCAAAAGGGCCATTCAGGATATTGCAAAGTAATCGTTTTTATGCTATAATAAGCGCAAGCGCTTATTATAATTCAAATCGCCTTGCACATACGTCCGCCGCTGGCGGACTCCGTGCATATCGGCGAATTACAGCATATCCTTTCGGATATGCTGTAATGGGCGCAAGCACTTATTATATCCAAATTGCCTTGCCATACCCAGCATACCGACATAAAATAAAAAGGAATACACACCCCAGGAGGTAAAAAACATGTTCTGTCCATACTGTGGGAGTCAGCTGAACGACGGCTCCATTTTCTGCTCCACCTGCGGAAGCAAACTAGACGACCTGACCGGTCAGGAATCCCCCCAGGAGGTCACGGCTGCCCCCGGCGGAATGCCCATGGCAGGAAGCTCCGGAGATGAAATGCCCTCCATCGGCGGCGCGCAGGCTCCCTCCCCGGTGTCCCTCAGGAAATCCGGGAGTGACGCGGATTCCGGCGAGATGTCCGGCGTAACTCCGCCGCCCTTCCCGGGGACTGGCTCCGGAAATCCCACCGCAGGCGCCCCGGATTTCACCGACTTCTCCGGTGTAACTCCGCCGCCTTTCCCGGGGACGAATTCCGGGAATCCTGCCGGAATACCCGAGCAGTACGGCGCGCCGGCTAACGTAGTCACCGAGATACCCCCGGAATTCGGACAGCCCCAGCCGGAAGTATCCGCAGTACGCCCGGTGAAGCACAGCAAGCTTCCTCTGATCATCGTGCTGATAGTCCTCGGAGTGCTCATCGCAGGCGGCGCGCTTACATACGTCATCACCCTCAACAACGGCACCCTCTACCGAATCGGCGGCGTGCAGAAGATATACGACCTGACCCACCTGTGCGTGCAGCACCACTACCTTGACGCGGACTGCGAGAATCCCGAGCGCTGCGAGATTTGCGGCAGCGAAAAGGGCGAGGCGCTCGGTCATGACTGGGTGGAGGCGACCTGCACCACTCCGCGCACCTGCTCCGTATGCGGCAAGACGGAGGGAACCACCGCCCCCCACGACTGGACGGAAGCCACCTGCACCACCGCCCGGACCTGCTCCGTATGCGGCGCCACCGACGGCTCCCCCCTCGGTCACACCACCGGTTTCGGTACCTGCACGCGCTGCGGCGAGAAGATCACCGACCTGGAAGATGAGTTCTACGATATCCTGAGTGTTGCCGGCGACGGCGACAGCTATTTCAGCATAGGCTACGACTACATGCTGGAATCTGACGGAAGCGCCATCTCCTATTATTCCTCGGCTCTCAGCGCCACCTACTACTTCTCCCTGGCGAAGGACAAATACTCCCAGGCGGCTGACCTGTGCGGCAGCTATCCGGAATTCTCAGAGCTGAAGCGCTGCCTGAACTCTATCGCAAACTACCTCCCCACGGAATACCCGGACTACACCGTGGACAGCGTTTCCGACTACGTTGACGCAGTTATCGACGCGTCCTACGCCGCCCAGGACTACGCAGACGTCGCCCTGGAACTGCTCGACCTTCTGTAATCCCACACATCACGATTTTTCTTTGATTAAGCGAGGTAATTGCTATGGTATGCGACAAATGCGGCGCCGAACTCAAAGATGACGCCCTCTTCTGCAACGTATGCGGCGCGAACACCGTCCTTGCGCAGCTCGCCGCCAAAAAGGCGGTAGACCCCAGGACTACCGCCGCCGCAAAAAAGCCCGTTCCCAGAACTCCCACCAGAACTGCCGGAAATGCCGCTCCGGCTGCCGCTCCTAAGCCTCCAGTGAATACTGCGAAGCCTGCGGCGAATGCTCCGAAGCCGGCGGTCAATACTGCGAAGCCAGTCGGGAATGCTCCGAAGCAGGCGGCGAATACTCCGAAGCCTGCAACGGGCGCGGCGAATCCTGCGGCGCAGAAGCAGGCGGTAAATACGCAGAAACCGGCGGTGAATTCCGCGAAGCCTGCAAATCCCACCGCGCCTGCCGGGAATCCCTCAAGCGCCCCGGCGAACCCGGTGAAATCCCGTCCGAAGAAGTCCCCGGTGAATCCTCCGGCAGGAGCCGCGCAGAAGCCCGCGGAGAATACTCCCCGGGCGGAGGAGCCGCAGGAGCCTGCCCCCACGATAATATTCACGGGACACCCCAGCGACCTGGTCATTCCGCGGCAGGAACTCCCGGAGGAACCCGAGAAATCCACCGCCGCCCCCCTGACCCACAAGGAGGAATCCATGCCGGAGGTGGGAATGGACACCGCCCAGCAGTACTACAGCTCCAAAAGCGGCGCGACGGGCAGGGCGCGGCTCTCTCCGGGAATAGACGACGCGATGATCACCGGAAACAAGCAGGAATCAAACCATGTGATGGGTATCGACCCGGACCTCACCACGCGCACGGTGAAGCCGATACGCGTGATAAACTGGACTCCGCTGAAGGTCGTGCTGAAGATCCTGGCAATAATCCTCGCGGTGGCGGTCGCCGCCGGGGTCGTGATGTATTTCACGGGCATGCTCTACAAATTCGGCGTGGTCGAGAAGGTGTACCAGATGACCGGAATATGCATTCAGCACCACTACGAGCCTATCGACGACGACAACCAGCAATGCACGATCTGCAGAAAAATCACAGAACGTCCGCTTGACCTTACGTCCAATAGCGACACCTCTCCGGATAACACAAGTAATTGACCACAGCCACTCAAAAGCATAAAAAACGGGCGGATTTTATATCCGCCCTTACGTTTTATTATAGGACCTGCCACGCCATTGTTCGTTTGTGCTGGGAAGATTCATAATTCGGAATTCGGAATTCGGAATTCGGAATCATGGTGTCCGGCTCCGCCGGACGGATTTCAATGATATGCGGATTTATAGGAGCCGCGCTATTGCTCGGGTGAAAACGTATTTGTTTTGTGGCTCCTTTCCCCGAATGCCTGCCGGGGCTACCCGGCTCGGGTGACAGCCTTTTTTCTTTAAGGTCCCCTTCCCCGTATTCGCTGGCGGGCGTGCCCGACCGGCACAAAGAAAGGAGGCCGTATTGCGATTACCGGGAAACTGGTTCAGGGTGTTCGTAATACGACCCCTCTCAAAGAGTGAGTCAAAGTAAAACCTTCTCTGTAAGCCCGAAGGAGAAAACGCGTTGAATCAGCAGCTTTACCTGATCGAAACGGTGAGCCGGAACGGGGGACCCGCAAGGTTTACCATAACGTATCACGCTAGGAACCGATCTCTGTGCGTTGCTTCGGACTGCATTCTTCCGGAATGCAGCGGCTTTGCCTGCGCAAAGAAACCTGCCTTCACCGGGGAACCTTACACTGCCCTGCGCCCTGACCCGTCTGCCGGACTTCGCAGAAAGGCTGTGATAGCTGACTCCGTGTGTACCCGGAAATCAGGCGCATGATATGCGAGATTCTGAAAGAACGCGCCGCCGCCCTGGAAGGCACCGCCGGTGGCACGCCGGAACTCCAGCCGTTCGCGGAATCACCCGTCAACGCTCCCGATAGCGGACTGCGAAACCTGTCACAGCTTTTATTCCTCTTTAATTTTACCCCATTTCACACAAAAAGTCAAGGGCTTTTGGCAAATTTCCCCGACAAATATGCGATTTTCGTCTACAAACCGACTGCCGCCGGGATTCCCGGAGCGCCCCGGGGTCAGAAGCTCACAAGTTCGCCCAGGACAGCGAGCAGATACCGCCCGAAAGTCATGCGCGGAACCTCCGCGGCGGCGACTATATCCGACCGGAAAACCTCCGTCCCGTCCAGCGTCACCAGGAACTCCCCAAGGAACTGCCCCTTCTCCACCGGAGCCTCCACCCCCTCCACGAAGGTGTAGCTGTATTTCACGCCGGAGGACCTCCCCTTCTTTATCACGCACTCCCCCAGGGCGCTCACCATCGGGCGCACCTCCGGGGATTCGCCGCGCGTCACCGGGACAGGCTTCAGCTCCCGGCTGTCCACCGTGGGGGTGTATTTCTCGAACCCCGTGAAGCCGTAGTCCAGCAGCTCCTCCGCCCGGTCGAACCGCGCCGGGTCCTCTCCGCATCCCAACACCACCGCCACCAGGCGCATTCCGCCGCGCTCCGCGCACACCGTAAGGCAGCAGCCGGCGCCGTCCGTGGTCCCGGTCTTTCCGCCGAGTATCCCATCGTAAGTCCGCACCAGCTTGTTGGTGTTCAGCAGCTGCGTGCCCCCTCCGCGCAGATAGTCCAGCCACGTCAGCAGCCAGCCGCGGTAGTATTCCTTCTGCACAAGCTCCGCCGTCATCACCGCGATGTCCTCCGCCGTGGAGTAGTGCCCCTCCGCGTCGAATCCAACGCAGCCGGTGAACTTCGTGCCCCTCAGCCCCATGGACTTCGCCCGGCGGTTCATCAGCTTCACGAACTGCGCCTCGCTGCCGGCGGTGTGCTCCGCGAGGGCTATGCAGGCGTCGTTGGCGGAGCTGACGATGACTGCCTCCAGAAGCTCCGCGGCGGTCATCTCCTCCCCCGGCTCCAGCCAGATCACCGAGCCCTCCGCCGAGGACGCGTAGGAGGACGCCGCCACCCTGTCCTCCAGCTTCAGCGTGCCGTCGTCAATGAAATCCGCCAGCACGAGCAGCGACATCACCTTCGTTATGGAAGCCATCGGGAGCTTCTCCGCCGCGTTGACGGAATACAGCACCTGCCCCGTTTCCGCCTCCATCAGCAGCGCGGCACGGGGCGCGGAATCCCCCTGCGCGGACTCCGCCGCGGATTCCGCGCACGCCCTCCCGGGCAGGAATATCACCGCCGCACACAGCAGCGCGCATACGGCGGAAAGCCGGAATCTCCTCAAACGCAAAAAACCACCCCCATAATAAATTCGGAATCAGTCATTACATTGTATGTCCGGGGATAAAAAAAATTCCGGAAATGAGCGGATCACCTATTGACAAATCCCGTGGAGTGGTGTATAATACAATCAAACGAATGAACAGTTGTTCAAATGATACAGATAAAGGAGGGCTTCCGATGGAGAACGACGCACCGCACTGCGACTTCATGTGCGTGCACGCCGATACGGTGAGCAGGATAAATTCTGCAATGCCCGACGAGGACCAGCTTATAGACCTGTCGGAGCTTTTCAAGGTGTTCGGGGATTCCACCCGGATAAAGATACTGACGGCGCTGAGCCACGGCGAGCTTTGCGTGTGCGACCTGTCGAAGCTGGTGGGAATGACCTCATCGGCGGTGTCGCACCAGCTGAAGATACTGCGCAGCAGCAAACTGGTGGCGTGCCGGCGCGACGGGAAAACGGTGTTCTATTCCCTCGCGGACGACCATGTGAATACGATACTCCGGCAGGGGCTGGAGCATATAAGCGAACCGGCAGGGAACTCCTGACGGAGAATTACGAGGTGCGATATGGATTTCTGGGACAGATTCGCCGGGGTGTACGACCTGGCGGAGAGCATAAACGGCAGCGTATACACTGAGATGCGCGACATAACACGCAGGCTGATTCCGGCAGGCGCAAAGGTGCTGGACTGCGGCGCAGGCACCGGGGAGCTTTCCCTGGCGGCTTCCGACAATGCGGACAGCGTGCTCTGCACCGACATGTCGAAGAACATGCTGAAGCAGGCGCAGCGCAAGGCAAGGGCGCTCGGAGCGGACAACATAGAGTTCGCCGCGCGGAACATATTCGACCTACAGGACCCGAACGACACCTACGACGTGGTCATCGCCGGGAATGTGCTCCACCTGCTGACGAATCCGCAGGGAGCCGTGAAGGAGATGTACCGCGTGCTCAAGCCCGGCGGTAAGCTGCTTCTGCCCACTTTCACCAACAAGAACAGCGCCAGACTGCTTATCGGGATATACAAGAAGCTGGGATTCGCCCCGGCGGCGAACTACTCCCCGTCGGAATACAAGAAAATGCTTGAGGACTGCGGTCTGGGCAGGGTGCGCACAAAGCTTATCAAGGGACTTGTTCCCTGCTGCTACGCCGTTATTGAAAAGTGAGGAATACCGGCGGCTGTAATAAAACCACATACGAAAGGACACAATACCATGAAAAAGACATTCAAGCTCGTTGACCTGGACTGCGCACACTGCGCCGCCAAGATGGAGGAGGCTATCAAGAAGCTCCCCGGAGTGACAAACGCAAGCGTGAACTTTCTCCAGCAGAAGCTTACACTGGAGGCGGCTGACGACCAGTTCGACGCCGTGCTCAAGGCAGCCGTGAAGTGCTGCAAGGACGTTGAACCGGACTGCACCATCAAGATCTGATAATCCCCGGAGGTAACAGCCATGAGTAAGAAGCAGAAGAAAATGCTGACGCGCATAATCATCGCGGCGGCAATATGGGTCGCCGGGTTCGTCCTGGAGCACACGCTCGACATGGACGGCGCCGGGCGCTTCAGCCTGTTGGGTATCGTCCACCTGGCGGTGTTCGCGGCGGCGTACCTCGTCATCGGCTGGGATATCCTCTGGAAAGCCATACGCAATATCTCCCACGGACAGGTGTTCGATGAGAACTTCCTGATGTCCATAGCCTCCATCGGCGCAATGGTCATCGGGGAATACGCCGAGGGCGGCGCAGTTATGATACTGTACCAGATCGGCGAGCTGTTCCAGTCCGTGGCGGTCGGCAAGACGCGCCGCTCCATCGCCGAAATGGTGGATATCAACCCGGAATACGCCAATGTCGAGCGTGACGGCGAAGTGTCCCAGGTGGACCCCGGCGATGTCAGCGCAGGCGAGATCGTGGTAGTACGCCCCGGCGAGAGAGTTCCGCTGGACGGCGTGGTTATCGCAGGCTCCTCCGAGCTGAATACCGCCGCGCTCACCGGCGAGAGCGCACTCCGCCCCGTTGCCGAGGGCGACGACGTGATAAGCGGCTGCATAAACACCAACGGAATGCTCCGCGTGAAGGTGTCGCGCCCCTATTCCGACTCCACCGTGGCGCGTATCCTGGAGCTGGTGGAGAACTCCAGCGAGAACAAGGCAAAGACCGAGAACTTCATCACGAAGTTCGCCAGGGTCTACACCCCCATCGTGGTATTCCTGGCGGTCGCCCTGGCACTGATCCCCGGGCTGATAACCTGCGCCCTGAACGGATTCACGGACCTCTCCCCCTGGATAGGCGAGGACGGCTGGGTATACCGCGCGCTGTCCTTCCTGGTAGTATCCTGCCCCTGCGCGCTGGTCATTTCGGTGCCGCTCTCCTATTTCGGCGGTATCGGCGGAGCCTCCAGGCACGGTATCATGATAAAGGGCGCGAACTACATGGAGGAACTCGCCAGGGCGCAGACCTTCGTTTTCGACAAGACCGGGACCCTCACCAAGGGCAGCTTTGCGGTGACTGAGATAGTCCCCGAGGGAATGTCCCGGGAGGAGCTCCTGGGAATCTGCGCGGCGGCGGAGAGCTACTCCACCCACCCGATAGCGCAGTCCATCATCGCCGAGGGCAAAAAGGCGTCCCTCACGGTGACCGCCTCCGACGCGGAGGAGATAGCCGGCTACGGAGTCCGGGCGCAGGTCGGCGGCAAGACTGCCCTCGTTGGCAACCACCGCCTGATGGAGCGCGAGAATATCCCCGTGCCTGCGGTGGATTCCGCCGGGACCGTGGTACACTGCGCGGTTGACGGGAAGTACGCCGGGTATATCGTGATATCCGACGAGATAAAGCCGGGAACTCCTGCGGCGCTGGCTTCGCTGAAGAAGCTGTGCAGCGCCAGGACGATAATGCTGACCGGCGACCGGAAGGCAGCCGCGGAGGCTGTCGCAAGGCAGGCAGGCATCGACGAATTCCACGCGGAGCTTCTGCCGGACGGCAAGGTTTCCCGGGTGGAGGAGCTGTACAAGGCAAAGCCGGAAGGCTCCACCCTGGTGTTCGTGGGCGATGGAATGAACGACGCGCCTGCCCTCGCCCGTGCCGATGTGGGAATCGCGATGGGCGCCATGGGAAGCGACGCGGCGATAGAGGCGGCGGACATAGTCCTGATGAACGACAACATCGAGAGCCTCCCCACCGCGGTGCGTATCTCCCGGAAGACCCACGCGATAGTAATGCAGAACATCGTGTTCGCCATCGGCGTGAAGGTGCTGATAATGATACTGACCGCCCTGGGCATAACGAACATGTGGGTCGCAGTATTCGGCGATGTGGGCGTGGCAGTCATCGCGATACTGAACGCAATGAGGACCCTCGGCACTCGCAAGAAGATATGAATACACAATGGGGAGCGGACGGGATCCGCTCCTCATGTCTTATTTCAGCGAATTTCCCCTGCAATACTGCGGCGGCTGTCACAATGCACAAAAAAGTTATAAAAACTTTGTGCAAAACACCGCCCTTGAAATGTAAACGTTTTATGTTATAATATAAGCAGGGCTGGAATACAGCCGGAATAGTAAATACACCGCCGCGTGCGGAACTATAAATGGAGGAATACCAATGAACTACGGACATTTCGACGAACTCAACAAGGAGTATGTCATCACCCGTCCGGACACACCGTCCGCATGGGCAAACTACCTCGGCGACCCCGAGTACGGCGCTATCATTTCCAACAACGCCGGCGGCTACAGCTTCGTAAAGAGCGGCGCTAACGGACGTGTTATCCGCTACCGCTTCAACGGCGTTGCAAACGACACCCCCGGACGCTACGTTTACCTGCGCGATCAGGAGACCGGCGAGTACTGGTCCGCTTCCTGGGCGCCCGTATGCAAGCCCCTCGATGAATTCAAGAGCGAGTGCCGCCACGGTACCGCATACACCATCATCACCTCCGAGTACAAGGGCGTAAAGTCCGAGGTGACCTACTACGTTCCCCAGGGCGCTACATACGAGGTATGGGCGGCAAAGGTAACAAACACCTCCGACAAGCCCAGAAAGCTCGCCGTTACCGGCTACTGCGAGTTCGTCAACGACCCGAACTACGAACAGGATCAGGTAAATCTCCAGTATACCCTGTTCATCACACGCACCTACTTCAAGGGCAACTATATCCACCAGATGCAGAACGAGATCTACAACCCCAACAGCGGCAGATTCCTCGGTCTTGCAGCTGCAAAGGTGGACGCTTACTGCGGCGACCGCGATTCCTTCGTCGGCTCCTACAGAAGCTACGCTAACCCCAAGGGGATTGAAGAAGGACTCAAGGGCGATCTCAACTACAACACCAACTCCTGCGGCGCGCTTGAGAGCGACATCGTGCTCCAGCCCGGCGAATCCAAGGAGCTGACCTACGTCCTCGGCGGTCAGAAGACCGAGGCAGAGATCACCGAGATCATCGCAAAGTACGAGAAGCCCGGCACCGTTGCCGCTGAACTTGAGCAGCTCAAGAACTTCTGGCACAGCAAGCTGAACAACCTCCAGGTACACACCCCCGACGCAAACTTCAACAACATGGTCAACACCTGGAACGCATACAACTGCTTCATCACCTTCATCTGGTCCAGAGCGGCTTCCTTCCAGTACTGCGGCCTGCGTAACGGCTTCGGCTACCGCGACACCGTTCAGGATATCCAGGGCGTTATCCACCTCGCTCCCGAGATGGCGAAGAAGC
>OGFF01003353.1_pt1 | contig 12104 bp, 5 predicted proteins | sample 1570751 | NCBI WGS metagenome assembly OGFF01 (sample SAMEA2581951, study PRJEB24529) | metagenome | biome: Human gut stool | place: China | collected 2011 | reverse complement strand
GCTGTTGCAGCACCGATGAAAAAGCCTTTTTCAAATTTCTGCATGATGGTTCTCCCTTCCTGCGTGTTGCTTGTTGAGACTATTGTAGCAGACCTGTTTTTCCCCTATGGGACAATAAATCGCGAAGGCGGATGTAAATTCACGCATCACAAATTATTGCACGAATTTTTGTCCTTAACTATCGTTTTTCATCCGGCAGTGGCTGTTGCATTCTGTTATTCTGGTGTCAGAGAAAGCGGAACTCAGTTCACACAAAAAGGAGGAAAATCATTATGTTCCAAAAGAAACCCAGTGCCAGTGAAGTAGACGGCGTCCAGTACCGCCGTGCAAAGCTCTGGCAGATCATCTGTTACGCCTGCAACGCTTTTGTAGGCATGAGCATCTATTCCCTGATCGGTATGGCCAGTTATTCTGCCAGCATCGGCTACGGCATCACCACTGCAGCCGTGGGCATCATCCTGATGCTGGCTCGCATTCTGGACGGTTTTACCGACCCGATGCTGGCGTTCGTCTACGACCGCGTCAACACCCGTTTCGGCAAGCTGCGCATTCTGCTGATCAGCGGCTACCTGATCGAGGCTGTCGGCCTGCTGTGTATGTTCAACCTGTGCTCCAGCAAGGGCTTCGGCTTGCCGGTGTTCGTTTTGACCTACATTATTTACATCATCGGCTATACCGTCACCAACATGACCGCCCAGACCCTGCCGGCTATTATGACCAACGATCCCCGCCAGCGTCCCACCATCGGTGTCTGGACCACTGCACTGAACTACGCCGTGCCCATGGGCATGAGCATGCTGATTTACACCGTCATCCTGCCCAAGTGCGGCGGCACCTTTAATCAGGACTTCCTCAGCACGGTCTGCACCATCGTGCTGATCATTGCCGGTATCGGCACCCTGATCGTCTGCGCCGGTATCTCCGCCTACGATAAGCCCGAAAACTTCGAGGGCACCAGCAAAAAACACGAGCCGCTGAAAACTGCGGATATTCTTGAGGTGCTCAAGCACAACAAGCCCCTGCAGTGCTACATCGCCTCCAACGCTTCCGATAAGCTGGCACAGCAGGTAGGCAGCCAGGCCATCATCAACACGATGCTGAACGGCATCCTCATCGGCAACATGGGTCTTGCTACCACCCTTGGCGTGATCAGCATGGTGCCTTCCATCTTCTTTGCGGCCTTCGGTGCAAAGTATGTGGGCAAAAATGGCAGCAAGAAGGGCATCGTGACCTGGACCTGCGTCAGCATGGCCATCGCCTCTGTGCTGTTCCTGTTCTTCATCTTTACCGACACTCGTCAGATCGGTGTGATCGGCAGCTGGAACATGATCGTTTACGTCCTGCTGACTCTGCTGCAGAATGGTTCCATGATGTGCATTACCACCTCCAACACTTCTTACATGGCCGATACCATTGACTACGAGCTGGACCGCAGCGGCCGCTATATCCCGGCTGTCGTTTCTGGTACTTACAGTCTGGTGGACAAGCTCATCACCTCGGTGGCTGCTGTCATCGCCACCGGTGCGGTCGCCCTTCTGGGTTACACCACCACCATGCCCCAGCCCACGGATCCCTACACCAGCGGCATCTTCTGGATGACCCTTGCCATCAAGTTCGGTCTGCCCATGCTGGGCTGGGTCATCACCCTGATCGCCATGCTGGGCTGCCCGCTGACCAAGGAAGAAATGGTCAACGTCCAGAAGCGTATCGCAGATAAGAAAGAAGCCCTTCGTCATGAAGTAATTGCAGAACAGATGCAGTAACACCCTGCAAAGACCGAAAGGGCTCATACGCTCTTTCGGTTTTTGCTGATTCTATCCATCTTTTATAAATATAAAGGAGTTTTTACCATGAGCAAGACCATCCTGTTGAATCAGAGCGACTGGCATTTTACCAAGGAGAACCCCGGCATCCCCACCGCTGTTATGGGTGAGGCCATTGCCCTGCCCCACACCTGGAACGCAGTGGACGGTCAGGACGGCGGCAACGATTACTACCGCGGCACCTGCTGGTATACGCTGGCCCTGGCAAAGCCCACCATCCCGGCAGGCGGCAAGGCTGTTTTGCAGCTGGACGGCGCAGCTATGACCGCTGCCGTCTACCTGAACGGTGAAAAGCTGGCTGAGCACAAGGGCGGCTACTCCACCTTCCGGGTAGACCTGACCGACCACCTCAAGGAGGAAAATCTGCTGGCAATTTCCGTGGACAACAGCGACAACGACACCGTGTATCCCCAGAAAGCCGATTTTACCTTCTACGGCGGCATTTACCGGGATGTGACCCTGCATATCGTCCCGGCAGAACACTTTGCCCTGCCCGCTAATGGCGCACCGGCACTGAAGGTGACCCCCATCGTCACCGACCTCGCTGCCAAGACCTCTGAGATCACCGTGGAAGCCGCCGTGGTGGACGCACAGAACGTGACCTTTGCACTGGAGGGTCAGACCCTCACCGCCCCGGTGGAAAAGGGCACCGCAAAGGTTGTTTTCACGCTGAACAACGCCCATCTGTGGGATGGCGTGGACGACCCCTTCCTCTACACCGTATCTGCCAAGCTGGACAATGGCGAGGAGACCTCCGCCCGGTTCGGCTGCCGCAAGTTTGAGATTGACCCCCAGAAGGGCTTTATCCTGAATGGCAGGGAATATCCGCTGCGCGGTGTTTCCCGCCACCAGGACCGAAAAGGTGCGGGCATTGCCCTGACCAACGAAATGATGGAGGAGGATATCTCCATCATTCTGGAAATGGGTGCCAACACCATCCGGCTGGCACACTATCAGCACGCACAGTATTTCTACGACCTGTGTGATGAAAAGGGTCTTGTCATCTGGGCAGAGATCCCCTACATCACCATGCACATGCCCAACGGCCGTGCCAACACCCTGACCCAGATGGAAGAGCTGATCGTCCAGAACTACAACCACCCCTGCATTGCCGTGTGGGGCTTGTCCAACGAGATCACCGCTGCTTCTGCTGTCAACGAGGATCTGCTGGAAAACCACCGTCTGCTGAACGAGCTGGCGCACAAGCTGGACCCCACCCGCAAGACCACCATGGCAAACGTGTTTATGCTGGAGACCACCAGTCCCATTCTGGAAATTCCCGATGTGAACAGCTACAACCTCTACTTCGGCTGGTATCTGGGCGAATTGGAGCAGAACGACGAGTTCTTTGACAAGTACCACGCCGATTACCCTGACCGCTGCATCGGTCTGGCGGAGTACGGTGCAGATGCCAACCCCCAGTACCAGAGCAGCCACCCGGAAAAGGGCGACTACACCGAGAGCTACCAGTGCATTTACCACGAGCACATGGCAAGGATGATCGCCGAACGCCCGTGGCTGTGGGCCACCCATGCGTGGAATATGTTCGATTTTGCCGCCGATGGCCGTGATGAGGGCGGCAAGCACGGCGAGAACCAGAAGGGACTTGTCACCTTTGACCGCAAGCTCAAAAAAGACCCCTTCTATCTCTACAAGGCCTATTGGAGCAAGGAGCCGTTCGTGCACCTGTGCGGCAGCCGCTATGTAGACCGCGCCGAGGATGTGACTGAGATCAAGGTCTACTCCAATCTGCCGGAGGTCTCGCTGTACAAGGACGGTCAGCTGGTGGAGACCCGTAAGGGCGACAAGGTGTTCACCTTCCAGCTGCCCATCACCGGCAAACACAGCATTGAGGCACGCTCCGGTGAGCACAGCAGCGTGATCCTGGTGAACAAGGTGGACGCCCCCAACCCGGATTACGCCATGGACAACCGCAAGAACGTGGCCAACTGGTTTGACGGCGAGCTGGACGAAAGCTGCTGGTCGGTCAAGGACAACATGGCTGCCGCCGCGGCAGACCCGAAAGTTGGTCCCATTCTGAAGCAGATCTCCGATAAAGCCGCCGCTGCCCGCGGAGATGTTGCCGCCGCCGTGAAGGACAACCCGGCTCTGGTGGCGATGATGGAGCGTGCCATGCGGCGGATGACCATTGAATCCATGCTGATGCAGGCCGGCGCTTCGGAAGAGGATATCAAGCAGCTGAACCGTGTATTGCAGGGCATTTCCAAGGAGTGATTCGATGAAACAAACCTATTGTAACCCCCTTGATCTGGGTTACCGTTACCAGCACATGAAGGAAGGTCCCCGTACAGCAGGTTTCCGGGAGGGTGCAGACCCCACGCTGGTATCCTTCAAGGGCAAATATTACCTCTTTGTTTCCATGTCGGCGGGCTTCTGGTATTCGGACGACCTGCTGCACTGGGACTTCCATGCAGACCCAGATCTGCTGATCTACGATTATGCCCCCGATGTGCGGCAGGTGGGCGATTTCCTGTACTTCTGCGCCAGCCGCAAGGGGCGCAACTGTCCCATCCTGCGCACCGCCGACCCCCTGACCGAGCCGTTTACCGAAGTATCTGCGCCCTTTGCTTTCTGGGACCCGGATCTGTTCTGCGATGATGATGGCCGGGTGTACTTCTACTGGGGCTGCTCCAATACTACGCCCATCTACGGCGTGGAGATGGACCCGGACACCATGACCCCCATCGGTGAAAAGCAGGAGCTGATCTTCGGCAATGAAACCGTACTGGGCTACGAACGCCCCGGCAACAACGGCATTGTGGACCGGGAAGCCAGCGTGCTGTACCAGTCCATGAAGCAGTTCTATGACCCCAAGACCGGCAAGCTGAATCTGCCGCCGCAGATGGCAAACATCCCCGGCCTGAGTGCCGAAAGCCTGACTGCCATGTTCAACGCCATCGGCAAACCCTACATTGAGGGTGCCTTTATGACAAAGCATGACGGCCTCTATTACCTGCAATACGCCTGCCCCGGCACCCAGTACAACACTTACGCCGATGGTGTATACACCTCCAATTCTCCGCTGGGGCCCTTTGTGCGGCAGGCATCCAACCCGTTTTCCGCAAAGCCCGGCGGATTCATCACCGGCGCAGGCCACGGCAGCACCATTGCCGACCGCTATGGCAACTGGTGGCACGCCTCTACCATGCGCATTTCCGTCAACTATGACTTTGAGCGCCGGGTGGGGCTGTTCCCTGCCGGGTTCGACAAAGACGGGGTTCTCTACTGCAACCAGAACTTTGCCGATTATCCGCACCGCATCCCGGCTGGCAAATTCGATGCCGCCAGCCAGCAGCCGGAATGGATGCTGCTGAGCTACAAAAAGCCGGTCACGGCTTCCAGCACTGCCGAGGGCAGCAGCCCGGCACTGGCAGTCAACGAGGACTGCCGCAGCTGGTGGAGCGCCGCTGGTACAGAGCCGGGCGAATGGCTCTGCGTGGACCTTGGCAAAGAGAGTGATATCCGCGCCATTCAGGTAAATATGGCAGATGAAAAGCTTGTGGTGGACTTCCCAGCCGACAGCTACGGCGATACCCGCAAGACCCGCCACATCGAGACTCGGCCGCAGATCTCCCATTACACGGTAGAGACCAGTGTGAACGGAGCAGACTGGACGACCCGCGAAACGGTTGACCGGGAGTGTTCCAACGGCTACTACGAATATGCCGACGGCATCCGCGCCCGGTATGTCCGGGTGACCGGCGGTGCGCTGCCCTACGGACAGGCACTGCGCATCAGCGGCCTGCGGGTGTTCGGCAACAGCGAGGGCGCAAAGCCCCCACAGGCCGAAGCCGCCGGGATTCGTGTGGATGCACTGGACGCAAAGATCATCTGGCAGCATATCGAAAACGCGCAGGGCTGCAATGTCCGCTATGGCGTTGCACCCGACAAGCTCTATCTGAGCTGGCTGGTCTACGATGCAGACGAAGTGACCCTTTCCACCCTGACCGCCGGGCAGGAATACTACATCTGCGTGGACAGCTTTAACGAAAACGGCATCACGCCGGGCAAGACATTCAAACTGGAGGGGTAAATCATGCCCATCAAAGCCGTGCAGCAATTTATGCTGGGCACTGTACTGAACAACGAGCAGCAGGCCAAAGAGACCCTTGCCGCCATGAAGGCCGCCGGATATGACGGCATTGAACTGTGTGGATTTATGATTCATCCCATTGGCTTTGTGGTCAAGCTACTGACCAAAGCCGCCGGAATGCCGGTGGGCAAGGGCGGCAATCTGGACTGGCACAAGCTGGTGCAGGAAGCCGGCCTAAAGGTGGTCAGCCTGCACACCGACCTTGGCAGTCTGGAACGGGATGCCCATGCAGTGGCCGAGGAAGCAAAAAGTTTTGGCACGGAGTATGTGGTCATCACCGGGATGTACCGCTTTGATTATGGCGATGAAGCCACGATGCACGAACTGGCCAAACGTCTGAACAAGGCGGGCGAGACCCTGCAAAAAGAGGGCATCCACCTGCTCTACCACAACCACAACTGCGAGCTGCGTCCTGTGAACGCAGCCAAGCGCGCTTACGATATTCTTTTAGAGGAAACCGATCCAGCCTTCGTCAACTTTGAGTTTGACAGCTACTGGTTCACCGAGGGCGGCGCAAACGCCTTGACGTGGATGCAGCGGCTTGGCTCGCGTATGAAGCTGTGGCACATCAACGACCGTGGCACCCGCATTACCGGCAGCGCCATTACCCCCATTCTGAAAACCGACAGTATGGAGCTGGGCACCGGCAACATGGATCTGGACAGCCTGATGACACAGGCACTTTCCGTGAATGTAGATGCCATCATTCTGGAAAGCCACCGCAACTGGGTGGACAATTCCCCTGTCAAGAGCTTCCAGCTCAGTGCAAAATACCTTGCACAAAAATTCTGATCTGCCATTCTCTCATCATTTTCTTCTTCATTATCCCCATAAAAGCAACGCCCCGCACCGGTTACTCCTTCCGGTGCGGGGCGCTGTGTTTTGCGGGAAATATTTTTGCGTTACAGGGTGTGGGTGCCCGGCTGCAAGGTCAGGCTTCTGCCATCCGGGAGGGTGACTTCTGCGGTTCTGTTGCAGGGCACGGTGATGGTGTAGGTCACGGCATCGCCTGCATACTGCCAGCCGCTTTCAATGCGCCCCACCGGGGAATCGTACACCGCTTTTGCCCAACCCAGTGCAGGATTCGGGGTGGGGGCGATGGTCAGGGTCTGGCCCGCCAGATGAATGCCGCACACACCGCCGAACAGCCAGCCGCAGATCGCACCGTAGGAGTAATGGTTCAGGGATTCACTGGGGTGTCCATTGGTGTCAATGCCCGTCCACGTTTCCCAGACGGTGGTAGCGCCCTGTTTGACCTCATAGAGCCAGCTGGGGGCGGTATCCTGCAGCAGCAGCTTGTAAGCGGTGTCGGTGTGTCCGTGCTCCGCAAGCACTTTGCACAGGAACGGCGTGGACAAAAAGCCGGTGTTCAGGTGGTAGCCGTTGTCCACCACCATCCGGTTCAGGGTATCCGCAGCGGCTTGGCTCTCGGCTTCATCCAACAAACCGAACGCAATGGCACGGACATATTCACACTGGCGGTCAGAAGTAATTTTCCCGTGATCGGTAAAGGCGGCGCGATAGGCAAGGCGGGCTTTTTCCGCTGTGTCACGGTACTGCGCTGCGTCCTCTGCCTTGCCCAGCGCCTGTGCAATTTCTGCCAGAAGCCGCCCGGAATAAGCCAGATACGCCGTACCCACGCTTTTGCGGGGGTTCATCATCGCCTGCATGGGGGTAATGCCCGGCTCACACCATTCGCCGTAGTCCAGACCGTTCAGAACCGTGTATTGGGCGTACTCGCCGGTCTGCTGCTCCTCGGTGGTCTGCTGGGCACGACCCAGCAGGAACGCATACCACTTCTGCATCATCTCGTAGTTGTCTGCCAGAATCTTGCGGTCGCCGGTACGCTGATAAAGAGCGTAGGGCACCAGAATGGCAGCATCGCCCCAGCCCGCCGACATGCAGAGCATGGGGGTCATATAACCGGGGCGGCTGGTGGGCGGGGCAATGTTTGCCATGCGCCCATCCGGGTACTGGTTCAGGCGGCATTCTGCCAGCCATTTTTCCACCACCGGGTAGCAATCCATCAGGGTCAGACCGGTTTCAATGAACACCCCCATGTCGCCCGTCCAGCCGGCACGCTCACGGGTAGGACAGTCGGTGGGGATATCGCAGAAGTTGCCCTTCTGGCTCCACACACTGTTTTGCACCAGCTGACTCACATTCGCATTGCCGCACCCAAAGCTGCCGGTCACCGGCATCTCCGAATAGACGGCATGGGCGGTAAACTCTGCGCCGGTCAGGTCGATGTCCGTTTCCACCTTTGCGTACCGGAAGCCCATGATGGTAAAACTGGGCTTATAGTGGTTTTCGCCCTCTTTGCAGATCAGTTCCAGCATCTGTGCTGTGCCGCCCTCTTTGTGGCGGTTCCGATCCTGAAAGTTCTCCTGTGTGAAGTTGCCGTTCTCGTCCAGCGTTTCGCCGCAGAGCAGACGGATCTTCTGGCCTTCGTGGGCAGTCAGCTTCATTTCTACATAGCCTGCCATATTCTGCCCGAAATCCAGAACCGTTTCTCCATTGGGTGTGCGGAACAGTCTGCCCGCAAAGGCTTCCTGCTCCCGGATGGGCACGGTGTTCATGCCAATGAGGGGGAGCGTGTTGGGCGCAGTCCTCACGCCGTGCCAGCCGGTCAATTTTCCTTCCAGCCGGGCATCGTACACTTCGCCCTGCTGCAGATCGTTCTGGCGGATGGGGCCGCACTGGGTTGCTTCCATGGCATCATCCGAAACGCAGACCGCCTTGCCATCCACTTCCAGCTGGAACAGGACAGCCAGTTCCTTGCCGAACAGGTCTCGGTCACCATCCACGCCGGAGGTGCTGCGATACCAGCCATCGCCCAGCGCGATGAGCAGCTCGTTTTCCCCCTCACGGACAAGCGCCGTCACATCGTAGGTCTGTGCCCCAAGGTGCTTGTCTGCGGTAAAGCTGCCGGGAGCAAGCACCATATCGCCGACCCGCTTGCCGTTCAGCCATGCCGTATACAGACCCTTGGCGGTAATATACAGCCGCTTGCTTTCTCCTGCCGGGGCTGTGAACAGCTTGCGCAGATAGCTTGCCGGACGGTGGGGCTGATACGGCTGCGCCGTGCCTTTGCCGGAGGCTTCCAGTGCAGCCTGCTTCTGCTCCCAGTTGGGCTTTGCAAAGGCGTTGATTGCATCGGTGCAGTCGATATCCGGCTCTTCCGTTTCCGGGCAGACCCACACGCCCTGCCAGTCGGCAAAGGGCAGACCCGTTTCAAAGACGGCTTCGCTCCACGCACCGGGCTGGTCATTTTCATCCCACAGCCGGATGCGCCACTGTCCCTGCGTCTTGGGCGGCACAGGGGAGGGCGTTTCGGTGTGCATCACACTGCTCAAGATCTTTCCGCTTGTCCACAGCGTTTCGGCTCCGGCGGTCACTTCGATTTCGTAGGCGGTCTGGCGCACGCCTTCGGCGCACTGCCACGATAAAAACAGCGTCCCGGCATCTATGCCGAGAGGCTGGGTCAGATGATTCGTTTTCAGGTTTGTTGCTTGCATCATCCACATCTCCTTTTTTCCGTTTGATCTCTGCTCTTAATTATAAAGGGAATCCCACGGAATAAGGGTGCAAAAATTTGTGTTGCCGGTCAAAAAGTCGTGCTATTTATGATAATCCAAAAAATTCATCTTGCTTCACGACTTTTCATCCGTACTGTCTGCGGTTTTCCTGTTATACTTTGGGTAAGAAAATCAAAGGGCCGCGGACTGCCCTCAAGCGAAAGGAAGGTATTACAGGATGGACATTGAAAAGATCATTCAGCAGATGACGCTGGAGGAAAAAGCAGACTTCTGCTCCGGTTCGGATTTCTGGCACACACAGCCGGTGGAGCGGCTTGGTGTGCCCGCCGTGATGATGAGCGACGGCCCCAGCGGTCTGCGCAAGCAGGACGAGCAGGGTGACCATCTGGGCATCAACGAAAGCATCCCGGCGGTCTGTTTCCCCTCCAGCGCGGCGGTGGCTTCCAGCTTTGATACGGCTCTGGCAGAAAAGCTGGGCGAGACGCTGGGCAACGAGTGCCGCGCCGAGAAGCTGGCGCTGCTGCTGGGCCCCGGCCTGAACATCAAGCGCAGCCCGTTGTGCGGACGCAACTTTGAGTATTTCAGCGAGGACCCGTATCTCAGCGGTGAGATGGGCGCGGCGCTGGTCAACGGCATCCAGAGCAATGGTGTCGGCAGCTGCATCAAGCATTTTGCCGCCAACAATCAGGAGACCGACCGCATGGTCAGTGACAGCGTGATGGACGAGCGCACCCTGCACGAAGTCTATCTGCCCGCCTTTGAAACGGTGGTCAAAAAGGCACAGCCGCTGGGCGTGATGGCCGCCTACAACAAGCTCAACGGCACCCACTGCTCGGAGAACAAGGAGTTGTTGACCGACATCCTGCGCAAACGCTGGGGCTACGAGGGCATGGTCGTGACCGACTGGGGCGCCGTAAAAGACCGGGCCAAGGGCATCGCCGCCGGACAGGATTTGGAAATGCCCGGCGGCAGCAGCCGCGGCACAAAATCGATCCTTTCTGCCATCAAGGCAGGGACGCTCTCGGAAGAAGAGCTGAACACTGCCGTACGCAACCTGCTGCGCTTTGTGGATTCCGTGACCGAAGCCGAGAGCACGAACGCCGTATTTGACCGGGACGCAGACTACCGGATGGCAGTTTCTGTTGCGGAGAACTCTGCTGTGCTGTTGAAGAACGAAAAGGGCACACTTCCTCTGGCAAAGGGCTGCAAGGCGGTGTTCCTTGGCGAATTTGCGGAGCATCCCCGGTATCAGGGCGGCGGCAGCAGCCATGTCAACAGTGCAAAGGTCAGCTGTGCGCTGGAACACGCCCCCGGTGTGGCCTATGCACAGGGCTACCGCACCGATGAGGACACCGTCGATCCTGTGCTGGAACAGGCTGCCGTGGCCGCTGCCGCAGACGCAGAGGTTGCCGTGATCTTTGCCGGACTCCCGGAGCGGTACGAGAGCGAGGGCTATGACCGCACCACCCTTGCCATGCCGGAAAATCAGAATCACCTGATTGCCGCAGTCGCTGCGGTGCAGCCGAATACCGTGGTCGTCCTGCACAACGGCTCAGCGATCGAAATGCCGTGGGTCAATGACGTTCCGGCTGTTCTGGAACTGTATCTTGCCGGTGACGGTGCCGGGGAAGCAGCCGTGGATCTCCTGTACGGAACCGTCAACCCCAGCGGCAAACTGGCAGAGACCTTCCCCCGGAAGCTGAGCGACACCCCGGCTTACCTTTCCTTCCCCGGTGAGCAGGAGACCAGCGTTTACTCTGAGGGCGTATTTGTCGGCTACCGCTACTACGACACGAAGGAGGCGGACGTTCTGTTCCCCTTCGGTCACGGCCTGTCCTACACGACCTTTGCATATAGCGATCTCCGGCTGAGCCACAGCATCGTCCGCGAGGGCGAAGACGTGCAGGTTACCGTCACGGTAACGAATACCGGTGCCGTCTCCGGCAAGGAAACCGTGCAGCTCTATGTAACCCCGCCCAAGGGTGAGCGTCACCGCCCGGTCCGGGAGCTGAAGGGTTTTGCCAAGGTATCCCTGCAGCCCGGTGAGAGCAAAGATGTGCAGTTCACGCTGGACAAGCGCAGCCTTGCCTATTATGAGCCGGAGCTGCATGATTTCTATGCAGAAAGCGGCACTTACCAGATCTGCGTTGGTGCATCCAGCCGGGATCTGCGCCTGACCGGTTCGCTGGAATGGCAGGCAGCGCAGCCGCTGCCGGTACACTTTACCGCAGCCTCCACCCTGAAGCAGGTCATGACCCACCCGGTCGGTGCTGCGATCATCGGGCCGATCCTGCAGCGCATGGCCTCCGCCGCAGGCGGCGCGACCGGGAAAAAGGACGATGACGCTTCCTCGCTGTCCATGATGATGGGAATCCAGCTGAACACGCTGATCGATTTCCACGTTCTGACCGAGGAGCAGCTGAACGGCATCCTGGGCCAGATCAATCAGGCGTAAGGCAGGGATTGCACGATAAAATAAGTCCTACTCTCTCCACTTTACTGGCATAAATCTCTCAAAACCCTCTTGACGCATTCTACATACTGTTGTATTTTTCTTCTAAATCCCACCGTTCTTGTGGATTGGTTTGAAACCATCCACAAGATGTGGTCGTGTTCATTTTGAACACT
>OGFF01003352.1_pt1 | contig 12115 bp, 13 predicted proteins | sample 1570751 | NCBI WGS metagenome assembly OGFF01 (sample SAMEA2581951, study PRJEB24529) | metagenome | biome: Human gut stool | place: China | collected 2011 | reverse complement strand
CTCCGGCGCGGCGCAACCTAGCGGAACATGGGATCAATTGCAGCGGTCATGCAGCGCGGCAGCTGACGAGCCGCGACTACGACGAATACGATCTGCTGATTGGTATGGACAGTGCCAACCTGCGGGATATGCACCGCATCTGCGGCGGCGATTATGCCGGCAAGATGTCCCTCCTGATGGATCATACCGCCCGCCCCGGCAATGTGGCAGACCCGTGGTACACAGGCGATTTTGAAGCGACTTGGCGGGACGTGTTGGAAGGGTGCCAGGGGCTGCTGAAAGAATTATGACTGGAACGAGGTGAATGGAATGGCGCAGAATGATCAGATTCAGCTTTTTGAGAACAAGCGCATCCGTACCGCATGGGATGCAGAAAAAGAAGAATGGTACTTTTCCATCGTCGATGTTGTAGCTGTGCTGACCGATCAGCCGGATCAGCGCGGTGCAAGTAACTATTGGGCAAAGCTCAAACAGCGTCTGAAAGAAGAAGGCGCAGATGAACTGCTGACAAATTGTCAGCAGTTGAAAATGACGGCAACAGATGGGAAAAAGCGTAAAACTGACGTTGCCAACACCGAACAGCTCCTACGTATCATCCAGTCCATTCCGTCTCCGAAAGCTGAACCGTTCAAGGCATGGCTGGCAATGGTGGGCAAGGAACGCATCGAAGAAACCATCGACCCGGAGCAAGCTATTGACCGTGCGCTTGATACCTATTTGAAGAAAGGCTACTCCGAAGAATGGATTCACCAGCGGCTTTTGGCAATCCGCATCCGCAACGAACTAACGGACGAATGGAAGAAGCGCGGAGTGCAAAAGGGCAAGGAGTACGCCATCCTGACCGATGAAATCTCCCGCGCATGGTCCGGCATGACCACGGGGCAGTACAAGCGGCTGAAAGGTCTGACAAAAGAAAATCTCCGGGACAACATGACCGATTTGGAACTTGTGCTGACCATGCTGGCGGAAGCATCTACCACGGATATTTCCAAGACTGCAAAGCCGCAGACCTTTGAAGAAAACAAGCAGGTTGCTAAACGCGGCGGCAAGGTAGCCGGTATTGCACGGCAGGCTCTTGAAGCAGAAACTGGCAAGCCCGTTATTACAGAAAAGAATGCGTTTGACTTCCAGCAGCTTGTGACCGACATTGTAGAAGATGCCGCCGAACTGCCGGAAAATCCCACCGAGAAAAAAGATAAAGACTGATACATGAAAAATAGCCGGACACAGCAACCCCAAGGCCACCGTGTCCGGCTATTTCTGTGTTGACAACGACACATTACTTTGATTGAAAATAATGTGTCATCATCAATCTGGCGGTATCACTCCCCCGTAAAATCGAATCTCTGTCCGTCAAAGTCAGCATCGGTCATTTGCTCCAATTTTGCAATGGTGCCGTTTGCCAGCCGAAGCATTTCCGTATCCATATCCGGCAGGGCGGCGAGCATCCGCGCTATCGTTCGGCGGCAATCAGAAGTGTGGTACATACAGATCAAATTTTCTTCTTCTACGCTGAAATTCATGTGTCAGACCTCCATTTCATGTTGCTTGCTGCGGGCCGCTGCCTTTTTCGGGCTGGCAGCCTGTTTTGTTTCGGAAAGCTGTTTGCGGACGGAAGTGCGGGGCTTGCGAATGCACTTGTCCCGGTTCTCGTTTTTATCAATCAGCGCGTAGATGCCGAAACGGTCTTTCACGCTGGACAGGTGCAGGGATTTGTACGGCAGCATGGCAAGCAGCTGGTCCGTATCCCGACTGGATGCCAGTTTGGTGAAGTAGGGCGATACCTCCACCATAAAATGATTTTTGTCCGGGCTGTTGGGAGCAGCCAGCCGCTTCATATCTGCCGCGATACGCTGCGCCTCGGCCTCGATCAGCCCAGTGTGCAGTGCCGCAAGATGTTCTTTGAAATCACCGGGCCGTGCCGGTTCTCGACTGCGCTGCTCCTGCCGGATGGCCGCTTGCAGAAGTTCCGGGTCACGGGGCTGCATTTCATACCGCACGAACTCTCCAAAATATTTGTCCGAGCGGCTGTTGAAATGCTCTTTGGGGCCAATTTCCCGCATCCCACTTTCGTAGATCAGGCGATTGGCACCCACAGGCAGAGCGGCATCCCGGATATGCTGGAAATGCTGCTGGTAGTCCAGTTCATACAGATTGCCTTGCACGGTTCCGTTGGCCGCACCGGTCAACTCCACCGCATAGGCAAGAATCCTGTCATGGGTCTGTTCACCGCAAAATTTCCATGTATTGTAGGCTTGGGTATCTTTGAGCAACACATCCCGTTCCCGGAAGCAGAATGTTCCAGAGGGCCGGGACAGCCACAACAGCAGCTTATCTTCCGGCTGGTTGCTGCGGGTGGCCTCCCGCAGCATTTTGATGTCATACGCAAAATCGCTCTGATAGTATGCGGTGTTCTGGTGCATAATGGCTTCCAACGCAGCGATCACATCCATATTTTCAAACTTCTGCACGGCTTATACCTCCAATTCCTTTGTCTTTTCTCGTGGCGGTGTTTGTTTGCTTTGCTCCTTTTTCGCGGCATCCAGCTGTGCCCGGATGCCTCCTTTCTGTTTTTAGGCAAAGAAAAAGCCGCAGGCTTTTTGTGAAAGTCTGCGGCTGTAAAGCAAAATCGCTTTGTCTTACTTTGCCATGGAAGGTATTCAATATTGTCGCTGAGGCGAAATCGTTTCTTACGGTAGTAACGTTTCTTACGGTAGTAAAATGGTAGTAAATTCGGGGCTTAACATCCCGAAAAGCGAGGATTCATCAGGGTTTTCAGACTTTTTCATATCCTGCCGTGAGATAACAATAGCCGGGTATCCGCTTTGCTCCAAAAAAGTGCGGTACCGGGCTGTGGCGATATTCTCCTGCTTATTTCCATCCGCGGGCGGTGGGATCCAGCATTTCGGCGGCGGAATAGATCAGCGCGTTGCAGATGGCCGCCGCCACGTTGCTGCCGCCCTTGCGGCCCATGGCAACAATGGCGGGCACGCCGTGGCTTTCGCACACGGCAAACAGGCGCTCCTTGCTTTCCACCACGTTCACAAAGCCCACCGGCACACCGATAACCAGCGCCGGGCGCAGGCCGTTTTCAATTTTCTCGGCAATCGTCAGCAGGGCGGTGGGGGCGTTGCCCACGGCCAGCACAGCGCCGGGGTATTCGGCCGCAGCCTTGTGCATGGCGGCCACGGCGCGGGTGGTGCCCGCCTGTTTGGCCGCTGCAGCCACAGCGGGGTCCGCCATAAAGCAGAGTGCCTGCCCGCCCAGCTTGGCCAGGCCCGGCTTGGTGATGCCTGCCAGGGCCATGTTGGTATCGGTGATGATCGTTGCCCCAGCGTGCATAGCAGCAATGCCGGCGGCTACCGCGCCGGGGGTAAAGTGCAGGGTCTGCGCATAGTCAAAATCCGCGGTGGTGTGGATGACCCGCTTGACTACAGGGGCGTTTTCCGGCGGGATGTCCAGCCCGCGCTGGGCCAGCTCCCCGGCAATAATTTTCATGCTGGTGCGTTCAATATCGGCGGGCAGGTGGTGCTGCGGCATCATTGGTCATTTCCCCTTTCGGCGGGCTGTGCAAGGCCCATAGCCGCATACACGGCGGCCAGATCCAGGTTATGGCGTACCCCATCGGCCAGCAGATCCAGCTGCTGGGTACGGTATTCCTGCATGGAGATCGGTGCTGCCGCGGCGGGGTCGATGCCCTTGCGGCGGCAAAGATAGGCGGCAAACTGCTCGGTCAGCTCGCCGCTGTCAAACAGGCCGTGCAGGTAGGTGCCAAACACCTGGCCCTGCACGCAGCCTTCGGGGGTGCCGTCCGCCAGGGTGCAGAGCGGTGCGCCCTGCACGGTGGTGCGCCCGGTGTGAATCTCGTACCCGGTCAGGTGCGCCCCGGTAAAGGGCTCCGCCGTCACGGTCGCCTGGCTTTGGGTGCGGCGCTTTTCGGCGGTAAAGGTGGTTTGGGTAGGCAGCAAGCCAAGGCCGCGCAGGGTCTGCGGGCGGCCGCTTTCGGTGCCTTCCGGGTCGGCCAGGGTCTGGCCCAGCATCTGGTAGCCGCCGCACACCCCCAGCACCGGCGTGCCGCGCTGGGCCAGCTTGCTGATGGCTGCTTCCAAGCCGCACTGGCGCAGCCACAGCAGGTCGTCCACGGTATTTTTTGTACCGGGCAGGATCACGCAATCCGGCTCGCCAAGCTCGCGGGTGGTCTGCACATAGCGCACGCCAAGCAGCGGGTGCTGCTCCAGCGGCATAAAGTCCGTAAAGTTGGAAATATGCGGCAGCCGCACAATGGCAGCATCCAGCGGCTTGACGGCATTTTTGACCTGCAGCCGGTCGGAAAGCGAATCCTCGTCCTCAATATCCGCCTTTAAGTACGGCACAACGCCAAACACCGGCAGGTGGGTTTTCTCTTCCAGCATGGCAAGGCCGGGGCGCAGAATCCCAACATCGCCGCGGAACTTGTTGATGATAAGCCCTTTGATGCGCGCCCGTTCGTCCGGCTCCAGCAGTTCCACCGTGCCAAACAGCTGGGCAAACACGCCGCCGCGGTCAATATCACCCACCAGCAGTACGGGAGCATCCACCAGCTTGGCCAGCCCCATGTTCACGATGTCATCGGCTTTCAGGTTGATTTCAGCCGGGCTGCCCGCGCCCTCGATGACGATAATATCAAAATCTTCCGCCAGGCTGTTGTAAGCCGCCAGAATATCGGGGATGAGCTGTTTTTTGCGGCGGAAATACTCCGCCGCCGGCATCTGGCCGCGCACTTCCCCGTTGACGATCACCTGGCTGCCAATATCACTGCTAGGCTTGAGCAGGATGGGGTTCATCCGCACATCCGGTTCCACCCCGGCTGCCTGGGCCTGCACCACCTGGGCGCGGCCCATTTCCAGCCCGTCACGGGTCACAAAGCTGTTCAGCGCCATGTTCTGGCTTTTGAACGGGGCCACCCGCCAGCCATCCTGGGCAAATATACGGCAGAGCGCCGCGCACAGCAGGCTTTTGCCCGCGCCGCTCATGGTGCCCTGCACCATAATACATTTTGCTTTGCTCATTTTAGTACCTCCCGCATGGTCTGCAGCAGCTGTTCGTTTTCCGGCGCGGTGCGCACGGCGGTGCGGTACCAGCCGGCGCTCAGCCCCGGGTAATTGCCGCAGCTGCGCAGGCAGACGCCCCGCTGCTGCAGCGCCGCACCCAGCGTTTCCGGCGCACGGAACAACAGGTAGTTGGCGCTGCCCTCGATCACCTGCAGCCCCAGTGCCCGCAGCCCGGCCGCCAGTCTGGGGCGCTGGTCGGCAATCAGGGCGCGGACGGCATCGGCATAGGCGGTTTCCCGCAAAGCGGCAGCGCCCGCAGCCTGCGCCAGGCTGGATACCCCCCACGGCTGGCCCGCGGCCTGCATTTTGGCCAGCAGCGCCGTGTTGGCGCACAAGGCATACCCCAGCCGCACCCCGGCCATGGCGTACAATTTGGTGAACGCTTTCAGAATAACAAGGTTGGGCGCGGTTTGCAAAAGCGGTTTGGCCGTCAGGGCATCCCGCTGCTGCAAAAAGTCCAGAAAGCACTCATCCGCCACCAGCACGGCCCCGCAGTCCGCACAGCGGCGCACCAGGCGCTGCACCAGCTCCGGCGGGGTAATTTGCCCGGTAGGGTTATTGGGCTGGCACAAAAACACCAGGTCAATGCTCTGGTTCACTGCCTGCACAAAGACTTCCGTTACGGCAAAATCATCGGCCTCATGCAGGGTTTCCCGCTTTACTTCGCAGCCAACGCTTTCCAGTGCGGCGGCATACTCGGCAAAGGTGGGGGCGGGCAGCAGGGCGCGGCGGGGCTTGAGCGCCCACACCAGCCGATAGATCAGATCCGCCGCCCCGTTGCCGCACAAGATCCACGGTTCCGGCAGCTGTTCCGCCCGGCTGAGTGCCGTGCGCAGCTCCCGGCAAAGGGGGTCCGGATAGCGGTCCGCAGTGGGCAGTGCCGCAACGATGGCATCCGCCACGCCCTGGGGCAGGCCCAGCGGGCTGACATTGGCCGAAAAATCCAGCGCATCATGCCCAAAGCGGGCGCGGTAGCCCGCCCAATCACCGCCATGTACCAGTTCCATTCCGTTCTCCCCTTTTTGTTGTTACATCGCCAGCACCAGCAGGCGCAGGGCAATGCCCAACACCAAAGCCAGCAGGCTTTCGGCATACATCATGCGGTCGGCCCGCAAAATGTCCTTTGGTTCCACGGGGCGCAGCGCATCCCCAATGGTGGGTTTATCATAATACTCGCCAAAATAGTAGGCGGGGCCCGCCAGCTGCACGCCCAGGGCACCGGCGCAGGCGCTTTCGGTCTGGGCGCTGTTGGGGCTGGCATGGTTGCGGCGGTCCCGCCGCCAGATCTTCCATGCGCCGCGGGCACTGCTGCCGGTCAGGGCGGCAGCGGCCACCCACAGCAGCCCGGCCAGGCGGCTGGGCAGATAGTTGGCCACGTCGTCCAACCTGGCGGCGGCACGGCCAAAATACAGGTATTTCTGGTTTTTGTAGCCCAGCATGCTGTCCATCGTGTTGATGGCCTTATAGGTCAGCGCCAGCGGCGCGCCGCCCAGCAGCATGTACAATAGCGGGGCAATCACACCATCGCTGGCGTTTTCGGCCACGGTTTCCACAGCGGCTTTGGTCACGCCCTCCGCCGTCAGGTTTTGGGTATCGCGCCCCACAATGCGGGCCACTGCTTTGCGGGCGGCGGGCAGGTCCTGCTTTTGCAGCTCTTTGTACACATTGCGGCTTTCCTGCGCAAGACCCTTAGCGGCCAATGCCTGGGCGCACCAGAACATCTGCACGGCAAGCCCCGCCAGCGGGTGCAGCGCCGCTGCCAGCCTGCACACCAGCGCTGTGATGAGGAACGTGCCCACCGGCAAAATGGCGGCCAGCACCGCCCCGCCGCAAAGCTCCCCCTGCGACGTTTGGGGAAATTGTGTGCGCAGGCGTTTTTCCAGCGCGGTGATGGCTTTGCCCATCAGCACAACGGGGTGCGGCAGCCAAGCCGGGTCGCCAAAAATGGCATCCAGCACAAAGCCGCCCAAAACGGCCCAGCAAATCAGCATGGTAACTCCTTTGTATACTGCACGGTTTTGACCACGCGCAGGGTTTTCTGGTGTATCCAATCGGCGGCATCCAGCACAAAGCCGCCCGCCGCGGGGGCACACCAGGAATAATAGTTTTTATGGGGCACGGCGAACCGTTCCAGCGCCGCCATCTGGGTGCCGCCGTGGGCAACGATCACCAGCTGCGGCTCCCCCGCCGCCAAAGCGGCATCCACCAGCGCGGCAAATGCTGTGCAGACACGCTGGCAGAATTCCGCCTTGCTTTCCCCGTCCGGGCAGCGGCCTTCGCAGCCGGTTTTCACCCAGGCGCGGTACTGGGGGTCGTACTCCATCTCCCGGTAATTGCGGCCCTCAAACACGCCAAAGTCCATCTCTTTCAGCCCATCCGCCACAACCAGTTCCGCATCGGGGAAAAGCACTTCCGCCGTCTGCCGGGTGCGCTGCAAGGAAGTAATCATGACCGTTTTGGGGGCAAAATCCGCCCGGCGCAGCTGAGCAAGGCCCTGCGGGCACAGCGGTACATCCCGCCTGCCCTGGTAGCGCTTTTCCTGATTATCCTGCGTTAAGCCGTGGCGCAGCAGGTAGATCAGCATGGCGGCAGCTCCCCTTTCAGCACGGTGGGCAGGCCGCAGAACATCTGCACCACACAGTCGGCCCGCTCAGCCAGCAGGCAGGCAAGGCGGCCGGCGGCTTCCCGCGCGGTGCGCTGGACGGGGTCAATGGGCACCACGCCGCCGCCAACCTCGGTGGCCGTTACTACGTCATATTGGGCAAGCTCGTCCGCAAGGGCGGGCAGGCTTTCGGCATTGGCGGCAAGGGTCTGCACCTCGTAAATCTGCCGCCCGCCAAAGGGTTTGGCAAAGGTTCGTTTACCGCTGTACAGCGGGCCGGTAATAAACAGCATGTTACAAAAACCCCTTCCACTGGCAAAGCACAAGGGCCGCCAGCATATACAGTTCCGCTTTTTGCAAAAACCACCCGGCCAGGTCTCCGGTAATACCGCCAAACTGCTTGACCGCCACACGGTGGTAGCGCCACAGGGCAACCCCCGCCGCCAGCACCAGCACGCCGCCGCCCAGGGCGAAAAGTGCCACTGCCAGCACAATGCTAAGGCATCCCAGCACCCGGCGCACCGTGATGCGGTCCGCCGCCGTGGCAAACGTGTGCGCAAGGCCGGTATTTTTGGCCAGGGGAAAGGCCGCCACTGCGTAACCGGAGCAGGCACGCTCCAGCACCAGCGCCAGCAGCCAGACAGCACCCACCTGTGGGGTAAACTGCACGCAGCAGCACAGCGCAAAGTAGGCCACAAAGTAGCTGCACAGCCGGATCACGGCGAACGCGCCGCAGTGCGGGTCTTTGAGGATATCGAGCTTTTTCTGGGTATCGCCATAGCTGCAAAGGGCATCACAGGTATCGGCGTAACCATCCAGATGGATGCCGCCCGTGACCCAGACAGGGATCAGGCAAAAACCCGCCGCGCGCACCATGGCGGGCAGCGGCAGGCTGGCGCACACGCACCACAGCACGCCGCACAGCACCCCCACCAGCGGGAAGGCACAGAGCGAATACCGCATGTTTTTCTCGTTCCAGTCAAACTGCGGCACCGGCACAGCCGAGAACATGGCAAATGCCACGGCGATCGTCTGCAAAACTGTCATGGGCGTTCCCCTCCTTTGTAGTACACCGGCAGGCCGCACACCACGCGGCAGACGGCGTCGGCTTTGGCGGCAACGGCATTGTTGACCATGGCAAGGGCCTGCAAATAAAGGTCTGTCTCCCCGGCATAGTCCGCCCCGCCGCTGAATACCTCGTTGCTGACGATGATAAGATGGTTGCATTGTGCGGCGATTGCCTCGATCCCCGCCAGCATTTTTTCTGCCGCCTGCTTGGGCGGCAGGCAGCTGCCGTCGGGACGGTACAGCTCATTGGCGGCCAAGTTACCCAAATCTTCCAGCAGGGCGGTGCCCTGCTGCGGCAGGCGGACCAAGTGCAGGTTTTGGGGACATTCCACGGTAGCAAACTGTTTTTGCGCCCGCATGGCGCGGTGTTTGGCCACCCGCGCGGCGCACTCGGCGTCCCACACCTGCATGGTGGCAAGGTAATAGCGCGGGCCGCCGCTCTGCACGGCAAGGTGCTCCGCATAGGCGCTTTTGCCGCTGGCTGCGCCGCCGATAACCAGCGTCAGCATTGTGGGGTGTACGGCGCAATGCCGCCCTCCGCAAAGGAATAGCACCCCTCGTACACCGCCAGCGCCATGTCCCACAGCGGGATGCTGGCCACTGCGCCGGTACCCTCGCCCAGATGCAGCCCGGCGGTAAGCAGGGGCGTTTTGCCCAGCGCGTCCAGCACCAGCCGGGCGGCAGGCTCGGTGGAACAGTGGCTGGCAAACACGGCCTTGGATGCTGCCGGGCACAGCCGCACGGCGCACAGCGCCGCCACCCCGCTGATGAAGCCATCCATCAGCACGGGCAGGCCTTCCAGCGCACCGCCCAGAAAGACACCGCACAGCCCGGCGATGTCGAACCCGCCCAGCTTGGAAAGCACATCCAGAGGGTCAGCGGCATCGGGCCGATTCCGCGCAATGCCCTGCCGGATGGCATCCAGCTTGCGGGCAAGCCCTGCGTCGGAAAGGCCCGCGCCCCGGCCTGTCATCCGCTCCACGGGCTGACCCAGCAGAACCGCAGCCACGGCGCTGGAGGTGGTTGTGTTGCCGATGCCCATCTCCCCCGTGGCCAGCAGCTGCACCCCCGCCGCCTTCTGCGCCCGGACAAGCCCCATGCCCGCCGCAATGGCATCCACCGCCTGCTGGCGGGTCATGGCAGGGCCGGTGGTGAAATCCGCCGTCCCGGCGGCAATGCGGCAGTTCTGCACCCCGGGCACCGGCTCCCCGGCCATGCCAAGGTCCACAGGCACCACTTCGCAGCGGGCCGTTTTTGCCATCTGGCAGACACTGGTGCGCCGGGCGGCAAGGTTCTCGGCCACGGCCCGGGTCACGCTCTGGTCCGTCTGGCTCACGCCCTGCGCCACCACGCCGTTGTCGGCGCAGAGCACCAGCACGGCCCGGCGGGAAAACGCCAGCTCTGCCGTACCGGTCAGGGCGGCGGCATCCTCCAGCATGGTCTCCAGCCGGCCCAGCCCGCCCAGCGGCTTGGCCAGGCTGGCCCAGTGGGCGTGGGCGGCGGCGCGGGCAGCTTCATCCGGCGGGGTGATGCCGGAAAGTAAAGTTTTCAGTTCCGTTTCAGTCATGTGTGTTTCTCTTTTGTCGTTGATAGAACTTTGCACCGCTCACAAAGCGGCGGGGCAGGGGTGTGCCCGCCCAGTATAGATGGGGGAAGCCCGCGTACAGGTTCATGGAGGCAAAGCCACCCTCCCACTGTGTTTTCTCACTTTTCCACACGGTAAAGTCCGTGCCGTTGGCCGTGGAATCCCAGTGGTGGAATTCGTGGATGGGCAGCGTTTCTCCGGCGCAGAAGAGCATACTGTCCGCCTTGGCGGTCATTTCAGCATAGCCAAACCGCACAAGACGGCCTTCTTTTACGCCGCTTCCGGGCAGGACACCCGCCATAGGCCAGCTCTTTCCCTCGGCGTCTTCCAGACTCTGCCCGAGGTAGAGAAAGCCGCCGCACTCAGCCACGGTGGGCAGCCCGGCGTTTACGGCCTGCCGGATGGAGACCAGCATGGTTTTGTTTTCGCTCAATTGCTGTGCATACAGCTCCGGGTAGCCGCCGGGCAGATACAGCCCGCAGATTTTTTCCGGCAGGGCGGTATCGTGAACCGGGCTGAAAAATACAGGCTCCGCGCCCGCCTTCCGCAAAGCATCCAGCGTTTCGGCGTAGGCAAAGCAGAAGGCACCGTCCCTCGCTACGGCGATGCGGACAGAAGCGGAAGCCGTTCCCCGGGGAGAAAGGCGATTGCCCTCGGGGCACGGCCTTTCCGTGACCGCTGCCAGCTTCTCCCAGTCTATCACCAGACGGTCTGCCAGCAGAGCAATCTTTTCCTGAATGTCCGCGATCTCGCCTGCGGTCTTCAGACCCAGATGGCGGCTTTCTACCGCAGCCTCCGGCAGGTTGGGCAGATAGCCCAATACCGGCAGGCCGGTCTCTTTTTCCAGCAGGGGTTTGAGCATTTTATACAGCTTTTCGGAGCAGCTGTTGAGCAGGATGCCGGAAATATGGCTGTTCTCACGGAAGTGCACAAGACCCTGGATCTCTGCTGCCAGCGTGACACTGACTCCTTTGGGCTGCACCACCAGCAGTACCGGCAGGTGCAGCGTGTCCGCCAGCTCCCATGCGCTGGCGCGGGTGGTCATGCCCTGCCCGTCGTAAAAGCCCATGGCACCCTCGCACACAGCGGCACTGTGACCGGCAGAATAGCGGGCGTACAGAGCCTGTACCGTGTCCCTGCCTGAGAGGTAGAGGTCGAGATTGTGGCTGCCAACATTCAGCACCGACCGGTGAAACATGGGGTCGATGTAGTCCGGCCCGCTCTTAAATGCACAAGGGTCGCAGCCCCGCTTTTTCAGCGCAGCCAGCAGGGCACAGGTCATGGTCGTTTTGCCGCTGCCGGAGCGGGGCGCGGCGATGAGGAACTGCATCATTTGCGTGTACCTGTAATGAGGAAGATGGGGTTGTTGGCGGTCAGCAGGTGCAGACGACCGGCCGGTCTCGTACGGCTGACGGCGATCTGCGTTACCTCCGCAGTCAGCCCCCGGGCAGTGAGCGCGGCCACGGCGGTGCTCAGAGTTTCCAGCGCAATGGCCGAAATGCAGACTCTGGCATCTGGGTTTTTGCAGTAAATTGCCTCAAGCACACCGTCCATGCCGCCTTTTGTTCCGCCAACGAATACCGCGTCCGGTGCGGGAAGCCCGGCCAGTGCCTCCGGGGCACGGCCCTCAATGAGGGTCAGATTGTATGCCCGGAATTTTTCCCGGTTTTTGCGGATGAGCGCACAAGCGTCCGGGTCGCATTCCACGGCGTAGACATGCCCCCGGGACGCTGCCAGTGCCAGCTCCACGCTCACGCTGCCGGTGCCTGC
>OGFF01003348.1_pt1 | contig 12132 bp, 10 predicted proteins | sample 1570751 | NCBI WGS metagenome assembly OGFF01 (sample SAMEA2581951, study PRJEB24529) | metagenome | biome: Human gut stool | place: China | collected 2011 | reverse complement strand
CAATTTCCGGAAGAAGAGCACCTTTTAACCGGAGAAAACGTCTTTGATTTTCCAGATCAAGGTATTCGTCTGCATCCGGACAGTAGATGTAATCCATGGTTGCAAGCGAAAACGCATAATTTCTTGCGGCGGAGAAATCATCACACCAGGTAAAATCATAGATCCGGTTGGTGTATTGTGCGGCGATTTCTTTGGTGCGATCTGTGGAGCCGGTATCAACGATGATGATTTCGTCCATCATGGAAGCAACGGAATCCAGGCATCTTGCCAGAACCGGTTCTTCATTTTTGACAATCATACATAAACTTATTGTGATCATAATAACAGATGGTCCTTCCGAAGTTTTTTCTTTTATATTACACTATCCTGCAACGGTTTTACATAGAAATAAAGAAATATACTTGTATCTTTTTTGAACCATGGCTATAATAAAATTTATGTGGTGTGAAATTATAAAACAAATTTTGGCAGATATGCGCCAGCCGCTTCAATATGTGCCATGGGCACTGGTTATTGTGGTACTTGGGCTGGTTGTAACAATTGTACTTTCTGAAAAAAAGGATGGAAAAAAAGCATCCGTCCGGTTTTTTCGTATACTTTTTGCGATTTATATACTTGTGGTGATACAGATTACTTTTTTTTCCAGAGAACCCGGTTCCAGAAACGGGTGCATGAATCTGGATCTGTTTTCCACGTGGGGATACAGCGTGGTTACCCATGCATTTTTTATTGAAAATATTCTTATGACAGTGCCTTTCGGAATTCTGGCACCGCTTTGTTTTCGCCGGCTGCGGCCGATGTGGAAATGTGTTGTGCTCGGAGGTGTCTGTTCGGTTCTGACGGAACTGAGCCAGTACGTGACGAAACGCGGGTATTGTGAAGTAGATGATATGCTGACCAACACCATAGGTGTTTTATGTGGTTGCATTTTGTTATGGCTGATTGAACTGATAATAAAACAAAGGAGAAAGAAATGAAGTATGATTATCTGGTGGTAGGAGCGGGATTATATGGCTCCGTATTTGCTCACGAGGCAGCAACAAGGGGGAAAAGGGTTCTGGTTGTCGATAAACGTCCGAATATTGCCGGAAATGTTTATACGGAGGACATTGAGGGAATCCATGTGCACAAGTATGGTGCACATATTTTCCATACCAACAATAAAAAGGTGTGGGATTACATTACAAAATTTGCGGAATTTAACCGCTTTACGAATTCACCGGTAGCAAATTACAAAGGGGAACTATACTCGCTTCCGTTTAATATGTACACCTTTAATAAGATGTGGGGTGTTGTGACACCGGAGGAGGCAGCGGCGAAAATTGAGGAGCAGAAAAAAGCCGCAGGCATTACAGAACCGAAAAATCTCGAGGAACAGGCGATCAGTCTTGTGGGAACCGATATTTACGAGAAACTGATCAAAGGATATACACAGAAACAGTGGGGGCGTAAGTGTACGGATCTGCCTGCTTTTATTATCAAGCGCCTTCCGGTGCGCCTGACGTTTGATAACAATTATTTTAATGCGCTGTATCAGGGAATTCCGATGGGGGGTTACACAAAGATGGTTGAGCATCTGCTGGAGGGAATCGAAGTCCGGCTTGGGATTGATTATCTGGAGCAGAAAGAGGAACTGAAGGCTCTGGCTGAGAAAACGGTATATACGGGAGCGATAGATGCGTATTTTGATTATTCGCTCGGCGCGTTGGAATATCGTTCCGTGCGGTTTGAAACAGAACTTCTGGATACTCCGAATTTCCAGGGAAATGCAGCAGTCAATTATACGGATGCCCAGACGCCGTGGACACGTATCATTGAACACAAATGGTTTGAATTCGGCAAGGATGATGAGGGACATGATTTACCGAAGACTGTAATTTCGAGGGAGTACAGTTCGGAGTGGAAACCGGGGGATGAACCGTACTATCCGGTAAACGATGAAAAGAACGGAGCTCTTTATCAGAAATATAAAGAACTTGCGGAAAAGGAAAAAAATGTAATTTTCGGGGGAAGACTCGGAGAGTATAAGTACTATGATATGGACGCTGTGATCGCTTCTGCACTGGAAATGTGCGAAAAAGAACTGGGATAGGCTTCTAGAAAGATACAAAAAAGAGCATTCGCTGTATGATTACAGCTGGAATGCTCTTTTTGTTATACATATTTGTCCAGCATCATTCCGGAATAGATGGATGTGATGTATGGGGTTGCAAAGTTGTGACCGGGATTTTTATAGGCCACGACTATCTTGTTGACATAGTTCATCGGATTGATGGAGATATTTTCCGCTTCTTTTCCGATGGAATCCCGAAATTGGGATAAAGTTTCAAATGTATTCTGATCACGTTCCGGAACAACTGCTTCACGGAGCGCTTCTTTATCAATAGAGATGGAGCCGTTCTCGTTCGTGACCAGACCGATGTCCTGTAAAGAACTCCGGCTCGAACCGGATATGGAAAGAATCTCTGCCTGAAGTTTGTTTCCGGCACTGGCATTGGTGTCTGCATACACGGCTGCGGTGGAGAGTATGGAATTATAGGCATCCACCAGAGACTGGATATTGTCCGCAATTGCATCCGTATCTGTTTTAAATCCAATGTTTACTTTCTCACCATCGGTTGGCTGATTTAAGGTCAGTTCAAATACCTGATTGATGGAAAATGTGTTGGTCAGGGAAGAGTGGCTTGTGCCATTCAGCGTAAAGGTGGAACTCTGTGCCGGGGATGTGATACGGTCAATTCCCAACTGATCCATGATTTCCGTGGAACCCGTGCTGGCATCCGGTGCAATGGAAAAAAGTTCGGTTTCGTTTTCTGCCAGACCGGTCTGCATGGAAGTCAGTTTCAGCGCACTCGAACCGTTTCCATCGGACAGGATTTCGGCGGTAATTCCAAGACTGGAGGAGTTGACAAGCCTGGCCAGCTTGTCCAGCACATCCAGATTGGTTTCGTCGGAATTGATATTATATTGAAATTCATATGCAGCACCGGGCGTATTCAGATCAAAAGAATATGCGCCGGGACGCATCGACAGTGTATTGTCTTTTAAAAAACGTCCCTGATTGATCTGGGGTGTGGCAAGCCGCTGCACTTCAATGTCAAAGTTATTGGTTTTACTTTCTTCACTTCCGTCGCCGATATAGGTCACACTGACTTTTTCGTCATCGGAAGACATGGCAACTTTCTTCTTAAAAGAATCCTCAAATGAACCATATTGGTCGGAAAGAGATGCCACAACGTTCTGAATGGAGCGCGCGTTTTCCTTGATGTCTATGGCATATTTTTTCGCATCGGTGAGATTCGGAATTTTATAAAGAGGCGAATCTTTATTTATTTTGACAATTTCATTATAAACTTTGCGCAGTTCACTTTTCTTGTGTGAATCATAACGTGAAACCGTTTTCTTGGCATACGTCGAGATATAATAAGCGTAAGCATTATCAATCCTTGCCATTGAGATTCCCCTCCTTTCTTCCCTGAATTGAGGATTGAGAGCAGGACAGCAAAAGACCTGTTCTCCTGTGAGGTGCATATCCTTTGCACCAAAAAGATTCTACTTGAATAGTATATCGGCATCATACCGCATTTTCCATACCCTTGTATATGGTAAAATTTTACTAAAAATTCACAATTTGGCGTAAAAGCTGCAAAAAATCATAAAAACCATTGTAAAAGATGTTGACGGACATGGAAAATCATGATATAGTATGAAAGCTTGGAAGTAGGTCTTTTTTTTATGCCTTTTTTTAGGCGGGACAAAACACGAAAATTAAAACGGAGGTGGAAGTTGTGCGTACAAAGATTACATTAGCCTGCACAGAATGTCAGCGTCGTAATTACAACATGACAAAGGACAAGAAGACTCATCCGGACAGAATGGAAACCAAGAAGTACTGTAGATTCTGCAAGACTCATACAGTTCATAAGGAAACCAAATAGTCCGTACAGAGCAAAGGAGTTATGAAATGGGACAGACAGAAAACGTTGAAAAGGCTCCAAAGACAAGCTGGTTTGACGGTGTAAAGGCAGAGTTCAAAAAAATCATCTGGCCGGAACAGAAATCAGTTGTCAGACAGACCATTGCAGTGATTGTTACATCCGTTGTAGTCGGTCTTATTATTGCACTGCTGGATTGGGCAATTCAGCACGGTGTGAATTTCCTTGTTGGTTTGAAATTTTAACGGAGGCATAGTGATTTATGGCAGAGGCGAACTGGTATGTAGTTCATACCTATTCAGGTTATGAGAACAAAGTCAAAGCGAATATTGACAAGACAATTGAGAACAGACATCTGGAAGACCAGATTTTGGAGGTTCGTGTTCCTCTTGAGGAAGTGACAGAAGTTAAAAACGGAGTGAAAAAACAGGTTTCCAAGAAAATGTTCCCGGGCTATGTGCTGATTCATATGATTATGAATGACGATACATGGTATGTTGTCCGCAATACCCGTGGTGTGACAGGGTTCGTTGGACCGGGAAGCAAACCGGTGCCACTCACAGATGCTGAAATGAGACCGCTCGGAATCAAGGCTGAAAATGTTGTGGTGGATTTCGCAGAAGGCGACATGATTGTTGTTATCGGCGGTGTCTGGAAAGATACCTGCGGTGTGATTACAGCGATGAACCATAACAAACAGACGGTTACGATCAATGTGGATCTGTTCGGTCGCGAAACACCGGTAGAAGTAAGTTTCGCAGATGTAAAGAAGATGAATTAAGGAGGCAATTCCAATGGCAAAGAAAGTTGAAGGATACATTAAGCTGCAGATTCCTGCTGGAAAGGCAACACCTGCTCCTCCAGTCGGACCGGCACTTGGACAGCACGGTGTAAACATCGTTGAGTTTACAAAGCAGTTTAATGCAAAGACAGCCGATCAGGGCGACTTAATTATCCCTGTAGTTATTACAGTATATGCAGACAGAAGCTTTAGCTTTATTACTAAAACTCCTCCTGCACCGGTACTGATCAAGAAAGCCTGCAAGATCAAGTCTGGTTCCGGTGAACCAAACAAGACAAAGGTTGCAAAGATTACAAAGGCACAGGTTCAGGAAATCGCTGAGCTGAAGATGCCTGACTTAAACGCTGCAAATATCGAAGCTGCCATGAGCATGATCGCTGGTACAGCAAGATCTATGGGTGTTGAAGTAGTAGACTAATCTAAGTTTAAGAAGAAATGTGGGAGGGTAATTGATTTCCCACCCGATATTACCACCAGGAGGTTTATATTTCATGAAAAGAGGAAAGAAATATCAGGACGCTGTAAAGGCATACGATAGAAGTGCTCAGTACGATGTTGCTGAAGCAATCGACCTCGTAAAGAAGAATGCCACAGCGAAATTTGATGAGACAATCGAACTTCATCTTAGAACGGGCTGTGATGGACGTCACGCAGAGCAGCAGATCCGTGGTGCGGTTGTACTGCCACACGGAACAGGTAAGACCGTTAAGGTATTGGTTTTCGCAAAGGGAACCAAGGTAGACGAGGCACAGGCAGCAGGAGCTGACTTCGTTGGAGGAGAGGAATTAATTCCGAAGATCCAGAACGAGGGATGGTTAGACTTCGATGTTGTAGTTGCTACACCGGATATGATGGGTGTTGTAGGACGTCTGGGACGTGTCCTTGGACCGAAGGGCTTAATGCCAAACCCAAAAGCTGGTACAGTTACCATGGATGTTATCAAAGCTGTTAATGACATCAAAGCCGGTAAGATTGAGTATCGTTTGGACAAGACAAATATTATCCACGTGCCAGTTGGAAAAGCTTCATTTACAAGTGAGCAGTTGAACGACAACTTCCAGTCTCTTATGGGCGCAATCAACAAGGCTAAGCCTTCAAGCTTAAAGGGTCAGTACATTAAGAGTGCTGTATTAACTTCTACAATGGGACCTGGCGTAAAGCTTAACGTTGTAAAGATTGCTCAGTAATAGAAAAATCAGAAGTCGGGAACCGGAAACGGTTCCTGATGAAATGATAAAATGTATGATCAGACTTACACAAGCAAAATGCGGAAAACACTTGACATCCGCATAAGAACATATTATAATAGCAAAGCATATTGCCGAAGACAGTAAGGTGCTATCGCATATTGCGACAGCGTAAAGGGAAATCCACCTACCGAGGGAATTTTTGATGATAATCGTCATAAAGAATGATACCCCTCTGCTGTAAGGCGGAGGGTTTTTATTATACCTCACGCTATATGCAAGAAATAAAATAAGGAGGTAAATGAATCGTGGCAAAGGTAGAATTAAAGCAGCCGATCGTTCAGGAGATTTCTGAAACAATTAAGGACGCACAGTCACTTGTAGTAGTTGACTACCGTGGACTTACAGTTGCTGAGGATACACAGCTTCGTAAAAATTTAAGAGAAGCTGGCGTAACTTACAAAGTATACAAAAATACTTTAGTAAACCGCGCAATCGAGGGAACAGAGTTCGAGAGCTTAAAGGATGTCCTGGAAGGACCTAACGCATTTGCAGTATCTACAGAAGATGCTACAGCTCCAGCCAGAGTTCTGGCAGAGTTCGCAAAGAAGGCTCCAAGCCTTGAGATCAAGGCCGGCGTTGTAGAAGGAACATACTATGACGCAGAGGGAATGAAGCAGATCGCAAGTGTACCAAGCAGAGAAGTACTTCTTTCCAAATTACTTGGAAGCTTACAGTCACCTATCACAAATCTTGCTCGCGTTCTTAATCAGATCGCAGAGAAGGGTGGCGCAGCAGATGCAGCAGCAGACGCAGCACCGGCTGAGGAAGCACCAGCAGCAGAATAATTATTAAAAATAAAATTATAACGGAGGAAATAATCATGGCAAAGTTAACAACAGCAGAGTTTATCGATGCTATCAAAGAGTTAAGTGTATTAGAGTTAAATGACCTTGTAAAGGCATGTGAAGAAGAGTTCGGCGTATCTGCAGCAGCAGGCGTTGTAGTAGCAGCAGCAGGCGGAGACGCAGCAGCAGCTGAAGAGAAGACTGAGTTCGACGTAGAGTTAACAGAAGTTGGACCGAACAAGGTTAAGGTTATCAAGGTTGTTCGTGAGATCACAGGTCTTGGACTGAAGGAAGCTAAGGACGCTGTTGATGGCGCACCTAAGGTAATCAAGGAGCAGGCTGACAAGGCATCTGCTGAAGACGCTAAGGCTAAACTTGAGGCTGAAGGAGCAAAGGTTACATTAAAGTAGTCTGTGCGTAAGCGACGAGAAACCAATAATAACCCGGCAGAGATGCTTGCATTTCTGCTGGGTTATTTTATTTAGCTGTATCCCCTCTCTCTATCTGAAAAAGTTCTCAAAAATAATTCTTGCATTTCCCTTGATTTTGTTGTATAGTATAAGTTGCACTATTGTGGTGCACTAGGCATTTCCATGCTCTTTTTTAGGAAAAACTAGATTGAAATAAAAACGAGAGGTGAAACGTCAATGGAGAAAAACAGAATACGTCCAGTCAAGGCTGGAAAAGGCTTGCGTATGAGTTACTCAAGACAGAAAGAGGTTTTGCAGATGCCAAACCTGATCGAAGTCCAGAAGAATTCTTATCAGTGGTTCCTGGATGAAGGTTTAAAAGAAGCATTTGCAGATATCTCCCCGATCACGGATTACAGTGGTCATCTGAGCTTGGATTTCGTCGATTTTACACTGTGCGAAGACGATGTGAAATATACAATCCCGGAATGCAAAGAGAGAGATGCGACATATGCAGCACCTTTGAAAGTCAAGGTTAGACTTCATAACAAAGAGACAGATGAGATTAACGAACATGAAATTTTCATGGGTGATCTTCCTCTTATGACAGAGACAGGTACGTTCGTTATCAACGGTGCAGAACGTGTAATCGTCAGCCAGTTGGTTCGTTCCCCTGGTATCTATTACGGAATTGCTCATGATAAAGTGGGTAAAACTCTTTATTCATGTACTGTTATCCCGAACCGTGGTGCATGGCTCGAGTATGAGACTGACTCCAATGACGTTTTCAGTGTAAGAGTAGATAGAACCCGTAAAGTGCCGATTACCGTATTGCTTCGTGCACTTGGTGTAGGTACCAACCAGCAGATCATTGACATGTTCGGCGAGGAGCCAAAGATTCTGGCATCCCTGCAGAAGGACCCGGCGATCACAGAGCGTGAGCCACAGGGAAGTTTTGAGGCTGGTTTATTAGAGTTATATAAAAAGATCCGTCCGGGTGAGCCGCTTTCCGTAGAAAGTGCGGAGAGTCTGATCACTGCCATGTTCTTCGATCCGAGAAGATATGACCTGGCAAAAGTAGGACGTTACAAATTTAATAAGAAGCTTGCTTTAAAGAACCGTATCAACGGACAGGTTCTGGCAGAGGATGTACTGGATCCTTCTACCGGAGAAGTAATTGCAGAGGCAGGCACAACTGTTGACCGTGATCTGGCAGATCAGATTCAGAATGCTGCAGTTCCGGCGCTCTGGATTCAGACAGAGACACGTAACGTAAAAGTTCTTTCTTCTATGATGGTAGATATCAGAAGCTGGATTCCTGAAATTGAGGACCCGAAGGCTATTGGTGTTACAGAACTGGTATATTATCCGGCTCTGCAGCAGATTATGGAAGAAAACGAGACATTGGAAGAGCGTATCGCTGCAATTAAGAGAGATATTGCAGACCTGATTCCAAAGCATATTACAAAAGAGGATATCTTCGCATCCATCAACTATAATATGCATCTGGAGTGGGGCATCGGAACAGATGACGATATTGACCACTTAGGAAACCGTCGTATCCGTGCTGTCGGTGAATTGTTACAGAACCAGTATCGTATCGGTCTTTCCCGTCTGGAAAGAGTGGTTCGTGAGCGCATGACAACTCAGGATCTTGAGGGAATTTCCCCACAGAGTCTGATCAACATCAAACCGGTTACGGCTGCGGTAAAAGAGTTTTTCGGATCTTCCCAGCTGTCACAGTTTATGGATCAGAACAACCCACTGGGTGAGCTGACACATAAGAGACGTCTTTCTGCATTGGGACCTGGCGGTTTGTCCAGAGACCGTGCCGGATTCGAAGTACGAGATGTCCATTATTCCCATTATGGACGTATGTGCCCGATTGAGACGCCTGAAGGACCAAACATCGGTCTGATCAACTCTCTAGCATGCTACGCAAGAATTAACGAGTACGGATTTGTTGAGGCTCCGTATCGTAAGATTGATAAATCAGATAAAGACAATCCTCGTGTTACAGACGAAGTTGTATACATGACTGCGGATGAGGAAGATAATTACCATGTAGCGCAGGCGAACGAAAAACTGGATGAGGATGGACATTTTGTTCGTAATTCCGTATCCGGTCGTTACCGTGAAGAAACGCAGGAGTACGATAAGACTGCATTCGATTACATGGACGTATCTCCAAAGATGGTGTTCTCCGTTGCTACAGCACTGATTCCGTTCCTGCAGAACGATGATGCAAACCGAGCACTGATGGGATCTAACATGCAGCGTCAGGCAGTGCCGCTTCTTACCACCGAGGCACCTGTAGTAGGAACCGGTATGGAGACAAAGACAGCGGTCGATTCCGGTGTCTGTGTACTTGCAAAAGAAGCAGGTATCGTGGAGAGTTCTGAGTCTAATCGTATCGTAGTACGTGAGGAGGACGGAAATCGCAGAGAATATATTCTGACAAAGTTTGCACGAAGCAACCAGTCCAACTGCTACAACCAGAGACCAATCGTGTTCAAGGGACAGAAAGTAGCAAAGGGTGAGGTGATCGCTGATGGACCATCTACATCCAATGGTGAGCTGGCACTTGGAAAGAACCCGCTGATCGGCTTCATGACATGGGAAGGTTATAACTACGAGGATGCCGTTCTTTTGAGTGAGCGTCTGGTAGAGTATGATGTATATACTTCTGTCCATATTGAGGAATACGAAGTAGAGTCTCGTGATACAAAGCTCGGACCGGAAGAGATCACAAGAGATGTACCGGGTGTCGGTGATGATGCCTTAAAGGATCTTGACGAGCGCGGAATCATCCGTGTCGGTGCCGAAGTCCGTGCCGGAGACATTCTGGTAGGAAAGGTTACACCAAAGGGAGAGACAGAGCTTACCGCAGAAGAGAGACTGCTTCGCGCAATCTTCGGTGAAAAAGCGCGTGAGGTTCGTGACACTTCCCTGAAAGTGCCGCACGGTGCATATGGTATTGTTGTAGATGCCAAAGTATTTACCAGAGAAGATGGCGATGAGTTATCTCCTGGTGTAAATGAGTCTGTTCGTATTTACATTGCCCAGAAACGTAAGATTTCTGTTGGTGATAAGATGGCCGGACGTCATGGTAACAAGGGTGTCGTTTCCCGTGTCCTTCCTGTAGAAGATATGCCGTTCCTTCCGAACGGACGCCCGCTGGACATCGTGCTGAACCCGCTGGGTGTGCCTTCTCGTATGAACATCGGACAGGTGCTGGAGATCCACTTAAGTCTTGCAGCAAAAGCACTGGGATTCAATGTATCAACTCCTGTATTCGCAGGTGCGAACGAGAATGACATCATGGATACACTGGATCTGGCAAATGATTATGTAAACCTTGAATGGGAAGAGTTTGAAAAGAAGCATGGTGAGGAGCTTCGTCCGGAAGTACTGCAGTTCCTTTCAGAGAATAGAGCCCACAGAGAGCTGTGGAAAGGTGTGCCGCTTTCAAGAGACGGAAAGGTTCGTCTGCGTGACGGACGTACCGGAGAGTACTTCGACAGTCCGGTAACGATCGGACATATGCATTACCTGAAGCTGCATCACCTGGTAGATGATAAGATCCATGCACGTTCTACAGGTCCTTACTCTCTTGTAACGCAGCAGCCGCTGGGAGGAAAAGCCCAGTTCGGTGGACAGCGTTTCGGAGAGATGGAGGTATGGGCATTGGAGGCTTATGGTGCATCTTATACACTGCAGGAGATCCTGACAGTGAAGTCGGACGACGTTGTAGGACGTGTGAAGACTTACGAGGCGATCATCAAAGGAGAAAATATTCCTGAACCGGGTGTTCCTGAATCCTTCAAGGTTCTCCTGAAAGAACTTCAGTCTCTTGCACTGGATGTCCGCGTATTACGTGATGACAATACAGAGGTCAAGATCATGGAGAGTGTTGATTATGGCGAGACAGATCTGCGTCATATCATCGAGGGCGACAGAAGATACCGTGATGAAAATGAATCGTTCAGAGATCATGGATTTACGGAGCAGGAATTTGTTGGTGAGGAACTTGAGAACGTAGAGCCGGAAGAGGAAGACCCGGACGACAGCGATCTTGAGAACTTAAGTTTTGATGATGACTACCTGGGTGAGGAATAATAAGGAGGAGCCGTTTTTATGCCAAATAACAATGAACAACAATACGAACCGTTAACATTTGATGCGATAAAGATCGGCCTGGCTTCACCTGAAAAGATCATGGAATGGTCAAAAGGTGAGGTTACGAAGCCGGAGACAATCAACTACAGAACACTGAAACCGGAAAAAGACGGACTTTTCTGTGAGAGAATCTTCGGACCAAGTAAAGACTGGGAGTGCCACTGTGGAAAGTACAAAAAGATCCGTTATAAAGGAGTCGTGTGCGACCGCTGTGGTGTTGAGGTAACAAAGGCAAGTGTCCGCCGTGAGCGTATGGGTCATATCGCTCTGGCGGCACCGGTATCGCATATCTGGTATTTCAAGGGCATCCCGAGCCGTATGGGTCTGATCCTTGATATCTCTCCGAGAACTCTGGAGAGAGTCCTGTATTTCGCTTCTTATATCGTACTTGACAAAGGCGAGACAAATCTTGCCTACAAGCAGGTGCTTTCTGAAGCAGAATACCAGGAAGCAAAAGAAAAATATGGAAGAAATGCATTCCGTGTAGGAATGGGTGCAGAATCCATTAAGGAGCTGCTGCAGTCCATCGACCTTGAGAAAGATTCCAAAGAGTTAAAAGAAGGTCTCAAGACTGCATCCGGACAGAAACGTGCCCGTATCATCAAGAGACTGGAAGTAGTAGAAGCATTTCGTGAGTCTGGAAATAAACCGGAATGGATGATCATGGATGTGATCCCGGTAATTCCGCCGGATCTTCGTCCGATGGTACAGCTTGACGGTGGACGTTTTGCAACATCTGACCTGAATGACCTGTACAGAAGAATCATCAAC
>OGFF01003338.1_pt1 | contig 12174 bp, 8 predicted proteins | sample 1570751 | NCBI WGS metagenome assembly OGFF01 (sample SAMEA2581951, study PRJEB24529) | metagenome | biome: Human gut stool | place: China | collected 2011 | reverse complement strand
GTGGGTCCAGTAAACGATCGCCCAACATCCATACGGTTTAAAACAAAAAAGGCCTTACGGAGCGTGTCCGTAAGGCCCGGGAAAATATTCCGCGTTCCTGCTAATAATGGCTGAGCGTCCTGATGCCCTGATGAAGCATGCGCACCATTTCCCTGGGGATGGCGGTTTCCCAGTGTCCCGTGGCTCTGGCCCAGATGTAGAGAAGCAGAAGAAGGCAGATCGTGCCCGCGGCCATGCTCCACCAGGGAACGCGGCGGCCGGAATCAGCCCGGTAGCCGAGTTCCATGCCCAGACAGTCCTTTTTGGGACAGGCGGACACGCATTCCATGCAGCCCATGCACTCGGGCAGGCGGACGCGTTTTTTGAGATGTACGGAAATGCCCTGGGGGCAGTGCTTCGTACACTGCTGGCAGCTGCAGCATTTTGATTCGTCGCGGCGTATGGAGACAGGGGAGAGAAAAGAAAGGATGCCCAGCAGGGCGCCGTAGGGACAGAGGCAGCGGCACCAGAATCCCGGGAAGAGGACACTTCCGCCGACAAGGATGGCCACGACGGCCAGAAGGACGCCCGAAGGCTCCAGGAAGAAGAGCAGCATCCTCGTATCGCAGACCAGGTTATAACGTGAGGTCAGAAAGGTTCCTATGCTGTTCACGTCCATGGTCAGCAGGGACAGAAAGAAGGCCAGGAGGGCGTATTTGGGGAGCGTCCACAGAATATAGAAGCGCGGCGATGGCGTGCGGGCTATGCCGGCCCTGCGTCCGATGCGGTAAAGCAGGGTGCAGATGGCTCCCACAGGGCAGACATAGCCGCAGAATCCCTTGCGGAGAAAAAGCGCCGAGAGAAGGGCGAAAATCAGAATTGTCAGGCCGGCCGGATGAATGGGATCCCAGAGGCCTGTCAGCAGGAAGCGCTTGAGGGCGAGGAGGGAACTGATGGGCAGAAAGCCTTCCACCGCGGCCGGGCGGGCAGTGAAGACTTCCGTGAGCCCCATGGCCCAGGAGGCGAAGAGCACGAACTGCACGCCCACGAGTATTGTGAACAGAAAGAAACAGGCCTGCACCGCCACGTGCAGGGTGGAAGGGGTGAGGGAGAATTTCTGACGCATGAAGCAGATTCCGTTGCTAAAGAAAAAATGAAAACCAGGACGCAGGGCGCACGAAAAGATATGGCCTTTGTATAGGCCGCCGGAGCCCGCCTGGGGCATGACATATGTCACAGGGTCAGTGCAGGGGCGAGGGATGGGAGCCCGGCCTGCGGAGAATGTTCTGCATTTCCTGGTAGACACCCGCTTCCTTGAATTCCTCGGCTATGCTGGGAAACGAGTCCAGAAATTCGATGGCCGTGATGCCGTGGGGCAGGGTGAGGTCGGCGCCATGCTCGACCAGGATTTCCGCGGCTTCCGGCCTGTTTTCGATGAGGGCGTTCTGCAGGAGCGTGCTTCCTCCGACGAAGCGGGCGTTGACGTCGGCGCCGCCTTCGAGGAGCGGTTTCATGATTTCCGGATCCATCCCGGAATAAAGAAGGGGTGTCATGCCGTAACGGTCGCGGGCGTTGACATCGGCGCCGCGTTCAATGAGGAGCCGGATAACTTCTGGCTTTTTGGCCATGGCGGCGTGATGGAGCGGCGTCATCTGGGCATGGTCTTTCACATTGATGCTGCAGCCCGAAGCCAGACACTGGCGTATGCCGCCGACATCGCCTTCCTCTGCGGCCCGGAAAAGGTCGTTCTCGTCGGTTTCAGCGGCTGACGCCTGGGAAAGCAGGAGCAGAAAAGCCAGGATCGGGAAAAAGAGTCGCGCCATGAAAACCTCCGTTTTGTGCCGGGCACAGAGGCGGATCTAAGGACGGGACGCCGTGAAAGTCAACGCCCTGCGGGAAGAGTTCCTTATTTCAGGAGAGAACCGGCTTCCCGTCTCTGTCCTCGGAAAAACGGGATCTGCCCGAGGCGTGTCCCCCGTCGTTGGAACAGAGCCAGGCCATGCTGCCGGCATGCGGTCCCTTCCGTATGGCCACCTGGCGCAGCGGCGCCCCGCATTCGGGACACACCGGCGCCTCTTCCGGCCTGACGGGGGTTCCGTCCCTGTCCTCACAGGTGAACCGGCAGCCGGGATAGCCAGTGCATCCCCAGAAGAAGCCGCGCGTTCCCTGCCGGCGCGCCAGAGGCCTGCCGCAGAGCGGGCAGGCGTTCTGCCCGCTTTCCTGTGTTCCGGACGCGGCTTTGCGGCGCGGGCGTTTCGCGCCTTCTGTGTCCTGAAGGTCCCCTTCTTCCCCTAAAGGAACAGAGGAATCAGGAAGTGTCTCATCCCACGGAACGCTCCGGACCTGCGGTTCCTCCTCCTTTTCCCTGACTGTCCTGCGGAATGTTTTTTTCTGCGTCTGCGATCCTTCCGGCAGCGCGGGACCGCCGTCCTTATCCCCGCAGGTGAAGCGGCAGTGAGGGAAGCCAGAACAGCCCCAGAAGGTCCCCTTCGGCCCCTGGCGGCGCACGAGGCTGTGCTTTCCGCAGCGCGGGCAGAGCGGCCCTTCAGGCTCCTGCGCAGGAGCGTCCTTTTCAGCGCTGTCCTTCGGCGGGAAGGCGCGGCCGGGGCGCCCCCTGCTGTCAGCTGCCGCGTAGGTGCAGTCCGGGCGGCCTGTGCAGAGCCAGAACCAGCGCCCGGTTTTGCCGCGGACGCGTTTCAGCGGTTTGCCGCACCGGGGGCAGAGCGTTCCGGGATCGGCGGCGAAGCCATCGGCAGGTGTGCCGAAGATCTCGCTGATGAGCTCCGGAAGTTTTGCCGCGTAGGAGGCCACGTAGTTTTTGTAGGGGATGCGGCCTTCCTGGATTTCCGTGAGCGAGCGCTCCATGTCCGCTGTCATGAGCGGATCCCTGATGCTCTGCGGGCAGATATGGATGAGCGAGCGCCCTGTGGGCGTGGAGAGCAGGGAGCGTCCTTTTTTGGCGAGGTATCCGCGCTTCAGGAGCGTTGAGATGATGGTGGCGCGGGTGGCCACTGTGCCGAGGCCTTCCGTTTTTCTGAGAATGTCTCTGTCCTCGCCGGAAGCTCCCCTGAGGTAGCGCTGGATGTTTTCCATGGCCTCCACGAGGGTTCCTTCCGTGAAACGGGCCGGAGGCGTGGTCTGTCCCTCGTCCACCTTTGCCTGTCCGGCTCTGACGGCCTCTCCCTTTTCCACATGGGGCAGGGGAGCGGGCTCGGGTTCCTTTGTTTCTTTTTCCTTCGTGCCGCCAGAAAGGCCGGCTTTCCGGAAGGCGTACCAGCCCGGGCTCACTTCCGTGCGGCCGTCGGCGCGCCAGTCATAGCCCGCGCAGGAAACGTCAATGCGCGTCTTTTTATAGATATGGGGAGGCAGGAACTGCCACACGTAGCGGCGGCAGATGAGACGGTAGATTTTTTCCTGGGTTTCGGAAAGGCCCCTGGCAGGCACGGCAGTGGGAATGATGGCGTGATGGGCCGTGACCCTGGCCGTGTTCCAGCAGGCTCCGCGGCGTTCGGGATCCGCGGCAGCGAGCATGGCCTCCATACCCGGGAGATGACCTATGGCGGCCAGAACATCCCGGGCCTCGCCGAACTGCTCAAAGGGCAGATAGCGGCAGTCAGTCCTCGGGTAGGAAGTGAAGCGGGCCTCGTAGAGCTCCTGGCAGCAGTCGAGGACGGCGGAGGCGCCCATGCCGTAGAGGGCCGAGGCTTCCTTCTGGATATCAGTAAGGGAATAGGGGAGCGGTGCGGGGTCTGCCCTGCGCTGGGTTTCCACTCCGGTCACCGTGCCGTCTCCGAAGGACACGGCGTCGCGCACGGCAAGGGCGGTCTTTTTGTCAACGAGGCGCTTTTCCTCATCGAGACCTTCCATGTCCGGCCTGGGGTTCAGAAGGGTGACAAAGGTGCCGGCTGCCGCCGTGAACGGGCAGGAAACTTTGTAGAACGTTTTCGGCACGAAATTCTCGATGGTCTCGTCGCGTTCGACAACGAGGGCCAGGGTAGGCGTCTGCACGCGTCCGAGGGAAAGCACGCCGGAGGGACAGACGCTGCGGCCGTGGATCGTCATGGCCCTGGTCAGATTCATGCCGGCGAGCCAGTCGAGTTCGGAACGGGCCCGGGCCGCGTCGCGCATGCCTGCGAATTCCCCGTCAGGAGCCATCCGCCCGAGTTCTCTGGTAAGGCTTGTCCTGTCGAGGGCGCGGGTCTTCAGCCTCAGGACCTGCCCTTTATAGCGGACGAGCTCGAGAACCTCGTCCACGAGGAGCTGCCCTTCGCGGTCAAAGTCGGCCGCGTTGACGGCAGAGGGGCTTTCGCGGAGCAGATTTTTTATGACAGCGGGCTGTTTCGGGATGTTGCGGTCCCGGCGCACCGTGTATTTGAAGACTTCCGGCACGATGGGGAGCGTCTCCCTGCTCCATCGTTTGTAGGCAGGGTCGTAAGCCTCGGGCGGAGCCTGTTCGAGAAGGTGGCCGGAGAGCCAGGTAACGGCCGCGCTGCCGCATTCGATATAGCCGTTCCTTTTGACGCTGCGCCCGGGCAGGACGTCCGCCAGGGCCTCGGCAATGCTGTGCTTTTCAGCAAGGTAAACGATGGAATAGGCGCTCATGAGACTCCTTTGCGTGGCGGCGCGAAGATGTGGACGCGTCAGGCGCGCGCCGCGGCTTCAAGCCGGCGCATGTACCAGACGTAGGCTATGGCCAGGAAGAAGGCCGTGATAGCCCAGCTCAGTCCGAAGACGGCCATGAGCGTCTCGAAGGTAGGCGAATGCGGGAAATAAAGGAAGATCCAGGCGAGGCGGAATCCGCAGATGCCGAAGAGGGCGATGAGGGCCGGAGGCGTGGAGATGCCGTATCCGCGCAGGGCGTCGGAGAGAACTTCCAGAAAGACGTTGATGCTCTCGGGAAGCACCACATACCAGACGCGGATAACGCCAAGCCTGATCACCTCGGGGTCGGAGCTGAAGAGCCCGATGATGGGGCCGGCGAAACCAAGACAGAAGACGGACATGATGGCCATGCCGCAGAGATCGAGAAAAATACCGGTACGGGTGCAGAGGCGGCAGCGGCGGAGATTCCCAGCGCCGTAGTTCTGGCTCACGAAGGTGGTGACGGCCTGACCGAACGAGGCGATGACGCAGTATACGTTGATTTCAACGGTGAAAGCTGCCGCGCTGGCAGCCATGGCGTCGGCTCCGAGGCTGTTAATAGACTGCTGCAGGCATATGTTGGCTATGGCGAAAACCATGAGCTGCACGCCGGCGGGCAGGCCGATGCGCAGGATTTCCTTCAGGTGGCCCATGTCAGCGCGCATGCCCGCAAGAACAAGGCGTACGGATCCGGGCGTCCTGATGAGGCCTATGAAGAGGAAGACTGCGGCCCAGTAGTTGGCAATATCCGTCGCCCAGACGACGCCGCTGAGGCCCCATCCTGCTTTCACGAAGGCCAGGTTGAGCACAATGTTGAGAATGGTGGACTGGATGAGGGCAAAAAGGGGCGTACGCGTGTCGCCGCGGCTTCTCAGGATGGCTGCGGCGAAATTGAAGAAGGCCAGGGCCGGGATGCCATAGAAATAGATCCTGAGGTAGTCCTCTGACATGGTGAAGACCTCCTCCGGCACGCCGAGAAGTTCTGTCACCGTTCTGGACAGGGGAACACCCATGGCCGCTATGGCGATGCCGGAGATGAGGGAGAGAAGCACGGCCGTCTGGACTGCGGAGCGGGTGCCGTTCCTGTCCCCGGAGCCGATGCAGCGGGCGATGACGACGTTGGCACCAAGAGCGAGGCCCGTATACAGATTGATGATAAGGCTGATGGCAGGGATATTGTTGCCGGCGGCGGCCATGGCGTCCTTGCCGACAAAGCGTCCCAGCACGAAGATGTCGGCTGCGGTGAAGAGCTGCTGGAAGAGGCCCGTAAGCGCGACAGGGAGAGCGAAAACAAGCATTTTGCGGGCAACGGGACCATGGAGCATGTCCATGTCCCGTGATGCGGGGTGGGAACCAGACATAGGGGCCTCCGGAAAGGAACAGGCAGATAACAGAGAGGAAAAGGCAGAAAAGAAGGAAGGGGGGAAAGAAAAGAAGCGCGGGCGTTCACACAGAGGTGAGCGCCCGCATGGACATGGCAGGAACAGGGAGGGGAAAGACTAGCTTTCGGCGTGGGAAACCATGTTGTCGTAGGTTTCCTTGTCTATGAGCTTCAGGAAGTGGGGAATCTTGGGCGGGGTGCCGAGGATGTGCTGCTTCGAGGCGTCGGCGGGCATCTTCACGGCGATGCCGCCATCGACGGCCGTGGCGCTGGACCACACGAGACTCGTGCTCGTCTGGTTGGCGGAAGCCGTGAAATCGGCCATGCAGGCGAGGCCGAGGAGGCTGATGAGCTCGTTTTTGCGATCGAAGGTGACCTCCGGCGCGGCCAGTTTCCTGGCGAGCTCCTGGCCGTTCATATTGTTGAGCTTCGGACGGGCGATAAAGAAGGAGCGTCCGTCAGCGGTTTTCTGGGAGGATTCGGTGAACACCATAAAATCGTAATCGGGCTTTTCGTAGTAAAGAAGTCCCGTGATGGTGTATTTTTTGCGGTCTCCGGGCAGAACGCCGTTGGCTTTGTACTCTTCCATGAGACTTTCCCTGTGGGCTTTGATCCCGTCCCAGGCCTGTTTTGCCCTGGAGAGTACGTCATCGGCCTCCGGCCCCTTGGCAAGATAATATTTCCAGATGATTTCAGGCATCGTATACCTCGTGGATTGTATTTCTGAGTTTTCCGCGTCCGGACAAGGTAACGTTTCAGGCGGACGTGTCAACTTTTGTGAATCGGGGAATCCCGCCCCTGCAGGCGGCAAGAGGAATGCCCGCATTCAGGCTGTTTTATATTGCCGGGACGAAAGCCGTTTTAGTTCTTGAGGAAAACCGGTCCGAGAATGGAGTCGTTCAGGAACTGCCAGCGTACGTCCTTGGCGAAGCCCTTCTCGATCTGGGGGAGAGGCTTTTCCGGGACAGCGATGATGAAGAACTTCCGCGCGCGGTCGCGGAAGGAGTCGAGCCAGGCTCTCTCCGGAGCGTCCAGCCCGGAAAGGGCCGTGATTTTTTCGGGCGCTGGTTCGCGGTATTCCAGGATGATCTTGCCACGGTTGTTATTGTAGCGGCGGGCGTAGTAGCGGGCCACCCAGTGCGTACCCTTGCGGGGATCGCCGACGAGGCCGGCAAAGGGATCCTTGTCCGCGGGCACAAGGTAGGTGTAGGCGGCGAATTCCTGCCCGCCGAGGCGCTCGGTCTCGAAATGGATGGAGCCCGTGCGGCTCTGGACGCTCGTCCAGTCCCAGGAGTCCGGGAGTTCGGCGTGGATGAGGACGGCCATGGGATGATCCGCGTCCGTTCCCCAGACCACGGCCCTGGTGTCCAGGGGCAGACCGGAGGCGTTTCCGGTATTGTAGATGCGGCCGTGGCCGAGCCCTGAGGTGACGACGGGCAGCTCTCCCGCCTCCACACGGATGGCCGGCCGGGAAGAGGAGATGTACGCCCTGCCGCTTACGCCGCGCTGCTGCGGCGTGCTGTCGCAGGCGGAAAGGAAGGCCATTGCCGCTGCCAGGATGACACTGAGAAATTTTTTCATGTTGGGCATCCGTGTTTTTGAGGGGGGATCCGCATCCTGCGGGGAGCGGATCAGGTTGCGCGCCGGGCACGCCGAATGACTGGTTCTTCCTTCCCTTTTCGCGGGCCACGGCGCAAGGAGCGCGGTCCGGGCCGGCCTCCGGAGAGTATCCAGCTGATATTTAGCTTCAAAGATAAATTTTTGTTACTGGTAAATTGAAAAGTATTTATATACCGATTTAGATAAAATAAAACGTAGCTTATGAAAACAAGCTGGCTCGTGTTTTTCCCCTTCCATGTGCTGTCCAGGGGCACAGAATGCGGCCTGCCGGGCTTTTTCCCCTCCGTGAGGGGTGCCGCCGGGCCTGGCCCCGGAAGGGGGGGCTCCCCAGTCCCGCCGCTGCGGGGCGAACGGAACGGGCTGTCGGAAAGAAAACGCGGGGAGAGCCTGAAAACCTCCGTCGGCGTTTTTTCCCTTATGGCACAAGCCCGGAGAATACCTCTGGATGTCCATAATTTTTGTGTATTTTCATATAATTACCGCATGATACCAGAGATCCTGGAAAAACAGGAAGCGTGTTAGGCAGGGAACCGCAAAAAAAATTATTCCGGCTGAGAGGGGAACAAATCCGCGGACTTAGGAGCAGGCGGCAGGTGGAATGTCTTCTCAGGGGCATTGCACAGAAAAACGTTTCAGCCTACATAAGGCAGGTCCGGCAGATGGCCGGGTCTGGTGGCAGATTTTCCTGCAGGGTGCGCTGTTTTGTGAATATTCAAAAAAACAGTAAAAAATCTGCATACCAAATTAAAATACTTTTTAAAAAATCCTGTGAAATTAGCTTGAAAGCTGATGCGCCTCCTTTCACAAAGAGGCCTATGCGGCCGATTTCACGCACAAACCTCAGACACCGGAGCGGAACATGAGACCGAAGTCCATCAGCAAGAGGGACGGCAAGTTCGTTTCCTTCGACGATGTAAAGATCCGTTCCGCCATCTTCAGAGCCGCCAACGACGTTCCGTCCGGCGAGAAGAAGATGACGGACGTTGACATTGATTTTGTCACAGCCAAGGTGGTCGAACGCCTCAACCCCCGCAAGCAGGCCGTGACCGTTGAGCACGTGCAGGACCTCGTGGAGTCCACGCTCATCGAGTTCGGCTTCGCGGCCACAGCCAAGTCCTACATCGTTTACAGGGCTGATCACGCGCGCCGCCGCCGTGTCACCGGCGCCCTCATGGATATCTACAAGACCCTTACCTTTGCTCCCGCGAGGGACGCTGACATCAAGCGTGAGAACGCCAATGTCAACGGCGACACGTCCATGGGCACCATGCTCAAGTACGGTTCCGAGGGTTCCAAGTATTTCTGCAACCATGAAGTGCTTCCTCCGGATATCGCCCAGGCCCAGGTTTCCGGCGATATCCACATCCATGATGAAGACTTCTACATGCTCACCGAGACCTGCTGCCAGATAGACCCCATTCCTCTCTTCAGGAGGGGCTTCTCTACGGGGCACGGCTATCTGCGTCCTCCGAAGAGCATCATTTCCCGCGCTGCCCTGGCCTGCATTATTATTCAGGCCAACCAGAACGAGATGCACGGCGGCCAGGCCATTCCAAACTTTGATTTCGCCATGGCCGAGGGCGTGGCCCAGACTTTCCGCAAGGCCTATGAAGCGGCTCTTACCGCCTTTATCGAGGTGGAGGCCGGCATAGAGTATGAGGCGGCTTCCGACTTCGTCAGGCACCGCATCATGGACGTCATCGTGCCCGTGTGCATGAGCGCACTGCCGGAACTTCCCGCCCGTATCGCCCAGGCTCTGGAGCACGCCGCCGCTGACGGGGCGTGTCCCCTGGATCCCTCCATGGCCTCCAGAATGGCTTCCTACGCCGAAAAGGAAGCCCTGCGCCGCACTGAGCGCGATACGTATCAGGCCATGGAAGCCCTCATCCATAATCTGAATACCATGAACTCCCGCGCCGGGGCCCAGGTTCCCTTCTCTTCCATCAACTACGGCACCGACACGTCCCCCGAGGGCCGTATGGTTGTGAAACAGCTTCTGAAGGCCACTGACGCCGGTCTCGGAGGCGGCGAGACGGCCATTTTCCCCGTGCAGATCTTCAAGATGAAGGCCGGCGTAAACTATAACCCCGGCGACCCCAATTACGATCTCTTCAGGCAGGCCATGCTGGTTTCCGCCAAGCGCCTCTTCCCCAACTTCTCCAACCTCGACGCTCCCTTCAATCTCCAGTACTACAAAGAGGGCGATTACAACTCCGAGGTCGCCTACATGGGCTGCCGCACGCGCGTCATGGGCAACGTCTATGATCCTTCCCGGGAAGTCACCTGCGGCCGCGGCAACCTCTCATTCACCACCATCAATCTTCCGAGGCTCGCCATCGAGTCAAAGGGGGACGTGGATCTCTTCTTCACGAAGCTCGGCGCCATGATGGATCTGGTTATCCGCCAGCTCATGCACCGTTTTGAGATTCAGTCAGCCCGCCGCGTGCGCAATTACCCCTTCCTCATGGGGGAGGGCGTGTGGCTCGACTCCGAAAAGCTCGACTGGGACGATCCCGTGGGTGAGGTGCTGAAGCACGGTACGCTGACCGTGGGGTTCATCGGTCTCGCCGAATGCCTCAAGGCGCTTGTGGGCGCCCATCACGGCGAAAGCGCAGCATCCCAGGAACTCGGCCTGCGCATCATCGGTTCCATGCGCAGGCGGCTTGACGATGAATCGAAAGCCCGCGGCCTCAATTTTACCCTCATCGCCACTCCTGCAGAGGGGCTTTCCGGGCGTTTCGTCAAGCTCGACCAGAAGCGCTACGGCATTATACCCGGCGTAACGGACAGGGCCTATTACACGAACTCCTTCCACGTGCCTGTCTATTTTCCCATCAAGGCTTTCCGCAAGATTGAGATTGAGGCGCCGTACCACGCTTTCACCAATGCGGGCCATATTACCTACGTCGAGCTCGACGGCGACACGGCCAAGAATCCCGAGGCCTTTGAGGCCGTCATCCGCTACATGCACGACAAGGGCGTCGGCTACGGTTCCATCAACCATCCCGTGGACCGCGATCCCGTCTGCGGCTACGTGGGCGTGATCAATGATGTCTGTCCCCGCTGCGGCCGCCATGAGGGCGAGGCTGTTTCCGAGGAAAAGCTCGCTGAGATCCGCCGCCGTTTCCCCAATATGCCGCCCACACATTACGGCAGAAACGCGGAAATCGGCGAGGTTCATGACGATTAGCGCTTTTTTATAAAGCAGGATATTCAGTATTTCCGCATTTCCCCCGGGAAATGCGGAAATTTATTTTTTGCCCTGCCGGTTTTTCAGTGCTATATCATTTATTCCGCATTCGGACCGTGTGTTTTATTTCCCTCTGCAAGGAGCCTCTTTTATGCTGCCGTCATCCCCGGAAATGCTTTTCCCCTTTACCAGCTGTGATCCCGATGAGATAAGCTGGCAGCTTTCCCTCGGGAGGACGTCCCTGGACAGAGTGGAAAACGATGCCTACGCCGGCATGACCGCCATAGAGGCCTGCCTGACCATGATATGCGAGGCCCACAAGGCCGGCAGCGGACGCCCTAGCCAGCGCGAGGAGAAAAGTCTGCGTCTTCTGGTGGAGGACGCCATCGGCGATCCTTCATTCCAGCAGGAGATCCTTCCCGCCCTGGTGCGCAAGGCCATCGCCTATGATAATTCCGCCGTGGTCGGCATTCTCCTGAGCTACGCGGCGGATCAGACTCAGACGCTCAAACTCGCCAATGCCCGTCCCGGCGAAGTTGTCGGCAGGGTTCCGTCTCCTTCTGAAGCCAGCGGACGCATCGTTGTCAATGACGGCGCCGACAGCGCCGAGGACAGCGGCGGAGATGACGGGAAAAACGTTTAGATTTCTTCTGCCGGAAACAGAAAGAGCGGCACCCTGTAAATGGGAGCCGCTCTTTTTCTTCTGTTTGATTTGTACCGCGTCGAATCAGTCCGCCGGAGCGACGTCCACGCGTATATCATTGAATGTTGTTCCGTGCCCTCTGTCCGTGATTCTTTCGGGGACGAGAGCGTTGAAGTTGCGGCCCGCCGTACGGGAGAGCCACCACACGCCCTCGCTGACGAGGCAGCCCGGAAGGGTTTTTTCCGTGACAAGCAGGGTGAAGCGCGCGTGCCCCGAGGCAGTGGAGCAGATGACCGCCTGCCCGTCATGAAGGCCGAGACGCCCGGCGTCTTCCGGATTCATCCACAGCCGCATGGGGTCAGACGGGCCGGAGAGCCCTTCCTGTTCATTGAAGCTCGAGGAAAGCGTTTTGACGCTGGGTCCGGTGATAACGGTAAAGGCTCCTTTGTCCTTCGTGTAATGCGGCGGAAGGTAATGCGGCAGGGGATCAGGGTCCGTCTCGTCCACGATCCGGATTTTCCCATCCGGCGTGATGAAATTTGTCGCGTAGCCTTCGGGCAGGGTAAGGGCGCAGGGGCGCCCGGAGCGCAGGATTTCCTGCTGCTCTGGCGTGAGGTGCCATTCCGAATCCGCCGTGGACGCAATAAGATTTTCCACGATTTCGGATGTCGTTTTGTCGAAAACGGGCTGGGTGAGTCCCATGGCTTTCGCGAGCCGTCT
>OGFF01003320.1_pt1 | contig 12221 bp, 13 predicted proteins | sample 1570751 | NCBI WGS metagenome assembly OGFF01 (sample SAMEA2581951, study PRJEB24529) | metagenome | biome: Human gut stool | place: China | collected 2011 | reverse complement strand
AAAACCAGAAAGGGAAAACGACTATGAAGTACAGTAAAGAATTCAAAGAAGAAGCATTAAAGCTCTCGGATGAGATCGGACTGAAAAAGGCTGCACAGCAATTAGGTATCCAGTATTACACACTGTCTGATTGGCGTACAAAGCGAAATGCCGCTGCCAAAGCCAAGAAGTATCAGATGACCGATGACGAAGCAAAACTGCGTATTACAGAGCTCGAGCGTGAAAACGCCGAGCTTCGCAAAGCAAATGATATTCTCAAGGATGCACTCGGTTTTTTCGCAAAAGACCGGAAGAAGTAAAGACAAGCGAACGTCACCTGTTCGTCAACGAGTTCCGTAACAAGTACGGAGCGAAAGCAATATGCAGATTTTTGAAAATCAGCGAATCAGGCTATTATCGCTGGCTCAGGAATCAGGGCAAGCCCGGTGCAAGACAGCTTCTTCTGGTCAAAATACAAGGAATACTATCAGAGCATCCTGACAACAAGAATTACGGTGTCAGAAGGATGCAGGCAGCTCTTGCCCAGAAAGGCACTCACGTCAGCCTCAGAACAGTATATCGTACTATGAGCGAAGCAGGGCTTATCCACAGGCATCGCAGACCTCATGGTATCACAAAAGCTGATACTGAAACTCAGAACAGAGAGAATCTGATCAAAAGAAATTTCAGCGCAGACAAGCCGCTGAAAAAGCTGCTGACCGATATCACCGAGGTTCAATGCGCTGACGGGAAACTCTATGTTTCGCCGATTCTCGACTGCTTCAACGGCGAGATCGTCGCTCTTGAAATGCGTGATAATATGAAAAAGGAACTCTGCATAGACACCGTAAAACAGCTGCGTGAGAAGTACGGCAGGCTCGATGGAACTGTCCTTCACAGTGACCGTGGCTGCCAGTACACAAGCTATGCCTTCCGCAGGGAACTTGTTACAAACGGGCTATCCAGAGCCTCAGCGGTACTGCTCACTGCTATGACAACACTCGTATGGAGAGCTTCTTTGCCACATTGAAAAAAGAAAAGCTGTATCAGATACCTACATACCGAATGAAGCGTGAAGAAGTCAAAACTGTCATCTTCCGATACATCTTCGGCTACTACAACACCCAAAGGATCAACAGCTTCAATGCGGGCGGTCTCCCACCTGTGGCACTAAGAACTTCAAAACAGATCTCTCATCACGCCGCCTGACTCCTGCCTATCCAAGATTTTGGGTATTCTCCGACTGCACATTTCTTGACAATTCCAATGACATTAAGAACCTGTCCGCATAAAGTCAAAACCTACGCGACAATGTATGAATATGAGAAATAATACACTTGGCATCAGAGTAAAAGTCTTTTGTAAAACGGCGAGAACCTCTGAAATCATAACAAAGTACGTTCAACTTTCCAACGAAACAGTTGAACTTCAAACGTACTTTGAATTCTCGGAGAAATGTCAATCCGAATGTTATGAAGGATTCAAAGGTGTTTTTAAATGTTCCCCTATTCACTTGATTCGCACGAGTAGCAATGATAATTGGATAGCAGTATAATGCCCTTATAAAAATAAAGGCTCCACCTTTTTTAATTTTATATAAATATTTCTGCTATTCATAGTTTTTCCTCTTGAAAATAGTTTAAAATAAAGCTTTAATATTAAATTGCCAACATTAGCTTATGCTTTTTTGTTTTATTATATCATAAACTTCCTATCTATACCAATAATTGAAGTGAAATCCGGTTTTGTTGGCAGTGAAATGTCGAAATATTATGATAAAGGTAATTTTTTCTTGCTTATATTTATTTTATATATTCCACTTGTCAATATCTTTGTCACAAACGGCTAGTTTTTGTCCTGAACGGTATAAAACACTCAAAATTTTATAAAAACAGCAGATCTTTATATATTAAGATCTGCTGTTCTTCACATTTATTTAACTATTTTTTCAATCCTGCAAGTATGCTTCTTATACTCTGTATTTGGATCAGTGGTATAATTAATACCGACAAGGATTATTTCTCCGCTGTACGCTGACAGCTTTTCTGTATATTGCCTGTTCCTGATCTGCTTAAGTGCAATGCTCGCATCCTGTTCCTTTTTGAGTTCGACAACGATTGCAGGAACATTTTCATTCGGTCTTGGCAGAAACGCAATGTCCGCATACCCTTTACCCGTCGGAAGCTCTCTTATTATCTCATACTGGTTTCTTGCTGTATAGAACGCAAGCGTCACTACACAAGCAAGAGCGTTCTCATCATTATACTTTATAATCGAAGTATTCTCCTGATGTATCTGCTCAACAATTCGTGCGACAGTTTCTTCATCACCTGAAAGGGTTGCTTTTAAGCATTCCTCAGACTGATTTATCGCATTAATAACCGGTTCCCAGCCTCCGCCTTTTATGCTGCGCACAAATTCCTGCTGTACTTCCATGTTAGGTATCCAGCAGCTTTGGGTATCAAAATCATAAGTAAGATATCCAAGGTGAATAAGGAGCGTCAGCACATCATCTGCATAATGAAAACTTGACATATCATTCTGAAATGTACCTGTATCAAGAACAATCTGTTCTCCTGCTATCATTTTTTCAATTTTTTCTTTCAGTCCATCAAAATTAAGGTTTATAGGCATCTTTAATGCGTTATAGGTTTCTGTCTTAGACCAGTAATTGGTAAATCTCCTTCGCCTGCACACCTCTACAACTGACCGTGGGTTATATATGGCAATACCATCCACGTTATATCCGTTATACCATTTCTTTGTTTCATTTATATCAATATCATACTGCTTACACAACTTTTCTGTTTCTTCTTCTGTGAATCCTGTGAATTCAGAAAATGGATAAGCTCCTTCCATTGAATACTCATTGAACATGTTAAGTGCTGAATGAACACCATATTTTTTGATAGGCAATATACCCGTCATGTATGCAAGTGCCACATATGGCTGTCCTTTAAATAATGCATAAAGATAGTCCAGATATGTTTTTTGAGCTGATTCATCATCCTTATAGTATCTTAAAACACAATCCCACTCGTCTATAATGAACACAAATGGTACTCCTGTTTCTGCAAACACAATTTCAAGAGTTGATATCAGATCTTCCTCATCATCTAAAATGTCCGAATATTCCCTTTTGATATCTTTCAATATCTTTTGTTCCATAAGCCTAAGCATTTCTTTAACACTTTCTGTTTTTACAAGAAACTTCTGCATATCAAAACTTATAACATTGTATTTATTCAAATGTTTTTCAAAAGAATCTGCCTTTGAAATCTTAAGATTCTCAAACATTTCTCTTGAATCACAGCCCCGGCTGTAATATGCTGTCAGCATATTGGCTGCCATTGATTTGCCGAAACGCCTCGGACGGCTTATGCAAACATATTTATCACTGGTACAAATCATTCTATTCAATTCACCAATTAACATTGTTTTATCTATATATATTTCTGAATTTATTACTTCCTGAAACATTATATTATTCTGGTTCAAATAAATTCCCATATGTAACACCTCCGTTCATATCTTAGTTTACCATTTTTCCTGAGTAAAATCAAGTACTTACCATAATATTTTCATATTCTAAACTCCTCCAATATCCTTTGATATTCTTTTTCCTCACAGTCAATATAATCTTTCGCAAACTGTTCTGCTTCATCAATGCTGTTTTTGATCAGTTCAAAATCAACTGCAGCAGAAAAAATGTCAATTTCTACTTTTTCGGATTCGTCGGCAAATACTTCTATCCTGAATCCCTCGCCGGCAACTACCTCGCCATTATCGGTTTCTCTTGGCAGATAATTGTCCGGTGTGATCTTCACAAAAAATCCTTTGTATTTCATATCATCAATTCTCCTGTTTAGAGTTTCAGTTGAAAATCATCATAATCGATGTCTCTGAACTCGTCAATATCGAAATCCTCATCGATTTCTTCCTCTGTAAAATCCGCTTGAAACGAATTTTCCAACGCCTTTTGCAGAAAAGATTCGTCCAGACCATTTTCTCTGTACCCCTGCAATATTGTGTTATAATACTGCTGATTCGGAGGGCGATTTTTCCGTAGTTCATAAGATAAGCCATACCCTCAAAAGTTTTTCCGTTAAGTTCAAACTCCATCTTTTCCTGCCTGTAAAGTCGTGGCCAGCCTTCATACCTGTTAAGGATCGGCAGATCCCTTTCGTCAAGCTCCCAAATCAGAACCGGAACGCTTGCATTTTCTTTTGGAACTATCGTTGCAACTCCTCTGAATTCCAACTTAAAATCTTTGATTTCAGATGTACCCACCACCTTTGAATTAGGACACCTGAATGCCATCTGTTCCAAATTGATGTTGCTGCCATAGGCAATGTATAATTGTTTATTTTCCATAATTCCTCCGTCTACATACTCATTACAAATTCTTCTTCCTGTTCTTCAAATTCTTGCTCATTTTCGGCTTGTTCCTCTTGGATAGGTACATTTTCGACTTCCTCACGAATCTCTGTCACAGGCTCGGTACGGTGCTCACGGGCGGCGATCCTCTCGGCTTTAAGACGTTCCCTCTGCTTGATCGCATCTTCCGGATGCAGCCATGCAATATTGCCCTCAAGATGAGAAATCAGGTGCTTGCGGCAATTTTTATATTCTTCTCCGTTGAGACCTAAATTTATAAGCCACACTCTTGCACTATATCTGAGATTGTCGCTTTCCGAAATATGCGGTGAACAAAACTTTTTCGTAAGTGCCGCATTGGAAATTGCAAGTGCAAGCGTCACATAAGACCTTATGACACCGGCATGAAGTGTACTGTTGCAGGCTCTCATCTCCCAGTTGCCGTTGGCGAAGAAACTATGCAAATTGCAGGCACGATAACGTGTCGACGAATAGTGATGATGCACCTCGTTCATATCGCCCCTGTACCACAATTTCTGAATTCCTTCAATGGTTTTCGGTTTTTGCTTATTCAGTTTTTCGAGAAAATCTCTGTCTACCTTCTGGCAGTAAGTTTCGCGTAGCGGTGACACCTGAAGCATATCGAAAAGGAAATTTTCCTTGCTTGCAAATATGTTCACCAGATTCCGCAGACTTTGGGCGGTATAAGGTGCTCCGTCGATGTGGACATGAATTCCTGCCTGATATTCCGCTCCGGTCACGCCTCCTGCTTTTCTTACCGCACGAACAACTTCCTGAAGTAACGGCATATCCTCATATTCGAGCACCGGGGTGACGAGTTCTACAGCATAATTTCTCGATGCAGAGCAACCGTTTTTATCAACGCATTTAATGCTTGAATCATAAACCACAGACCACTTTCTGCCTTTGCTGTCACGAACGTTATATTTATCATAGCTTCCGCCCAAATGTTCCGGAGAACCGCCTAAAACCTTGCTTATTGCCTTTGCTGCATCTGCCCTTGTCAAACCTGTGCACTCTACTTCCACACCATATTTCTGCGTTTTAATGCCCTCAAAATTTCCTGACAAATTATCTCCCTCCCAACTAAAAACAGCCTGCAAAGTCTATTTGCAAGCTGTTTTTTTTAAATTATTCAATATCAGTTTTTACTTCGTATCCACCCTTGAAAATAACCAATATTTCAGCCTTGTTCAGCACTTTTATGCACTCAATTAATTTTCGTATCAAAATGTTATCGAAAGTTTCCAATTCAAATTTTTCATTCTCTATCATATCCATGATTTTATTGATTTTTGCTTGTGTTTCAGATGATGTTTTATTCTGAGATTTCAAAGTTTCAAACCGGTCTATAAGCTGCTGTTCCTCCTGATACAGCTTTGCAAATTCGCTGTCAAGCTTGTCCTCATCACAGCCACCTGATGCAATCAGACTTATCAAATCATTCCTCGCCGTATCAATTTCCTTCAGTCTGTTTTCGATGCTAATAATTTCCTCCTGGCCCTGACATTCAAGCACCGTTCCGATATTCGCCTTGAGAATTCTTGCGATGTCATTTCGGCAGGAGTAATAGTTATTTATTGCGTGAATTATGGCTTTGTGGAGCGCTTCTTCCTTAATTGTAGGCGATTCGGGACAGTATTTTTTGCCATGCTCCAGACGACTGATGCACCGCCATACTATTTGCTTTTTGCCCCTTGCTGACCAGGTGGTTCTGCGATATGGAGTGCCGCAATGACCGCAGATAAGCAATTCTGAAAGTGCATATTTACTTGAATATTTGCCTTGCTCAGTTGTAGTTTTTGAGCTTATTTTACGCTTGGAACTTCTTCTTGCAAGTTCCTGCTGAACCCGATTATATGTATCCCTGTCAATTATCGGAGCATGGTGATCGGTTACAAGATACATCGGGCGTTCGCCATGATTTCTAACTACTTTATGAGTAATGCAGTCAAGCGTATATGTCTTTTGCAGGAGTGCGTCACCGACATATTTTTCATTTTTCAAAATACTGCTTATAAGCGATTCATTCCAGACTTTCTTGCCTTTTGCAGTTAAAATCCCTTTACTTTCAAGCGTTTTCTTTATATTCGTCATGCTGTATCCGTCAAGGAAAAGCTTATATATCAGTTTTACTGTTTCCGCTTCTTCAGGCACAATTTCAGGCTTACCGTCAGTCCCTTTTCTATATCCCAACAGATTTTGATACTGAAACTGAACCTTTCCTTCACGATATGCTTTTTCCTTGCCCCAACTTACATTTTTACTGATTGACTCACTCTCTGCCTGTGCAAAACTGCCGTATAATGCAATCATAAATTCCGAAGTCATTGTCAGCGTATTGATATTTTCTTTTTCAAAAATCACGCCGATTCCAAGATTTTTAAGCTGCCTTACATATTCAAGGCAATCCACGGTATTTCTGGCAAATCTGGATATTGACTTTGTAATAACAAGGTCGATTTTCTTGTTTTTGCACATACGGATCATGCGGTTGAACTCAGTTCTTTTCTTCGTCTGAGTTCCTGATATACCCTCGTCGGCGAAAATCCCAACGAGTGACCACTCCTTTTTTCTGTTAATTAAATCGGTGTAGTACGCAATCTGAACCTGATATGAATTCTGCTGTTCTTCCTGTTCTGTACTGACACGGCAATACGCCGCAACACGAAGCTGCTGATACTTACTGCGGCTTATTTCCATCTGTGATTTTGCAGGAATTATCCTGACATTTGATGCTGTGGTCATTTTTATTATTCCTCTCCGTTATATTTTTGATTTTTATTCCATTTATAAATTCAACTTCAATGGTACAAAAATGACTTATCCAAATCCTGTTTACGCAGGACTTAAATAAGCCTATATCCAAAGTATTTAATTGTTTCTGATTTTCAAGCAGATCCAATAACTGCTTTGTTTTTTGCGGATCATCATTGTAAGTACAGCAATCGTATTTCATCTCTGCAAGCCTGTAAAGTTCGGACTTGATTCTGTCAAAATCCACCTGTGTAGAATCCAACATTTGATTAATTTCATTTTGTTTTCTAATTATATCGGCAGTTGGAGAATATGTACTTATTTCGCCGTTGTTTTCAATCAAATTCGGATTCGCAATTGCTGCATTCAGAACAGTCAAAACTACTCCGATTATCATCTGATCGGTCAGCTGATATTCAAATCTGTAACAGTTGAGATTACGGCAATCCCACTTTGCACTGCGGCAGTTACCACCGATTCTTGAAAGTCTGTGACCGCATTCTAAGCAGTATGTACGGTTTCTTATTTCCTTTAAATCTTCCGGAATTACATAGGCTGAAGTGGCTTTCAGCATTCTTTTTTCATTTGCCTGAGTAAAGAATTTTTCACCAATAATCTGTGGATATTTTTCATTACCGAGGTACTTTTCGTTCTCGATTATCCGCTTGACCATGTTCTTGTTCCAATGGTCAGAACTCGCGCTGTACTTTATTTTTTCTGATTCCATAAGCTTTGCTATCTGTTGTAAACTGCTGCCATTTAAGTATTCTTTAAAGATTCTTGCAACGGCTTTGGATTCGTTAAAATCTACTGTAATCTCACCGTTTCTCATGCAGTATCCAAATGGTATTATTCGGTTTTTAGGCATTATATCATCTCCCTAAATTTTAATCCACTATAAAGCTGAAATTCAAGTTCATTCTTATTCATGACTACAATTCTCTCAATCAAAAATTCAAATGATACTTTATCAAATTCGGTTATTGCAGTTTGCTTTTCAAAATATTCTATCAGCATTTCAAGTTGTTCAAGGGTATCGTCCTCGTCATCAGAACGAGTGATTTTTTTCAGTTCTGAATGCAATTTATTAATCTTCGCACTTATCTCCGAAGTCTGTTCAAGGTACTTTGCATTGTCCAGAAAGCCCTTGGTTTTCAGTCGTGCGAGGACATGGGTCTGCTCCTTAAATTTAGCAATTTCTTTATGAATATCCATAACATTTGTATTTCCGCTAAATTTGCGAAGCTTTAAATTCTGCAATTCAGTATGCAGTGGCACAAGAATCTGCCTATAATTATACATCAGTTTATTGTACAGTCTTACAAAAGCTGCATAGATATCGTTTTCGGGAATCCTACCATTCTTGCACAGTTCCGACTTTATATCATGCCTGCGGCAAGTCCAGTAACTCTTTTCTCTGCATTTTTTGAATCTGTACGCTGTTCCACATTCTGCACAAAAAATCCTACCTGACAGCAAATGTCCGTCATTTAAATATGGTCTGTACCGTTCCTTCAAAATCTTCTGAACAGTTTCAAAAACACTTTTTTCGATAATCGGCGGATTGGTGTTTGCCACATAATATTTCTGTTTTTCTCCGTAATTACGCTTTTTTACATGTGGAAGAGTTTCTGTTACATAATTTTTCTGAAACACTGCATTTCCGGTATATCGCTCATTTTTCAGAATGTATTTTACAACATCTGCTGTCCATAACTTTTGTTTCTGGCTGCTCGGAATATTTTTTTCATTCAAAGTATCAGCTATCATTTTCGTTCCCAGTCCGCTTACATACCACTCAAAAATCCATCTGACAATCTGTGCCTGTTCTTCATTTACTTCAAGTATTCCGTTTACTATATCAAATCCAAACGGAGGACGAGCAAGTCTGTATGTTCCGTTCTGCATTCGTTTCTGAACGCTCCACCTCATATTCTGTGAAATTGAAGTTGATTCCTCCTGTGCCAGACCGCCCATAACTGTAATCATCAGTTCGTCTGTCATATTTGCGGTGTCGATATTTTCCTTTTCAAAAAATATTGTAATTCCGAGCGATTTCAGTTCCCTGATGTTTTTCAGGCAATCCCTTGTATTTCGCGCAAAACGGCTTATTGATTTGGTATAGATCCTGTCAATTTTTCCTCTGCGGCAGTCTTGCATCATACGCTGAAATTCTTCACGCTTATCCTCACGAGTGCCGGTCACGCCCTCATCAGCATAAATATCAACCAAAATTTCCGTTTCAGAATTTTCAAAAAACTTACCATAGTACCTCGTCTGCGCCATTAATGAATTCAGCTGATCTTCGCTGTCGGAACTGACTCTGCAATATGCTGCACATCGGATAATTCTGCTTTTTTCTTCTGCTATTGTCGGCTGTATCACTGTTACTGTCGACATACTATCACCTCCGCTTCACCAACAAGGATACCATTTTTATTGTCAGAATGGTATCACCAGACCTGACAAAATTAATCCTTAGAATCTGTATGATTTTCACATTTTTCCGCTTGTCCTGCTGCCATGCAAAGGCACATTGTAAACACTCCGACTGTACCGCCGAATATAGAACCTAAAATAAATCCTAACACATTAATTCCTCCTTTACGTTGCGTCCTTTGAGGACGGAAAATTCTTGTAAATATCCTCTGAATTTTTGCTGTTCAGACTTGTTTTTTCATTCTCCGCAAGAAGCTTTTCAAGTCTGTTTATCACAAAAGTTTTTGTGATAAAATCAGCAAACTCTGCCTGTCCGAATTTAGGCATCACGATCAACTCCAATACTTATTTTTACTGCCTTATCAACCTTTTTCATAATATCAAATCCAACCGAACCAACATAACTTTTCAGCCTGTTGCGGTCTATGGTTCTTATCTGCTCGGCAAGAACAATTGAGTCTTTCGGCAGCATTTTCGAACCGCAAACGTGAATATGTGTTGGCAGATAATCCTTTTTGGCTGACGAAACAGGCAGCACAACCACTGTTGGACTGTATCTGTTTCCGACATTGTTCTGCACTACCAGAACAGGTCTGATACCGCCCTGTTCCGAACCGATTATCGGATCAAGATCAGCATAAAATATATCGCCTCTTTTAATCACCATTTTTATCATTCCTCGATTCCGAGATTTTAAAACCTTTCTTATTCTTAACGCAGCTTTGAAATGGGCAGAAAAGGGCATTAGTATTTTTTACATTCCAAACGCATCCATAGCAAGGATGACATTTGGGCAAAACGCAAACAGTCGGTGAAATTCTTATGCCATAAAAGCCACGCATATGTTTTATTTTTTCTTTCATATTAGCACTCCCAGTATGTATAAACTGCGGTCTGCCAAATGCAAACCGCAGTAATAATTCATTTTGCCTTCGTCTGATTTCTCAGACATTCCGTGATACTTGTTCACAACATCCGTCACGGCGGAGCATCGGCAACGATGAACAGCTTATTCATCTCATGGAATTTTCATCCCTCTATGGTTCTCATAGAGCCGCCCTCATTGCCTGATTCCCCGACCAAGGGGTGCTGTGACTGGACGGAAGTATCATTATCCTCACACGTTTCATTGCCATTTCAGAAAGCTATTTTGAATTTTGAAGCCGCATATTTCTCGCTCGCTCTTTCAAGGTCTTGGCGTATGGCTTCTGTGGCTGCCGAGATTTTATACCAGCCGTGTGATTAACGTATTCCCGATGCTGTATATTCAGTTTTCAAGTTTCCTGAAAGAAATTATTATTCCTTTCGCTTGTATAGGGGGAGAAGTCGGGGGGGTGATACCCCCTGAAATTTCATTTTTCTAAAAGTTTATTAAGCTTGCACAAAATCTTAGTTTTCTTTTTGTTGATATTTTTCTGACTTATACCATAAAACTCAGCACATTCCCTTTCAGTCATATTTTCAAAGTACAGCATTTCAATAAGTTCACGGTCTGATTCGGGCAAAAAAATAAGGCAGTCATAAAGCCTTTCAATAAGGACTTTATATACTGCCTTTTCTTCAACATCTTCGTGTTCATTTATGAATTCTCTGAAATTTTCAAATGTCCCGTCTTTTCCGCCAATCAGCACTGAAAACTGAATTTCATGGTTATAGAACGATTTATTGTTATCATCAATATTCCACTGCGTTCTGTTGTAATGTACCCGAACCTCCTCACTGACCTCAACATCAACATATTTTTTTGACACTGTATCGTAAACACGGACTGTATTTTTCTTCATTTTCTCACCTCCGTTCAATTTAAAATCAAACGAAGGTTATGGGTAATTTTCTGTTATGCACAGCCATTTTGCGGTTAAAAGCATGGTTGTCCTTTCCGCTTAACGTTGTCAGGGCATAAAAAAAGAGCCTGTGCATCATATACACAAGCTCTTGATTAATCTTAGATTATATTAATTTTGATAAAAAATCTCCGTTCCACTTAATGCAGAACGGAGTAAATGACAAAAACACATAAAACCTTTATTTCGATACAAAAAAATCCAATTAAAATGTTATATTGAAATTATATTTTGTGTCGAAACATCAACATTTAATCTTTGATTGTTCAAAATCTTTTTCACATTATCATCTTTCAAATCAGACAAAAGCATCGGTACTTTAGGTTCGGCAACTATACGATATGAATTTATAAGGGGTCCATTCGGATCGCGTGGACAGGCATCAAAACAATATATTCCTTTTGAAGTTAAATCAACGCTTTCATTAAAAATCGGTATTTTCAATAACTGTTCATATCTTTTCTTATTTATTTGTTGAATTTTCTGGGGCTCTCCATACTTGTCTATTTTTCGAGCTTTTCTTCGAGTACCTCCCCAATAATCATAATAATACTCTATTTCAGTAAATGATTTGAACACATCAAAAAAGTATTTTTCAAGAAATTCAACATTCTCAACCGACTCCATTTGGTGTTAGCCTCCAACTACCGCTTGGTATCGAACCGGCATAATCTGCATCACCAGGTTTGGGTGTATCCGTACTTGTTTGACACATATTATGCACTAGCACGCTACACTCACCAACAAAGTAAGTATGGAAATCCTCAACTTCAAAGTTATAAACTTTAATAGGTGATTCGAGAA
>OGFF01003308.1_pt1 | contig 12259 bp, 7 predicted proteins | sample 1570751 | NCBI WGS metagenome assembly OGFF01 (sample SAMEA2581951, study PRJEB24529) | metagenome | biome: Human gut stool | place: China | collected 2011 | reverse complement strand
AGAAAGGAGGCAGGTGGCGAGCAGCAGATGCTGGCCGTGGGCCGCGCGCTCATGGCAAAACCGAAGCTCATCATGATGGACGAGCCGTCTCTGGGCCTTGCACCCATCGTCGTCCGGGGCATTTTCGAGATCATCCGCGAGATCAACCGCCAGGGCATCACGGTGCTTCTCATCGAGCAGAACGCGAACATGGCGCTCAAAATTGCGGACTGGGCCTACGTCATGCAGACCGGCTCCATCCTCATGCAGGGCCCCGGCGAAGAGCTGGCCGCCAACGAGGAGGTCAAGGCCGCGTATCTCGGCACGGCAAAATAAAAGAAGCGATTCCCCCGGCAGCCGCCGGGGGATTTTTGCGCGGCTCCGGTGCGTGCGGTTTTTACACATCTTTTCCTGCTTGCCTATTGCCAGATCCGGCTGTTTTGTGCTAAACTGGATTAAATTTTCAGGAGAATCCAAATACGGGAGTGTGAATCATGAGTCGGGAACCGAAAAACAACGAAGAGGGCTTCATGTATAAGCTTGCCAGCTTTATTGTTGACAAGCGGAATCTGATTTTTCTGATCGTCGCCATCGGGCTGGTGTTTTCCGTGTTTTCACGGAACTGGGTGCAGGTGGAGAACCAGCTTTCGGCGTATCTGCCGAAGGATTCGGAGACATACAGGGGCCTGCATCTGATGGAGGATGAATTCATCACCTTCGGCACGGCAAAGGTCATGCTTGTCAACGTGACCTTTGACGAGGCGCAGGCCGTATCCGAGCGGCTTGAAGCGGTCGACGGCGTGCAGAGCGTTACGTTTGACGACACGAAGGAGCACTATACCAACGCCTCCGCGCTCTACAACATTACCTTCGACTATTCCGAGACGGATGAGATGTGCGAGACGGTCATGAACCGGGTCGAGGACGAGCTGTCCGGCTATGATATCTACGTCTCGGCGACCTTCGGCGATACCGCGTCCAAGACGCTGGCGCAGGAGATCGGCGTGATCGTCATCATCGTGGCAATCGTCGTCGTGTCCGTGCTGATCCTGACCTCGCAGACCTATGCGGAGGTGCCGGTGCTGCTCATTACGTTCATTGCAGCGGCGCTTTTGAACATGGGCACGAACTTCCTGCTCGGCACGATCTCGTTCGTGTCAAACTCCGTTACCATCGTGCTGCAATTGGCCCTGTCTGTGGATTACGCGATCATTTTCTGCAACCGCTATAAAGAAGAGCACGAAAAGCTTCCCACCCGCGAGGCCGTCATTGTCGCTCTGAGCAAGGCTGTGCCGGAGATCTGCGGCAGCAGCCTGACGACGATCGGCGGCCTGGTCGCGATGCTCTTTATGGAGTTCCGTCTGGGCTTTGACCTCGGCATCTGCCTGATCAAGTCCATTTTCTTCTCGCTGTTCGCGGTGTTCTTCCTCATGCCGGGCCTTCTGGTGCTCTTCGGCAAAAAAATTGACGCAACGCGGCACAAGAATTTCGTTCCCAAAATTCCGTTCGTCGGCAGGTTTGCCTATGCGACAAAGAAGATCATTCCGCCGATTTTTCTGGCGGTCATCATCGTCGCCATGCTCCTTGCGAATAACTGCCCGTATGTCTACGGCTTCAGCTATCTGGAGACGACCAAGCGCTCGGAGCAGCAGATCGCGGATGATCTCATGGATGACACCTTCGGCTCGACGAATATGGTCGCTGTTGTGGTTCCGGCAGGGGATTATGCGGCGGAAAAGAAGCTGCTGGATGAGCTTGGAACATACGACGAGGTCGATTCCACGCTGGGCCTTTCCAATGTGGAGGCGATGGGCGGCTATATGCTGACCGACGCGCTGACGCCCCGGCAGTTTTCCGAGCTGACCGACCTCGACTATGAGGTCGCGGAGCTTCTCTACGCGGCCTATGCCGCCGACGGCGGCAATTACGGCAAGATCATCGGCGGTCTTCCCAATTACTCCGTGCCGCTCATCGATATGTTCACCTTCCTCTACGGTGAAATGCAGGACGGCTACGTTTCGCTCGACGCCGATATGACCGAGACGCTGGAAAGCGCCTATTCGCAGATCACCAACGCCCGCAAGCAGCTGCAGTCCGACGATTATACCCGTATGCTCGTCTATCTGAACCTGCCCGTGGGCGGCGACGAGACGTATGACTTCCTCGACCAGATGCGCGTCGTCGCGCACAAATACTATCCGGACGGCGAGGTATACGTCGTGGGCGATTCTTCGTCCGAGCAGGACTTCAAGACCTCGTTCTCGCGCGACAACGTCGTCGTGTCGGTGCTGTCTATCCTGATCGTTCTGGTCGTGCTGCTGTTCACGTTCAAATCAGCCGGTATCCCGGTGCTGCTGATCGTGGTCATTCAGGGCAGTATCTGGATCAATTACGGCATCCCGACCATCACGAACAGCCCCCTGTTCTTCCTGAGCTATCTGGTCGTCTCGTCCATCCAGATGGGCGCGAATATCGACTATGCCATCGTCACGACCAGCCGATTCATGGAGTTCAAGGACAAAATGCCTAAGAAGGACGCGATCATCGAGACGATGAACCTGTCCTTCCCGACGATCATCACGTCGGGCCTCATGATGGCCATCGCCGGTATCCTCATTGGACAGATGACCTCCAACGCCGCTATCGCCGGTATCGGCGACAGCCTTGGACGCGGCACGATCCTCACGATCATCATCGTCATGTTCATTCTGCCGCAGATCCTGCTTCTGGGCGAGAGGGTCATTGATAAGACTGCGTTCGATATGCCCTCTGCTGTCTCTTCGCATCAGTCTGCGGGCCGCGTGCGCATCGACGGCATGGTGCGCGGCGAAATCCATGGTCAGATCAGCGGCATTGTACACGCGGTCGTGGAGGGGGACGTCAATATCAGCCTGCTCTCCGGCACGGCAGAGCCGGAAACCGCGGACGCGCCGCAGGCGCAGACGGAAAAGGAGGATGACGCGCATGAATAACAGAACGCTTCGGGCCCGCGTGGGTGCGGTGCTGCTGGTGCTGGCGCTTTGCCTGACCGTTCTCCCGGCAGCTGCGGCATCCGGCAGTATGCAGACCGTCTATCTGGACTCTGCTGAAGAGTTTGCCGCGTTCGCGAAAAGCTGTTCGCTCGATACCTGGTCGCAGGGAAAAACCTTCATCCTGCGCGCGGATATTTCGCTTTCCGGCGTGGACTTTACGCCTGCAGCCTCCTTCGGCGGCACGTTTGAGGGGCGCGGACATACCATCTCCGATTTCAATCTCACCCAAAACGCCAGCCCCGCCGGGCTGTTCGGCACGATCCTGCCCGGCGGACGCGTGGCAAATCTGAATGTCGCGGGCTCCGTGGCTGCGGGCGGCGATAAGATCGCCTGCGGCGGCATCGCGGGCGAAAATTACGGCAGAATCGTCTGCTGCACATTCACCGGCATGGTGCAGGGCGACACACAGATCGGCGGCATCGCAGGCCGCAATCAGGCCTCCGGCCAGATCGTCAGCTGCTCGTTCGAGGGCAAGGTGCAGGGCACGACCGCCACGGGCGGCATCGCGGGCCAGAATGCGGGCACCATCCGGCACTGCACGAATACAGGCAGCGTCAATATTGACAACATCGACTCTGCGCTGAGCCTCAGCGACATTCAGATCGACACCACGCTTGATCTTGCCAATCTTGCCACCATGCAGACCTTTCTCACCACGACCACCACAGGCGGCATTGCGGGCCGGAATACTGGCCTGATCGCAGTCTGCGAAAACACCGGCACGGTCGGCTATGAGCATGTCGGCTACAACGTCGGCGGCATTGCGGGCGTGACGAGCGGGTATCTGCTCAACAATACAAATTCCGGCACGATCTACGGCCGCAAGGACGTTGGCGGCATCGCCGGTCAGGTCGAGCCGTATGTCGCTGTGACTGTCTCCGAGAGCACAAAGGAGCAGCTGCAGAACCAGTTGAAGGAATTGAAAACGCTCACCGATCAGGCAACCGCTGACGCAGGCGGTGCGGCAAGCGACCTCGGCTCCCAGCTGGCCGGAATGGGAACGTATCTCGACAGCGCCTCGAATGCAGCCAATAATCTCCGCGCGACCGCAACTATCGATGCGGGTGCGCTGGCAAATGGCGGTGTGAGCGGCGGGGCAGACCTCACCGTCGGGGACGCGTCGGCTGGCATCGGCGCAGGCATTGGCATCGGCGCAGGCGGGATCGGCATCGGTGCGGGCGGATACATCGACCCGTCCGATCTCTCAATCTCCGGCGGCACGGACGGCTCCGGCGCGCTCAGCGCGTCGCTGCAGATGAATGCAGACGCTTCCATGCCGGAACTGGCAAGCGCGCTGAGCGGCATGGGCGCACAGATGCGCGCCATCGGCTCACAGGCGGCGAATCTGTCCGAGACGCTGCAAAAAGACGTGCAGGCCGTCAGCGACAAGCTGGATGAGATCAGCACGACCGTCTTTGACGCCATGGACAGTCTGGAAAACCGCGAACTTGTGACCGACGGCTCGCAGACAGATCCCGACAGCATCACCATGGGCGCTCTGCGCGGCTGCGAAAATACCGGCGCGGTGCAGGCCGACCGCAACGTCGGCGGCATCGCGGGCGCGATGGGCATGGAGGCCGGCGCTGACCCGGAAAGCGACGTCAGCCAGAGCCTGTCCTCGACTGAGCGCAAGCAGTATGAGCTGCGCGCCGTTTTGCAGCGCTGCGTCTCCACGGGCGCAGTCACAGCCAAGAAGGACTGCGCGGCGGCGATCTGCGGCCGGATGGATCTCGGCCTGATCGACGGCTGCGAGGCCTACGGCAGCGTGGAGAGCCAGAGCGGCGATTATGCCGGCGGCGTCGCGGGCATTTGCAGCGCGGCGATTGAAAACTGCTGGGCCAAGTGTGCGCTTTCCGGCGGACGTTATGTCGGCGGCATCACCGGCACGGGTGTGACGGACAGCGTGACCGGCAGCGGCAGCACTGTCTCCGGCTGCGTGTCGCTCGTGTCCATCACCGGGTATTCCCAGTATGCGGGCGCGATCAGCGGCAGCAGCGCAGGTGCGTTCGCGGATAATCTCTTCGTCTCCGACACGCTGGCCGGGCTTGACGGCGCAAGCGCTGCCGGACAGGCGGAGCCGGTCGCGTATGAAGCGCTGCTGGAAAACGAAGCGCGTCCCGATGCGTTCCGCACCTTCACTGTGCAGTTCGTCGCGGGCGGGGAGGTGCTCAAGACCGTAGAAGTAAATTACGGCGAGTCCCTGCCGGACAGCGTGTACCCGGACATCCCCGCCGTCGACGGACAGTACGGCGAGTGGGACGTACAGACGCTGAACAACATCCGATTTGATACCACTGTGACCGCACAGTACCATGCCAGTATCGACGCGCTCCCGAGCGACGCACAGCGCGCGGACGGCAGACCTGTCTTCTTAGCCGAAGGCGCGTATACGAGCAGCGACCGCCTGCAGGCGCAGCCGCAGGCTATCACGCCGGCCGCCTTTGGTGAGATCTCAGCCAGCATCCCGGAGGCTATTCGGAAATATTGCGAAAACATTGCGGACGGCCATGCGCCCGCCGCGCATGTGGCGCGTTCCGTCGTCGAGCAGTGGCAGCTTCGTCTGCCGGATGACGGCGCAGACACGCATACGATCCGCTTCCGCGCGCCCGATGGGCAGAGCGGAAAGCTGGATCTCTATGTGGAAAACGAAAACGGCGTTTGGAAGAAGGTGGAGACGACCGAGGTCGGAAGCTATCTGGCCTTTGAGGCTGCCGGGCAGACCGTACAGCTTGCGGTGCTGTCCACGTTCCCCGTCTGGTGGGTGTGGATCGTGCTGGCCGGACTTGCGGCGCTGCTGGTGCTGCTCATCATTCATCTGATCCATAAGACCGGCAAAAAGCGCCGCCGCCAGATGCAGGCGCTGCGCAAGGCCATGCAGGACGAGCAGAACGCCAACGACGCCGTCATCGGCGTCATCGACCCGGACGCGCAGGAAGCGCCCGTCTCACCGGAGCAGCTGCAGAAAAAGAAGAAAAAGCGCCGCGTCTGGTGGATCATCGCGCTTGTGGCCGTGATTTTGATCGCCGCCGGGATCCTCATCTACCGGGCCAGTCTCAAGAGCAGCGTGGACGCGCTTCTGCTGCTGAAAAACCTCTCCGGCAGGAAGGAGCTGGACATGACCGCGTCCGTGCAGATGGAGCTTGGCGACGAGACGCTGCGAACGGACGTGCGCCTGTTCCGCACGCAGGCCGGTGGGAACACCATCCTCTGCATCGAGGATAACGGCGTGCAGCTGTATTATTATGACGGCGCGATCTACCTCGAAAACGGCAGCGCCTACCGCACGAGCGGCCTGTTCCCGGACTATTCCACGCTCGGCGAGCATCTGCTGACGCTCTACAACGCGACCGATGTGACCTACGCCCGTGAAAGCGGTGAAGAGGTCTATTCCGTGACCGCCTACGGTAAGGATGCAGAGCAGGCGCTTTCGCTGCTGACGCCGACGATTGCGGATTCGCTCAGCGCCGTCGAGAGCATCGACCTGTGTATGCACGTTGAAGACGGGGAGATCCGCTCCATCGAAGCCTCCGGCAGCTGTGAAGCGGAAGACGACAGCGGCCAGACACAGCCGATGACCGTCTGGGCCGAGCTTACCGTCCAGCAGGACGCGCAGACGGCGCACACCGTCCCCACGGCGGTCACGGATGCGATCGCGAACGGCGGCTATCAGGGCAAGCTGGAGCTGACGGAGGATCTGCTGCGCGTGCTGTCTGCCGCCTCCGAGCTTGGCAGGCGCGACCCGCTTGCCGCCCGCGTCCAGCTCAGCGCCAACTGCGGCCCCGTGATCTTCGATACGTCGCTGGATTACACCCGGACTGTAAAGGACGGCAAGACCGTCAGCTGCATCCGCACGGGCGTGCTGGAGCTGTATTTCTCCGGCGAAACGGTCCTTTCGAAGGACGGTTCTCCCGCCGTGAGTGAGCAGGCGCTGGTCAAGTGCGCGGATCTGATCGATCTGGCCTACCGCGCCTGTCTGGAGGACAGCGCCGCAAGCGAGCAGACGGAGACCGGCTGGCACTATACGCTCAGCCTCAGCGCCGAGCAGACAAAGCAGGCCGCCTGCGCCATCGCGCCGGAGGCGGAGAAGCTGGACGTGCAGTACCTGCCCGGCACGCTGGAGCTGGACGTGCAGGACGGCGCGATCACAGCCCTGCGCGTCACGACCGGCGGCAGCGTACAGGTCGGTGTCGTCGACACGCAGGTGTCAATCTCGGCCCAGTTCGACTTCCAGACCGGCCTGACCACAGACGACTGCCCCGTCCCAGCCGCAGTGCTGGAAAAGCTGTAACAGGATCCATTCCCACCTGTGCAGCGAGTAAGCCAAGCAAGCCGGATAGCAACCCTTTGATCATGCTTTGAGAAGAAAGGCTCACCACAATGCTAAGGCCAAATATAGCAACCCAGAAATACTCCGCGGGGCCGAACATTAAAACGACCTTTGCCAGCGCCGGAGCCATTAGCAAAAGCGCCAGCACGCTGATCGTGCCTCCCACAAAGCTTGCCAGAACGGAAAGCTGTAAAGCTCTGGCGGACTGTCCTTTTTTCGTCATAGGATGTCCATCGAATGCCGTCACAGCGGCAGATGCCGCACCGGGAAGGTTAAACAGGATAGACGAAATACTTCCGCCAAACATACCGCCGTTATAAATTCCGTCCAGCATCGCAAGTCCAGATAACGGCTCCATAACAAAAGTAACCGGTACCAACAGGGAAATCGCCATTGTCGCAGATAGTCCCGGAATCGCACCAGCCATGATCCCGAGGCAGGTACCAATTATCATATACACTGCATTCATCGGCGTCAGCAGCGCAGAAAGGCCAAGCGTAAGATTCGCTAACATACTTTTTCTCCTTTCCTTTTCAAATCAAGATGCCACTCGGCAAGGTAATTGACAAGCCCCCCACAAACACCAGAAAAACAAATGCACAAAACGCCACCGGTACCACAATCAAAGTGACCTTATTCCGAATCCCAAAAATAAACATTACGGTGAAAATGAACGCAATCGTACACACATAATAACCAACGATGCCCATCAGCAGCGCATACAGGATCATCGGAAGCAAAATATAGCCTAAACGTTTAAAGTTGATCGTGATTTTTTCTTCCGGCACGCGGGAAGCTATAAGTAATTGAATCACCGAGAGCAGCAGAATTGCCCCCAACGTGATTCTCGGCAGTAATGCGGCACTCTCACTGAAGTTTCCTGTCTCTACCAGCGCCGCCACCGACAATGCAATTAGGATAATGGACCCAATCTGATCAGATGTCTTTCTTGCCATGACACCCTCCTTTTCTTTTGTTAGGATAAAATACGGGCAGCTGCAGCATCCGGCCAGTACACCATGCCGCGGCAACAGGCCGGATGCTGCAAACTGTATCATTGCAATCAATTACTGAGCAAAATCGATACCATCAATGATCTCAGCGTAAATATCACGCATCTTATACAGCTCTTCCGTATAAGTTTGGTAGTCCATAAAATTAACGATCAAATTCTGATTTTCCAAAGTCTGGATACACTCGGGATCCTGCAGCGCTTCACCGATTGCATCAGAAAGCTTTTTAACAATAGCCTCATCCACACCAGCAGGCATCAAAATGCCGCGATACACGCTGTTGGTCACATCGTATCCCTGCTCAATGAGGGTGGGGACATCGGGGATGAAGCTAATTCGCTCTTCGCTCATAACACCCAAGGCCTTAAGCGAATCGCCATAGGGGGCAAGTTCAGAGGCATTCATAATACCGCCCATAATGTGGCCGCCCATAATTGCCGTTACGCGCTCTGTCGTACCCTCGGAATAAACAACCTGATTCACGTCAATATCGGCAGCCTTGATGAACTGCTCGCAGGCTAAGCTGTCGTCTGCGGCCAGAGCACCGATGCCCATGGTAAATTCACCAGGATTTTCCTTGCAGTAGTCGACCAGATCCGCTAAGGTATTGATCTTGCTGTCGGCCGGGACCACAATTACATTGGGGTCAGTGGTCAAACTGGCAACCGGCTGAAAGTCCTCCAGCACAAACTGGCAGGAATCCTTAGTCAGCGGCATCGTCAGAAAGCCAGGGTAAGCGCCCCATGCAATAGTATAGCCATCCGGTGCAGTGGACTTTGCCAGGGTAGTATAGGATATTTCACCATTAGAACCTTCCATATAGTTGAATACAAACTTCTGTCCCAGGACATTTTCCACATAGGGCTGAAACAGTGCACGTGCGGTAATATCCGCACCACCGCCAGCCTTAAATCCCATAATAAAATTGATGGATTTCTCCGGCCATTTAATGTCCTCTGCTTCCGTCCCAACGGACGATGCATCTTCTGCAGGTTTGGAAGCGGAATCTCCGCATCCGGCGAGAATGGCCATAAGCATCAGGCTCGTCAAAAACGTTGCAATCACACGCTTTTTCATAATATTACCTCCACATTATGTTCTGTTTGTCTTTTCGCCGGGTCTATTTTATTTTCGCGGTACGATCACATCACGGGGGTCCATAGCGATCCCCAAGGAAAACTTTTGAATGTTCTCAAATGCATGACGGGTGACGGGAACGACATTATCGATCACTCCGCCACCGTTATGGCTGGTCAGTACACAGTTGTCAAGACTCAAGAAAGGATGGTCAGCAGGAATCGGCTCCACCGTGTAAGAATCAATTCCAGCACCGCGAATTTTCTTCTCGCGAAGGGCCTGTGCCAGCGACTGCTCGTCCACAACGCCGCCTCTGGCGGTATTGATCAATATTGCACTGGACTTCATCTTGCCAATAAGCGCCGCATTGATCATCCCCTTGGTGCTTTCCAGCAGTGGGCAATGGATGGACACTACATCCGACCGGCTCATCAGTTCCTCCAGAGAGGCAAAACGGACACCCATCTCTTTTTCGGTCTCCTCCGGCAGCCGGAAGACATCATAGTAGAGGATATCACAGTCGAAGCCTTTGAGCATCTTGGCAACCTTCTTAGCAATATTGCCAATACCAACAAGTCCGACTGTCTTCCCCGTCAGCATATAGCACTCCGCCCGCATCTCCTTCTTCAGCCACTTGCCGTCGCGCATCTCCCGGTCAACATAGGGGATTCGGCGGTTCACTGCAAACATCAATCCCACAGCCAATTCTGCAACTGGCAGAGAATTAGAACCCGCAGTGATGTTTACCGGCACATTGCATTCCTCCGCCGCCTTGCAGTCGATCTTATCAACACCGATTCCCCACTTCTGAATCATTTTCAGCTTTGGTGCACTTTTAATGTATTCCGCCGTGATGGGCACTGCACCGGCAATGATGTAGTCCGCGTCCTTCAGCAGTTCTAAATGCTCCTCTTTATCCGTGCGCGATTTGGGACGAACCACACAGAAGTTCTCCGGAAGAACAGAATCTTCCTCCTTTACAACCTCTGGCGCGTGTACCTCAAGCCAGACAATTTTCTCCATAAATCCGCCTCACTTTTCATAATATTTTGTTAGTTATGCCGGTTTTTGTCTACATCTGTAGTATAGGTTCATCATTATACAATTTCAAACAATTTTTTTCGTGCAACTCCACAACTCTTTAGTTTTGTCCATCACTTTCTGTTTGGCTTATTTTTGACTTTCTAACTAAATCACCGCTTCGGCTTTTGTAAGAACAATAAAATCCCTTATCAAAAGGCGAATCTTTGCTTGCGGCGCAAGACAAATTATGCTTTAATAAAATCATCAATTACACAACTTATAAATTGTGGTGGTAACGTATATGAACTCACTTTCTTTGCAATATTTTTTAGCTGCAGCAGATCACAGAAGTATCACAAGGGCAGCAGAGGCTCTATTTGTCACGCAGCAAAACATTAGCAACCACATTATAAAGCTGGAAAAGGAATTTGGAATCATACTTTTCGACCGTAAGCCGGAATTGCGGCTCACCTATGCAGGAGAACAGCTTTATCGCTATGCAAAAAACCTGCAGCAAATGGAGGTCAGTCTCCAGAGAGAAATGAGTGATATTGCCGGTGATAACCACGGAGCGATCACCATTGGCATTCCGCAGACACGTTCTTCCTACATGCTCTCCCGTATTTTACCTGAATACCACAGAGAATTTCCCCACATCTCACTACGAGTCGTTATTCAAAATTCAAACCGGCTCAATGATCTGGTTGAGCAGGGAGACATCGACGTGTTCATTGGGTTTGCTTCCCAGCGCCCCAATGGGCATATTAAGACTATCTCACTTAATAAGGAAAGGTTGTGTGCTGTAGTTCCCTACGACCGCCTCAGCAACCGCTATCCCGATTCTCTTCGCTCTGTCACAAACCTCTTTAACTCACACTTTCTTCTTTCAGAATTTGTCGACGAAGAGTTCCTATTGCCAAGTGAGGGCAGCCGCGTGAGAGAGGCTGTTAATCGCAGTCTCAGGGCTCAAAATCTGGAATTAAAAAAAGTAGCACTGGAATGTCCCGATATTCCCACTCTGCTATTCCTTGCGCGAGAAGGTATGGGGCTTGCCTTCTCCTTTGAAAGTATGGCCCAGCAACTTTTAGCCGATCATATTGGTCAACCAAACGGTGTATTTGTTTTTCCCATGGATGAAAAAATTGAGGGCGATATTGTTATCGGCTATAGCAAGGAACACTACCTTAGCAAAGCTACTAAACATTTTATTGATAAAGCCATCAGCTGCTATAATCATACCGAGTTCTAATTTCTCATTTCATATTGCAGAGTTGCTCTTGGATCAAACCATAATGCCAAATTTAATTGTCCAGAATCTCACTGACAGTCGTAGTTGCCAACAATCATGCCAACAAACCGTGAAATTCGAAAGAGTATCCCCTAACAACGATCAGCAACAATCAACAAGCGGTTCTCAAAAAATCGTGTGATATCAGGGACTGCGAGGGACTCACAGTGATGCAGCGCAGCAGCTAAAAAGCTGTATCATGTACTCCTAAGCGGATGCTCTTAGATTCGATTACACGAAATGGTGCCATAATTTTGATAGAATTCTTCCTCAAACCGTTCCGTAGTCTTACGGCGATTTGCATCCAGTATGTGACCATAGATCTCGGTGATCATGTCTGCTTGTGAGTGGCCCGAATCTCCCTGCACCGCCTTAATATCCCCGCCCGTTAGAACCAACTTATAGGTGATACTGCTATGGCGTAAGCTGTGGAAGGTCACTTTCGGGAGAGTGCATCGCTCCAGAAGTTTTTGAAAACGCTTCGTAAGAACGCCTTCCTGCAACGGGCGATTATCTTCAC
>OGFF01003307.1_pt1 | contig 12260 bp, 12 predicted proteins | sample 1570751 | NCBI WGS metagenome assembly OGFF01 (sample SAMEA2581951, study PRJEB24529) | metagenome | biome: Human gut stool | place: China | collected 2011 | reverse complement strand
CTGCAAATAACGATTGAACGAAAAAAGACTGGCATCTTTTACAATGTCAGTCAATCAATATTTTATATTTCATTATGTAGATTTATACAATCCCTGCTATTACTGATTTCTTCCACAACAGTTCTTATATTTCTTACCACTTCCACAAGGACTGTTCCCTTCAGTATATATAGTACATATAGTATTTATAGTATTATTTGTATTTCAAGTCTTTTTCAGACAAGTAACTTTTGGTATATATAGTATATATAGTATATATAGTATTTATTTTATTATCATTATTTATTCCCTGCGAACATTTTGTGAACATTGTTCGCAATATTTCATCTTACTATATTAATTATATAATTACTTATATATAATTTCAAGTCAAAAATTCTATTTTCTTGTAATTTTATTAATCTTTATTGGCTTATAATATCAAGTGTATGCATTGCTCTTGTACAAGCCACATACAATAATTTTGTATCTAAAATATTTTCACTATATTTATTAGAATCTGAAATAATAACACTATCAAACTCTAAACCTTTTGACAAATATGAAGGTATAATAATTGTTCCTCCAGTATATTTATCCAAATTTTCTGATATTAATTTTATATCAACTTCATAATTAGTAAGCTTTTTATGTAATTCTATACTTTCATCAAAGTCTTTTGTGATTACTGCAATATTTATATGTCCCGCTTCTAAGTGTGTTTTTATTATTTCATATATTTTTGATATTTTGCTATCTTCGCTATCAATTTTCCAATGTTCTACTTTATCCCCATGTCTCTCAATTGGTTGTGCTAGGATAATATTTTCATTATCAACAATTTTATTTATTATTGTATTCGCTTCATTCATAATTTCCATAGATGTTCTATAACTCTCTTTTAAATATTCTATTGATGCTTTATTATCAAAAACTATTTGATTAAGTTTATTCCAATTATTTATTCCTTTGTAAGAATATATCCCTTGTGATATATCTCCTAAAATGGTCATAGACATATTAGGTTTAACTATTTCTTTGAAATTATAAAATTGAAATTCTCCCAAATCTTGAGCTTCATCAATAACAATATGTTCTAGCTTTAAATTATTAATATTCCCCCAAAATCTATTTTGGATATAAAATAATGGTGCTAAATCTTCGTATTCAACTTTTTTGCTTTTTATATTCTTTTTATATGTTTCTAAAATATATTCATATAATTCAGATTCAACATATTTATCAAATAAATTTTTATCACTTATAATTTTTTTATATATTGATAAAACCTTTTCTATTTTAAAGTTTTTCAAATAATCTAATACTAATTTTTTTCCACCTTTAAAAAGTTGTTGCATTTCATATTCTGTTTCTTTAAAAATTTCTAATCTTATTTCTTTTACCTTATCATCACTTAAATTTTTGTCTATATTATATAATTTACTCTTTCTCTGTTCTGACAATCTATCTATTAATTCATTTGCAATATTACTAACTCTTTTTTGCAATATTGCTGTTAGCATTTTTTTGCTATCGTTTATCGAATTATTTTTAAAGTAATTCATAAACATATCTATAACCTCATCATGATTAAATACTACTATATCAGAAATTTTAAAATCTCCTTTTGGCAAATTGCCTTTTAAGAATTTATCAATAAATTCATCTATTAATTCTTTAAATCTTAAAGAAGATTTGAAATTTGCAGATTTTTTTATTAAATCTGTTTTTCCATTTTGATTAACTATATTAGACAACTCAACATTTATTTGATTAATTTCAAAATTTGCATCAATGTTTTCAAGCATAAATTCTTCAAATGTTTGCTGTCTTACATAGTCTACCCCTAAATCTGGTAATACATTTGAAATATAGTCTAGAAAAAATTTATTAGGAGCAATAATTAAAAATTCATCTGGATTAAATTCTTTTTCATAAGTATATACCAAATAAGCTATTCTATGTAATGCTACTGTTGTTTTACCAGAACCTGCCACACCTTGAACAATAAGAGGATTTGACATTTTAGCTCTAATGATTTTATTTTGTTCTGACTGTATTGTAGAAATAATATTTTTAAGTCTAGCTTCAGAATTTTCATTAAGACATTCTTGTAAAAATTCATCATTTGTAGTTATATCTATATCTTGGTAATCCTTTAATATAGAATTTTCAATAGTATAAACTCTTTTTTTGCTTAAGTCGCATTTTATTATTCCATCTGGACATTCATATTCTACATTTCCCAATTGACCATCATAATAAATACTTGAAATTGGTGCTCTCCAATCAGTAACAACAACTTTGTAGTCATCATTAAATATACCTGTTTTTCCAATATATATTTTTTGTATATTGTTCTGTTTATCTTCTTTGAAATCAACTCGTGCAAAATATGGTACAGAAACTGCATTATTTAGATTTTTTAATTTATTGCTATATATCTTACTCATATTTTGAATATATTGTTCATCTGCATTTCCTTTTAATAAATTACTATATAATATTTCATATTCTTCTATATTACTTTTTACTATTTCTATAGTATCAGATACTTTTTTTATTTCCTCTTTATCAATCATTTTATTTTCCTATCTATACAACTTTTTTACTAAAGTATAATACCATTTTTTTATAAATAATGCAATTATTTTAGACTGTTTTTCTGTAAACTTGATGAAATCAATATTTTATGCTATAATTTCTATATATTAAAGTAAAAGCTATCATAACGTTAGGAGGGTTAATATGGACAATTTTAAAAAATATATTGGCAAAAAAATAACTGTAACAATAGACAGAAAAATGGGTTCAAAGCATCCAAAATGGGGATTTATCTATCCGAATAACTATGGATATATTCCTAACACAATAAGTGGCGACGGTGAAGAACTGGATGCCTATGTTCTTGGAGTTTTCAAACCTGTTGAGTCATTTGAAGGCATTTGTATTGCAGTACTGCACCGTTTGACGGATGATGATGACAAGCTCATAGTCGTTCCTGAAGACGTTAATTATACAGATGAACAAATTAATGCTCTCACAGAATATCAAGAAAGATTTTTCAAACATATTATTATTAGATAGCTTTTTATTTAAAATCCTCACTTATTTTATTAAATTAAGTGAGGTACTTTTGTTATTCTAGTCACCATAATGACTTTCCATTTATTGACAAATTAGTTTAAATATAGTATAATTGTACTATATTATTTATAGAAGGATGTTAAGAAATGAAAAAATTTGATGTAATAAAGAGAGGTAATGATCAAATTCTTGTAATATCTGGTGCAAGTGGTGTTGGCAAAACTACAACATGTGCATTACTTGGTATGTTATACCCTGCTAATTATGTACATATTCCATTTGACAGAAGTAGAGCATCAAGACCAGGAGAATTTGGTTCAAGACATGTTGATTTAGATACAATGCATGAAAAGTATAATGCAGGAGAATATTTTAATATTGCCCCTGTAACACATGGTGGTTTTGCTGCGATTCGAACAGCTGATATAAAAAAAGCTTTTTCAGAAGGAAAAATTGCTGTACTTGAATATCCAATAGAACAAATTGATGTATTAGAAAAAACTTTCCCTACTGCTGAAGTAACAGGTATTGAATTAGTAGCTCCATCTGAAAAGGAAAGATTTAGAAGATTAAAACAAGATCATAAGTATACTGACCATCGTATTGAAAGTGATAAGTTTGGCTCTGGTAGAATAGATAGATACAAAAATGATGATTTACTTACTTTAAATGATCACAATCTAGTATTAATTACAGAGAGGGATAGACTTGGCGATACAGTATATGAAATTGATAGATATATGAGGATTCAAACTTTAACATTATCAAAGCTACAAGAAGTAGAAAAATTAGGAGGAATTAGTGGAGTTCAAAAATTTTTAAAATCTCTACGAGTTCCTAAACATGACTATACACAATCTGAACATTATGAATTTTTAGAAAATAAATTACCAAAGACAGAAGATTTTGAGAGATAAATACTTTCAAAATCTTCTGTCTTTTCACATATCTTTCAAAAAATTATTATCATTAATTATTACATTAATTGTTTGTTCTAAATCAATATCAGTAGTATCAATAGTCTTAGTATTAGGAAAGTATTCCAATACTATTTTTTTATAAATTTGCTCTCTTCGTTCAAATTTATCAATATCCATAATTAACTTATCTGAACCAGTAATCTCATTACCTGATTTTGCTCTTGCTTGAAATCTTTTTATTCTTTCATTCATACTTACAGTAATATAAAATGAATCCATTTCTGGATATTTTTTTAATAATTCTTTTAATATAATTATTTCTTCTTCATCCTGTTTATCGTTTTTTTCAATTTTGCCAGCTAAATATTTTATTATCCATAACGAATCTAGTAGTATTAATCCATTTTCTTTATATTCTTTTATATCCTTTTGTATATTTTCTTGAAGTAGTGGTTTCCATTCTTCTGGAGATAACCATGTGTCTCTTTTTCTTACATTTTCTATTAAATCAATTGGAGTTAAGAATTTCTTTTTAATACTAAATTTACTTGGCATTTTTTCATTTATACCATTAATAATAGTTGTTTTTCCTGAAAAATCCATTCCACTAAACAATTTAATTTTAGACATGTCTTTTATTCCTTTTCTATCTTATTTTTTATAAATTCTAATATTTTATCTATCCCTTGCTCTACTGATAAATCTGAAGATGTATCAATTATTATATTATCTTCCAATTCATTTGCTTTATTTACAAGTTCATTATATACAATTTTAAAAAATTCAGGATTATCTCTATAAAAGTCATGTACTGGTGATTCTTTACTTTGAGCCATTCTTTCCTTTATTATTTCAAATGGTGGAATACAAAACACACTTAATGATGGCTCAATTAATATATCGTTTTCTACAAATGCTTTTGGTATATCATAAATATTATAATCAGTTTTAATGTAATCTCCATATGCTTTTATATATGTTGTTATTGCATCAAAATATCTATCTTGTAACACAATTGTATTTTTCTTTGCCAAATAAGGTTTAATAATATTTTTAGTATTTATTATTAGATCAGTAAAAAAATATGAAACAGTAATTGGCATATCTTTTTTTCCTAAATTCTGTTTAAACTTTTTTCCTAAATCAGTATATGTCATTGCACCATGATTATATACAGTTTCATATCCTAATTCTTTTATTCTTTCTCTTAATAATTTGGTTGTTGTTGTCTTTCCACTACAACATATTCCTTCAAATACTATAAAATTATTCATTTTTACTCCTATCTGTTATTTAAAACAGTATATCCTCTAAAATATTTGCTGTCTTTTGTTAGTTCTATTGGAAGTTGTGCATTTGAAATCAAGTTATTAACTTTTATCAAATGCCTATCATAATCATAATCTACATTTGTTGTATTTGGATTTTTCCAATCTTCTATTTCAAGCATTTCTTCGTAAACTGAATTTGATTCATCTTTTTCAAAATATTTAACTTTGTCATAAGAGACATATAAACGATCACCATCTTTTTCCACTATGCTCACTTCTCTTTTCATATTCGCAAATAATTTTATGTTTAATTGACCTTTTACATCTATATTTAATTCTTTAATAAATTCATTTACATCTTTATATTGACCTCTTAATTTAGTTCCAAGCTCCAGTTTAGATACATAAGGTTTTTGGGGATTACATTTGTTTGTCTTGTATAAAAAACCTTTAAATTGTTCGGTAACCATATTGCTACCTCTCATAACATCTCCTCTTTTTAATATAGAAAAATCATTATCATCATAGTAAGTTTCGTGTTTTTCTTTTTCAAAACTTTCAACTAATTTATATCCATTTTCATAAAGAAATTCAAGAAATTGTTTTGAAGTATATTTTTCATTCTTCTTTATTAAATATTTAAGTTCTCTTTCATAGTTTTCAAATTCCATATAAAATCCCTCTTTTCAATCTTATTTAACACTTATAAATACGCCTGTTTCCCTTGGAATATTTATAGCACCATCTTTAACTCTTATATCTTCAAAGTAGTTATACAAATTTAATAGGCTTTCATCTGAATATCCTGAAATAGATTTGGTTGACTTTAACCATTCTATTAAATCTTGTGTATTAGTAATTGCAAGTATATTTTCATAATCAAATCTTTGAACATTTTTAAAGTATTTACTTAAAATCTCACTACCATTTTGAAGATTAAAAGGTAACTGTTCCGTAAAAGCAGTAGATGTTGGTTCAAATTTTACTATTGCATTATGTAAAAATGGTCTCATTCCTCCATTTCCATCTGTTGCAGAATAAAATATTCCATTTTCCTTTAAAACTCTTTTCACTTCTAGCAATGCTTTGTTTAAATCTGGTACATGAAATAACATATGATTTGCAATTACAACATCAAATGTTTCGTTTTCAAACGGAATTTCTTGTATGTCAATTTTCCTTATTGAAACATTTTCACTTGTAGAAAATTTTTTTCTAACTAAATCTAGCATACCTTCTGAAAAATCTGATAATACTAAACTACAACCGTTTGGTAATGTTTCAATTTTATCATTCCAATGACTTCCATTCCCACACCCTAATTCTAATATTTTCATATTTTCTTTAAAATCATATTTATCAAACAACCAATCTGCAAAATTATATTTATTAGTTGTATATTTCTTATAAAAATTAATCCTCATTGCTAAATTTTTATCATCTGAAAATTGATTTTTTACATTTCTAGTTACATTCATAATTGCCATATATATATACCTCCTTATCTTATAAATGGATTTTCTTTACCATCATAATTTAGATTATACTTTTCACACAAGGCTTGTCCACTTCTATTTATAGAACTATAAAATTCAGAATTACCTATAATTTGAGCTATAACTTTTTCATTAAGTTCTCTTTCTGTAATTCCTCTTTCTACATCATCTAGAACCATTTTCATAAAATCTAAATCTTTTAATTTTAATTGATAAAACAAATCATAAAATGACTTTTCTCCAGTCTCATCAATAGCTTTTGGAGATGAAATAGGATCAATAATCATATCATATAACTTCATGTGTGATTTATGCCATTTTTTTAAAGCATTATAAGTCAACTTTACTTTTGGGTCTACAATTTCATATTTATTATTGTCATATACATCATTTTTTACAATCTTATCTTCTTTCTTTAACTTTTCTGTATATAAAGTTCCGTCTGCTGCAAACATTTCTGAAAAAATTCCTTTTGTTATAATCCAATCATATTCTCTTAAGAACTCATAATTTTCTTTTAATTCTTCAAAAGTAGTATTATCATCAAATAAAATGAAACCGGCTTGAACATAAATTCCATGTTTTTTTAGGATATCTAATGCCCTTTTATTGTCTTCTAAACTAGCACTCTTGTTCATTCTTTTTAATGCCGTATTAGAACCATTTTCAATTCCACAAGCAAATGAATGAAATCCTGCTTCTTTTAAATATTTTATTTTTTCATCTTCAACCTGATCTGCTTTTAAAGATCCTCTTAATGAAACATTAATTCCTCTTGATTTTATTTTTTCACAAAATTCTTTTGCCCACTGTTCATTTCTTTCTTGTTCTAAGAAACTATCATCTATAACCTTAATGTACTTAACTCCCATATTTTGAAGTTGCTCCAATTCATCTGCAATACTATCAACACTTCTACCTCTCCATTTTCTTCCGTTAGATAACTTATTAAAAGCATTGACTGAACAAAATAAGCAATTTCCCATGCAACCTCTTGCCGTTAAAATATTTACCGTAGATTTTCTATCTTTTGCCATATTCATAGTATCTCTTGCAGGAAATGGTATAACATCCAAATCAGATATTAAATCTCTTTTTTCTGTTCTTACTGTTTTTCCATCTTTCTCAAAAACTATACCTTTTATATCTTCAATTTTTCTGTCTGAGTTTTCAGTAAAATAATCAGATACTTCAACAATAGATTCTTCTCCCTCTCCAATCATTGCAATATCAAATACACCATCTTTTACAAATTTTTGAGGATTAAATGATGGTCCAAAACCACCACACATTAATTTTATTTCTGGTCTAACTTCTCTTATTCTTTTTGCTAGTTCTATTGATTTATCATTGTTTGACATATAACATGAAACACCAACGATAGCTACCTCTTTATCATTTAAAATTCTTCTTAATACTTCTTCATCACTTAATCCTCCTAGCCATCCATCAATTATCTCAACATTATATCCTCTTTTTCTTAAAACAGCAGTCAAATAAGCTAATCCTAGATTCTCTTCAGAAGTTCTATGTGTATCTGGTGATAAAGTTGTTAAAATAATTTTATTTTTTCTTTTTCTCATAATATTTTGAAGGTATTTCTGATATTCTTGAATATTGCTATCATCATCTCCTTCAATATGGATAATTAATTTTGATTTATCTATAATAACACATTTTCCATCATGTGTTGTAAAAAGAAAGTCATTATCTTCATAGTTTAGTCTACACATATTTTTAACTTTTTCATTAGTAAGAGTCATATTTTTTCTAACGATAATTTCAGATTCCATATTAACTCTCCTTTATTTTTTTGGTTTTCCTATCCAAGTGCATAAATAATTTTCATGTACTAATTTTTTATTACTTTTTTTATAGTCAATATTTTTATCAATCTCAATATCTTTAAAGCAAAATGGATCTCGTGCGTATAAATCTTTTTCACCTGTTTCACATTTTTTATATGTATATGCCATTGCAAAGCAACCACCTCTACATATTTCAGCTTTGTCGCAATCTTTACAACCTTCAATATTTTTATAATTTTCTTTTCTAGTTTTAAAAGCTTTAAATTGCTCTGAATTTATAATATCAAATATATCATCTTTTAATAAATCACCAACTCTATAGTCATGCATATATACACATGGAGATACAGGTATTTTTCCATCTGGCGTTATAGAATTTATTCTCATTGAATAGATTCCACAAGCACATCCTTTAACTTTATTATTTTTCTTTAGTCCTGATAATGTTGGTTCACTTAATTCAACAGTATCACATTTTTCAAATAAATATTTATAATTTTCTAACACTTGTTCTTTTGAAGGTACAAGTTTAAAATGTTGTAATTGTATTGGTTTAAGTAAATTAAATCTTATATTAGAATCATATTTTTTGGCTATTTCTAATAATGCATCTATTCTGTCTTTTGTAAAGTTCCAGTTCATTGCACACATTATAATTCCTGATTCAATATTGTATTCTTTACAAATTTCTAATGCTTGAATAGCATATTTATAAACATCTCCACCTCTATTTTCATTATGTTCTTTTTCGAAAGGTGAATCAAAGCTAATATCTACATCATTTAATAATTCTAAGCATTCTGGATATGTATTTTTTAATGCAATAAGGCTTATTCCAGCAGTTGTTATACCTACCTTTATATTTCTTTTATTTAGCTCTTTTAATATATATGGTAGCATACTTTTTTTAACATCCAAACCATTAGTAAAAATTGGTTCATTACCGCCTAAATTAACTGTTTCAACATTTAATTTTTCAATTTGTTCTATAACCTTATCAACTATTTCTTTCGTTAAATTTTTTCCTTTCTGTCTAACTGAAAAAGAATAACAATGTTTACATTTACATGGACAGTCATTTCCTAATGTCCAGCCTATATTTTTTATCATATAAAAATACCTCCATTTCCAACAAAATTATACCATTTTATGTAAATTCTGTCAAATGGATTTTTATAATTAACCATTAAAATTCAGCTAAAAATATGTATTTACATTATTTTTAATTGAAAGCCATAAAACGATCTTAAACTAAAATCCATTTTATGGCTTTCTACTAATCTATTTGTTCTAAGTTAATCAATTCATTTTTTCTAAAAGTCAATTTTAATAAACATGGTGATTTTATATTTAATATTAAATCATCTTTGTAAACAAGTTTAACATTTTCATTTACCTTACACCAATTTAACAAAAAGAATTTTATTGAACCTCCATGACTAATTACTGCAATTCTTTTTCCTTCATATTCTTTAAGTATTTTATCAAAAAATTTATTCATCCTTTCTCTAGTTTGCTCTGCACTTTCTCCATCAGATGTTCTAAATGTTCTATCTAATAGTTGCTCTTGTGAAGGATCTCTTGTACTTTTATCCTTCATAAATTCTCCTAATTCCTTTAAATTTCCTAATTTTCTTTCACTTAAGTTATTGTCTAAATTAAAAGGTAAATCATTTTCATACGCAATATATTTTGCTGTAGCTTTAGCTCTAGTATAGCTACTTGACCATATAATATCTAAATTTTTTAATTCGTCATTTTCACTTAATTTTTTTGCTTGTTCTTCTCCTTCTACTGATAATATTTCTTTTTCATTAATCATTTGAGAATCCTCATTTGTATTTCTAATACCATTTTCGTCAACAGTTTCAGCATGTCTAACTAAATATATTATTGTATCATTCACTTTATTCAAGCCTCCTTTTTCTTTTTTATTATAACAATATAATTAATATATTACAATCTTTTTTTATTTCTCTTCTTACAAAATTTTAATAATTTATAACTTCATATATAACATCAGCTTGTATTATTTTTTCCAATATATTATTTGCCTCTTTTCTTGTTTTTTCTGAACTTGCTATATAATAATTTTCAGTAGTTTCGATTCTACTATGTCCTAAAATGTCTGCAACATCTCTAATTTCTGCTCCTTTTCTCAAAATTTGAGTAGCATAGCTTCCCCTTAAATCATAAAATCTACAATTTTTTATACCAAGTTCATTATGAATTATTTTAAAAGGATACTTTATAATATCTGTTCCCACATATGATCCATTATTTTTGGTAAATACCATTTCTACACTATTTAAATTTTTGTGTTTACTTTCAATAACCTTATATTCATTTATTTTTCCGTATTCATTTTTAATAGGCTCTAATTCATATTTCTTATACTTTCTGCCATATTTCTTTTTTAATAATTTTTGTTTTTCTTTATAATTAGATAATATTTTATATAAAGTATCACATATGAAAACCTCTCTACAACTATCATTTGTTTTAGTGGTTCCTAAAAACCATCTTCCTTTATCATCTTTTATTTTGGAATATACTGTTTTATTTATTTTTATAATTTTGTTTTCTAAATCAATATCATCCCAAGTTAATGCAAATACTTCTCCTGTTCTCATACCGGTATAGCAAGCTGTTAAAAAAGCACATATAAATGTATTATTATTCTTAAATCTTAATAAAATTTTATCAATTTCTTCTTGAGAATAAATATGTTTTATACCGTTTTTTTTGTTTCAAACGAAAGTATTTTAGGAATTTGTAATTCTACTGCTGGATTATATTTCAAAAATCCAAAATGATTTGTTGCATCCCTAAAAGAACTTTTTATTACTTTTTGATAATTTCTTACTCCTTCTTTAGTCTTACACTTTTGAGCAATTTTCAATAATGACTGATTTAGCAAAAATGGTGTAATAAAACTTAATTTGTATTTTCCTATTTCCTCTTTTAGAACTTTAAAAGTTTCTTTATATCTCTTTGCTGTAGAATATTTGTAATTAATTTCAAAATATTCTTTCATCCAATAATCTAAATAATCTGCATAAGACATCTGTGAATCTTTAGTGTTGCCTCCATTTATATATTCATCATAAGCTTTCATTCCTGTCATTAATGCTTCATTTTTGGTTTTGAATCCTGATTTGCTAATGTATTTTCGTTTTCCATCTACTTTTGCTATTTCAAATTGATATTGATATACTTTACCACGTTTTCTAATATTTACCATTTTTTACCTCCATTCCTCTATATTTTTACACAGAAAAAAAGAAATGTCAACATATATTCTATGTCTACATTCCTTTATTTTCAGCACTTCTTGTTCTCATTTTGATATTTTTGTTGACAAAACGAACTTGTTTTGCAAATTTTCAATTTTTAAATTTTCTGTGTAACTCGCTATTTAAGCGTTCTTCCCGCAACAGTTCTTATACTTTTTACCCGAACCACAAGGACAAGGATCATTACGTCCAACTTTAGGTCCTTCATTAACAACAGTTCTATTAACTTCAGACTTGATTTGTTCACCATTATCTAAACTATTAATAGCCTGTAAAGCCGCACCTGTAATTTTAGCCGTTTCCTCTCTTTTAACATCTTCTTGTTTACGTAGATTCATAAGAATTTTAACAACATCATGTTTAATATCAAGAACCATTTCTTCGAACATATCCATACCTTCAA
>OGFF01003303.1_pt1 | contig 12267 bp, 10 predicted proteins | sample 1570751 | NCBI WGS metagenome assembly OGFF01 (sample SAMEA2581951, study PRJEB24529) | metagenome | biome: Human gut stool | place: China | collected 2011 | reverse complement strand
GGACGTTGTCCCGGAAGGTGACCTTGAAAAGTGGACATATCCGCCGTATTCCGGAACTATTGCAGATGGAAAGATCTGGGGACGCGGCTCCAGCGACTGCAAGAGCAACCTCATCGGACAGCTGGAGGCTGTTGAGGCACTTCTTGAAAAGGGTTACGAACCGGACTATGATCTGTATCTCTCCTATGGATATATGGAGGAGGTAGCCGGCGGAAAGATTCCGGCGGAGACGCTCCGTGGGACAGGAATCCGATTCGGTGCTGTTTTAGATGAAGGCGGCGGAGTCCGCCCGGGAAGCGATTACGGGATCGATGGGAAAGGACTCTGCACCATTGGACTCTGCGAAAAAGGATATGTGGATTTTGAACTTTCCTACACGGCAAAAGGCGGACATTCCAGTCGTCCGGGCGAGAATTTCGCGACGACCATGATCGCAAAAGCACTGATCGCGATTCAGGAGAATCCAATGCCGTACCGTGTGACGGATACGATCCGCCGCCGCTTTGAAGTCCTTGCTCCGTATATGGCGAAAGAAAATCCGGAGCTTGCAGAGCTTCTCAAGAATCCGGATGAAAATCTTGAGAAGCTGGTTCCGTATTTCAAGAAAGATCCGGCTCTTGATGCAATGTTCCACACGACGGTCGTTCCGACGATGCTCTCAGGTTCTGCTCAGGCGAATATTCTTCCGGCGAAGGTCACAGCTGTCGTAAACAGCCGCATCCTTACCGGGGATACCGTTGAGAGTGTAAAGAAACATCTGGAAGACATCGTGCCGGAGGAGGTGGAAGTCCGTGTCCTCAAGGGCAGCAACGCGTCCCCGACATCTCTGTATGACGGAGCGATCAAGGATCTTCTCGTCGAGATCAGCAGCAGGATCTACGGCGATGTGATCCCGTGTCCGGAGATGATGCTCGGCGGAACAGACGCAAGATTTGTCTATGACATGAGTGACCGTGTATACCGTTTCTCCACGATCTACGCGAAGGGAGACCACCATGTTCATGCCGTTGACGAGTTTACCGGAGTGGAAGAGCTGGCGGACAGCATCGACTTCTACATGGAACTGTTGACCAGATATGGGGAGACAGCGAAATAAGAAAGAGCGTGTGCCGGTAAGGCACAGAATAGCTGAAAATTAAGAAAATCATGTAAATAAAAGACGTTTTCACAGCGGAGTATCGTTGGATATCCACGTGAAAACGTCTTTTTTAATTCAGATAATTCCTCATACTCTTCAGTGCGTTCTTCTCCAACCGGGATACCTGCGCCTGGCTGATCCCGACTTCCCCCGCTACTTCCGTCTGCGTCTTTCCCTCGAAAAATCTCATATCAATGATCTTCCGCTCCCTTGCCGGCAGCCGTTTCATTGCCTCACTCAGAGAAAGCTGTTCCACCCAGTTTTCTTCCCGGTTCTTCTTGTCACTGATTTGATCCATCACACAGAGCGGATCCCCGCCGTCCGTGTAAACCGGCTCATAAAGGCTTACCGGACTCTGGATCGCGTCCATCGCGTAGGTGATTTCCTCCTTTGAGATCCCAACCTCATCTGCAATTTCCATGATTGTAGGTTCCCGGAGATTTCTCTTCGTGAGAAATTCTCTCGCAGAGAGAGCCTTGTAAGCTGTGTCCCTGAGAGACCGGCTCACCCGGATCGAATTATTGTCCCTCAGATACCGCCGTACCTCACCTAAGATCATCGGAACCGCATAAGTTGAAAATTTCACATTCTGTGACAGATCAAAATTGTCGATGGCCTTGATCAGCCCGATGCAGCCGATCTGGAACAGATCATCGATATTCTCACTGCTGCCCGAAAACCGCTGGATCACACTCAGGACAAGTCTCAGATTTCCTTTAATATATGTTTCTCTTGCGTCCGTATCTCCATTCTGGATCCGTCTGAAAAGGTCGGTTTTTTCCTCATTTGTCAGAAGCGGGAGCTTCGAAGTATTTACCCCGCAGATTTCAACCTTATATCCTGCCATGATAAGAACCTCCGCAATTTGTTTTCATAGAAAAATGATTCACGAAAACAGGCCAGTTTATACATGAAAAAAACGGGAGTTATTTCCTGAGAATCATTCCTGATTTTGACATCTTATGCGGAATTTTGACATCTTGTGCAGAAAGAATTGCGGGTGGAACAGAAAAAACGTATAATAAAATCAACTATGAACCGTGGAATGGTCTGAAATTTTGCAAGTATAATCCGAAAGAACCTGTCATAAAGGGGGAAATGAATATGAGAAAGAGAAAATGGTATGAACGTATGTCAGCAGCAGTCCTGATTGCAGTCCTTCTGGTCAATCATGGCGATATGGGAATTATGGCGAAGGCGGAGACAATAACTGCGCTGGAAGAAAATCTGGAAGAAGAGAATAAAAAAATCGAGGCCGAGACAGCCAGCGCGTCCAATGCGGACGAGAAGCGGGATACAACTGTGGATTCAAACGAGACGACCGAGTCCGACCTTGAGAAGGAGACCGCGACAGCATCGAATGGGAAAGAGACCCCGGAGACGAAGAGAAAAATGGCTAAGCGTGTGATGAATGCGGAGACAGTTACGGAAGAGACGTATTCGATCAGCCAGACAGATGGGAAGTTTAAGGTTGTTGGCGGAAGCTTGACAGAAGATGGAGAAAACTTAAATAGTCTGACAGATGCGTTCAACAAGATTTTGAGTTTCGGTACAGATACGAACATAAATATTAATTTTGATAATGTCAATATTAGTAGCGGAGCGCCCGGAGCGCCGAAACTTACGAAAGGCTGCGAATTGACTTTGAAAGGCACATATACGAGTGCAGCTGAAGCATTTATTATTGGCTCAAATGACACATTTATTATACACAATGAGGCTGATATAACAACAAGTTCGTACGTTATTCGTAGGTCTTCTGCTAAGAATTCTAAGAATTCTACAGTTATTTTTGAACAAAATGGCGGTACTGTTGAGTCTGTAGATGGCTTTTTTATGTATGAAAATGACGTAATTTCTTTAAAAAAAGGAACAATTATTGGAAATGTCTTTGGAAACGGAGGAACGGGTCGTGTTGAAATAATAGGCGGTACATGGAATGGACAACTGTCATATGTAAAAGATATAGATATATATGGGGGACAACTCAACAATACAAAAGATGATACGAGTACGATTGCTGCAATTAAAGAATGTGAAGAGGTCTCTATCAGCGGAGGAAGTGTTTTCGCAAAAAACACAAAAGGAAAAGCTTTTGCAATTTATATGATAAAAAATACGCAGTTGACTTTATCTGGAAATATTGATGTATCTGCATCAGGAAAAACAAGTGGTTCTATTTATTACGGATGGGCTTCGACATATCCAGTTATCAATGCGGAAAATGTACAAAACATTGGAGAAAATTTTTTAGTAGTTCCATGTGATACAACTATGAAAGTGAATCCTGTGTCTAACTGGATTATGGGATCGAAAAACAATATTGAATATTTGTGTAAGAATATAAAATTAAAGGTTGTTAATGCGTATGCTGATGGTAGTGCAAATGAGTATACAAATTATACTCTGAAAGCAGTAGGTAATTATATTCGTTTTGTCGATAAAAATGCACCTGCAAGTCGGCTTAAATCTGGGGCGATTAAACGCGCGGATATTAAATTGTCTTCGGATAGAACAAACTATGAAGTCTATTATGAGGTAACAACAGACGGAGAAGAGTATAAAGAAACAGTTGCAACGGTGTACAAAGGGAACATAATAAAAAACTTAATAATGGACTGCCAATCTTACACAAAGTACCGCCCAAACGAGACTACGGGCGGTATTTTTGTATCATGGCGGAGAAAGGAGGAACTTCCCACGGGGGCTTGACTGAAAAGTTGAGCCTCTTTTTTCATGCCAAAAAACAGGAGGTAAATGCTTATGGCAGATGATAAAACCACAAAAACGCCGGAACAGCCGGTAACGGATAGCGGGCCGGGCAAGGAAACGCCTCCCGCTCCCCCAAAAGAGCCGGAGAAGGTTTCCGTTTCTCCGGAGCCGGAAAAAAAGACGGAACCGGAGGTAAAGAACCCGCAGGTTTCCGTCTATAACTTCGCTGAAATTATGAAGGAAAAGAAAGCCGAGGAACGGGCGGCAGCTCCCGGCGTGGAAAAGCCTGACCCGGCAAAAACGGAAAAACCGGAAAAGCAGCCGGAGGCTCCGAAGAAAGCGGAGGAAAAACCCAAAGAGCCGGAACAGCCGAAGCGCCGGGGCCGTCCCCCGAAAGCAGATAAGGACAAGGCCGCAGCCCCGAAGTCCAAAGCCCCCGCACAGAAACCGGAAAAGGCGGTCAAAAAGGAACCGGAGAAAAAAACGGCTCCAACGGTACAGGCCGCTCCCGCTCCGAAGGAACCCGAAAAACCGAAGGATGCTCCACGCCGGGGCAAGGAGCAGATCGTCTATATCAAGCTGAACGAACTCCACGCCTTCAAGAACCATCCCTTTGAAGTCCGGGATGATGAAGAAATGCGGGCTATGGTGTCCAGCGTCAAGGACAAGGGCGTGACCCAGCCCGCTATCGTCCGTCCCCGTGAGGATGGCGGCTATGAGATCGTGTCCGGCCACCGCCGCCAGAAAGCCAGTGAGCTTGCCGGATATGCGGATATGCCCTGTATCGTCCGAAACCTGACAGACGATGAAGCCATCACGCAGATGGTCGAGGACAATCTCAACCAGCGTGAAGAAATCCTCCCCAGTGAGCGGGCCAAAGCCTTGAAAATGCAGCTTGAGGCCATCAAGCACCAGGGCTCCCGCACTTCGGGCCAGATTGACCCGAAGGACGCAGGAAAACGCTCCAACGAAATTGTAGCCGAGCGCAATAAGATGGCGGTCAAGCAGGTGCAGCGGTATATCCGGCTCAATGAGCTGGTTCCCGACCTGATGAAGCTGATGGATGAAAAAAAGCTGGGCTTTACTACGGCGGTGGAGCTTTCCTATATCGGCAAGAAGAACCAGAACTATATCGCCGTCGCCATTGACAGCCAGCAGTCCTCGCCTTCACAGGCGCAGGCAAAGCGTATGCGTGAGCTGGACGAAAAGAAGCTGCTCAACGGGGATGTGATCGACGGCATTATGATGGAGGACAAAAAGGAGGTAGACAAAGTGATTTTGACAGGTGCGGAACTGAGCAAGTATTTCGGCAAGGAAACTACGCCGAGGGAAATGAAGGACCAGATCATCAAGCTGCTGGACGACTGGAAGGGTCAGCAGAAGGAACACGAAAAGCCGGAGAAGAAAACCGAACAGGAAAAGTAAGCCCAAACTTCGGGTCAGCATGGCCCGAGGATTGCGGGGCTCTGCCCCGCGCCCCGAAGCTCTGGAGATATAAATGATTCCCCGTCGCCAGTTATTCCGTAGCATAGCCGGGAAAATCAGTCAAGGGCAGCGCCGCCGCAGGCGGTGCCAGAGGCACCCTTGACGGATTTCTCCCGGTTATGCTTTTTCCCGGTCAAGCGACGGGGATATAAATTCTCCAGAGCCGTTCCCCTTCCCGGGGGAAGGGGCGGAGGGGTTGGGCGAACTCTTGCTTTTCCCTAAACCAAAACAGAAATGGAGGCTCAACCAATGAAACGACCTTTAGCGTACCTGACCGCCGCATGGAGCGGCGAGCCGGATGTTGATATGGAGCTGGCGGCCCACTACTGCCGTCTTGCTTATGAGGCGGGCTTTTCCCCGATCTGCCCGCTCTTGTATCTGCCGCTGTTTTTGAATGACAGCGTTCCCGAGGAACACAAGGCCGGGATTGATATGCGCCGGGATATGCTGCGGCGCTCCCACACCCTGATTGTCTGCGGCAGCGCTGTGGACGAGGATGTAAAAAATGATATTGCGGTTGCCGGGCGGCTGGGCATTGCGGCGACCACACTGGAAGGGGTGCTTGCCGTGAAGGGACACGGCACCCCGGGCCATGCCGGACATTAAGCTGGGAAGCCTTTTCGACGGGATCGGCGTGTTCCCTCTGGCTGCTTCCCGGTGCGGTATCCGTCCGGTATGGGCCAGCGAGATTGAAAAAGCGCCCATCTCCATAACCAAAAGGCACTTTCCCGACATGGTGCATTTGGGGGATATTACGAAGGTGGACGGCGGGAAAATCCCGCCGGTTCATGTAATTACCTTCGGTTCCCCCTGTCAGAACCTTTCTCTGATCGGCAACCGCTCCGGCCTTGCCGGGGCAAAATCAAGCCTGTTCTATCAGGCGTTTCGTATCATACAGGAAATGAGGGATGCTACTGATAACCTATATCCAGCTATCGCTGTTTGGGAAAACGTCATGGGAGCGTTTTCTACAAATGACCGGATGGACTTTAGAGCCGTCCTATCCGCCTTCTCGGACACCGAAGTTCCAATGCCTCCTTCGGGAAGATGGGGAAACGCCGGAATGGTGCGAGGGGGAACGCCTGATGTGTGCTGGCGGCTCATGGACGCCCAGTATTGGGCAGGCTCCCGAAGGCTGGCACGAAGGCAGCGGATTTTCGTCGTGGCGGATTTTGGAGGCAGACGTGCCGCAGACATACTATTTAAGCCCCGTCCAATGCTCCCACTTCCTCCGCCTTGCGGAGAGGGCGGGCGGGCCGCCGCCGAAGGAGATCGAACAGCTTCTTTTGAAACAGGGCGGCAGATACCAGTCATCCACCCCTTTCAGTGCTTCCGTATGCGGGGAGCGGCAAAAAGGCAGGAAGAAACGGCCTTCCGAAACAGCTTCGGATTACCAACTGACCCTTTTCCCACTCTTTTAGCCAGTGATGTAACGCCCTTTGCCTTCTGGTATGAGGGCGACCCGGAGGGCGGCTGTATCCGTTTTCTGACGGAAACGGAAAGCGAACGGCTGATGGGGCTGCCAGAGGGCTGGACAAAGTACGGGGCGGACGGCGTGGAGATCCGGCCTCTGCAACGCTACAAGGCGCTGGGAAATGCGATTGCCCTCCCTTGCGCCGATTACATTATGGCCGGGATTTATGAGGTGCTGGCTGACCGGGCCGGAAAGGAGGAATGAGCCCATGTTTGAAGCCTATATAACCAACACCGCCCTGTACCCCTTGATGGGGATCGAGGTAGGGACAACGGTACATTTCCCCATGACGACACAGGAGTTGCAGGCCGCCCTTGCCAAAATCGGGATAGACGGGAAACGGTACAGCGAAGTGTTCTTTACCAGCTTTGACAGTGATGTGCTGGGGCTCTACGATCATCTCTACGAATGTGAGAACATCGACGAGCTGAACGAGCTGGGCCACGCCCTGCTGGAAGTACGGGATAAGGGCGGACTGGAAACCTTTGAAGCCGCTCTTGTCTTGGGAAACCACACAAGGAGCGTGAAGGATTTGATAAACCTGACGCAGAACCTTGACCTTTACCGCTTTTACCCGGATATTTCCGATGATGAAGGGCTGGGCCGTCTTTACGCCGACGAGCTTGGGACCATCGACATACCGGAGCACATTCAGAACTACTTCGATTATGAGGCATACGGGCGGGATGTGCGTATCAACGAGGGCGGCGTATTCGCTCCCGGTGGGTATGTGTCGGCAGTCCCGGAGGGCTTCAAGGAGTATTACCACGGGCCGCAGGACATTCCGCCGGAACACCGGATATTTGCCTATCCTGAAAAGGCCGAGCCTGTCCACTCCATTCTCGCTGCACTCAAACGGTTTCAAGAAGCCCCGCCCGCTCCGAAAAAGGACAAGGCGGGGCCTTCCCATGAAGAACGGTAAGACTTCGGGCCAGCATGGCCCGAAGCATAAAGGAGGTGCATACCATCAACTATTACCCTATCAATGAAGGAGCCGCCCGCCGGGCAAAAGAAATGAACAGCTTTTCCGACTACAAGGAAGGGAGCGCAACGGCGGAATACCGGGCAATGGTGGACAAGGCCGCCGCCATAGCGGAAAAGCAGAAATCCCGGGTGGACCCCATGTACCATGAGAAGATCGACCATCTGTTAGACACCTACGCCCGCAAGCTGGCCGAAAACATGAACCAGGGCTTTGCCATTGACGCAAGGGTTCCCTCTGTGATGATCGCCGGACCTGCCAATTTCCCGGTGGGAAAGAAGGAAAAACAGAACCGGGCCCGGGACAGCAACATGGAGGAATGGCGGTATATTCAAGGGCTGCTGGATAAGATACGCAGTACCGGCATGGGCGGGATCAGCGCCGATGACCCGGCAGCGATTGAAAAGCTCCAGAAGAAGCTGGACGGGCTGGAACGCTCCCAGCTCATTATGAAGGAGGTCAACGCCTATTACCGCAAGCATGGCAAGCTGGACGGCTGTGCGCTGCTGTCGCCGGACCAGATTGAAAAGCTGAAAGCAAGCATGGCGTCAAGTTGGCGAAGCGACCCGAGGCCCTTTGAAAGTTACCAGCTAACCAACAACAATGCGGAGATCCGCCGGGTAAAGGCCCGTATCGAACAGCTTTCCAAACAGGCACAGCAGGAATTTTCCGGCTGGGAGTTCGATGGGGGTCGTGTGGAAATGAACCGGGAGGACAACCGCTTGCAGGTGTTCTTTGACGGAAAGCCTGACGCGGACACCCGGGCCGAGCTGAAAAGCAGCGGCTTTCGTTGGGCTCCCAGCGTGGGCGCATGGCAGAGGCAGCTCACGGACAACGCCATCCGGGCGGCTGACCGTCTGGAATGTATCAAGCCGCTGTCCGGCGAAAAGCCCTCCCAGCTTCAAAAGAAGCCCTCTATCTTGCAGACCATGCGGGAACAGGGCGAAAAAGTCCAGACGGAGCCGGAAAAGAAAGCTCCGTCCGGCAGAGATGCCGAGCGGTAAGCCTCGGGCCACATTGGCCCGAGGTTTTCTGTTCCCCGAGATTGTACGGGGGCCTCCCGGATAGCGGGAACCCCGACGGAAAGGAGGTTTTATGCAGGAAGAAGTAAACCAAAAAACGGTTGCCCTTTCGATCAGGACAACGAAGCTCACAGGAAAAGTGCTGGCTGCCGCTCTTGGCAAGGTGGTTCGGGCGCTGCAAAAGCACCACCAGAAGGCGCTGACCCCGCAGGGACGCCAGAGCGTGAAAAAGCTGATGAACCACTATGGCGGCAAAAGTGCCATGCCCTATGTGGGAGCTCCAAAGGATTTTGACCGGATCGCGAAGGAGTTCCATGTGGACTACGCTTTCCATAAAGTGAGCCCCGGTCATTACCTGCTGTTTTTCAAAGCCAATCAGGCGGACGCTATCACGGCGGCCTTCCAGAAGTACAGCGCAAAGGTGCTGAACAAAGAGCAGGACAAGGCTTCCATCCTCGGTCAGCTTCGGAAATTCACGGAGCAAATCAGGACGCAGGCAAAGGAAAAGCAGCGGACCAGAGAGGCGGTGAAGGACGGACGTTGAGTGACAAGATCAGAAAATATGTGCTCCCAAACCTGCCGTACCTCTTTGTGTTCTGGTTTTTCTCCAAAATCGGGACGGCCTACCGGATCGCCCCCGGCACAGACTTCGGGACAAAGCTCATGGGGATGCTCGATACCTTCCCCAAAGCCTTTGAAACCTACTGGCCGGGGCTGGGAGGTATTGACCTGCTGGTGGGCCTTGCCGGTGCGGCTGGGATGTATCTGCTGATACAGTCAAAGATCAGGCAGGCGAAAAAATTCCGGCGGGATGCGGAGTACGGCACCGCCCGCTTTGGAACAAAGGAGGATATAAAGCCGTTTGTAGACCCTAAATTTCAGAACAATGTCATTCTGACCGGGACGGAGTTCCTTACCATGAACACCCGTCCGAAGATACCCGCCAATGCCCGGAACCTAAACGCCTGTGTCATCGGATCGTCCGGCTCGGGAAAGACAAGGTTCTGGTTGACCCCGCAGCTCCTTCAAGCCCATTCCTCGTATGTGGTGGTAGACCCGAAGGGCGGCACTCTCGACCAGTGCGGGCGGTTTCTGCAACGGGAGAAATACAGGGTGCGGGTGTTCAACAGTATCGACTTTTCAAAATCCATGCACTACAATCCGCTGGCCTATGCGCGACACGAGGTCGCGTAATTAAACTGTTCGGCGCTGACCGAACCTGTTATTCCATTAGCAGTAGCCTATCGTCACCGAAGCGGCTGGCAACGGCCGTGAGGCAGCATGACGAGAAAAGGTAGCCCTCCCGAAAGGGTTAAGCCGAAACCTCGAGGCAGAGGCGAAAAGCTGGAAGCAACGTCCGGCTGGGGAGCTTGGCTTGTGTAGTATGGTGAATGTAAGTAAATCGCTGTTAAACGTCGTTAGCGGGAACCAGGCTAAAGTTGCTGATAGGCCTGAACCAAAAGGTGTGCAGTCGGATGTTCTCCTGTAAGCTGGGAACACATGGACAAACATGACTGCCGGCGGATAGGCGGCACCTAACCTACACGGTTAATTACGTGAAACGTGGTAAGCCCGCGCTCTCTCCGATATTCGGAAAGCTGACCGCAAGGAAAGCCGATAGAAACGCGGGTAAGGAACGCTGGAAAAAGCGAACGCCGACCTTGTAATGAGGACGGATAGGGATTGAAACAGCATCCCACGCGAAAGCGGGCTGACTTCCAGCAGGTCTATCTTTACGAGAGAATTTACAGAACTTTTGAGAGGAGGAATTGCAAATGAACAGGAAACTGTGTGCGCCTGCTGACAGGGCACGAAGCTGGGAATCCATTGATTGGAAGAAAGCGGAGGCCTATGTTAAAAAGCTGCAAATGCGTATCGTAAAGGCTCAAAAAGACGGTCATTACAGCAAAGTGAAAACTCTGCAATGGCTGTTGACGCACTCTTTCTATGCCAAGGCATTGGCAGTGAAACGTGTGACAAGTAATAAAGGCAAAAATACCGCTGGTGTAGACCATGAATTATGGAAAACGCCAAAAGGCAAATTCGAGGCGATTGACAAACTCAAACGCCGGGGCTATAAGCCCCAACCTCTCAGACGGGTGTATATCCCGAAGAAAAACGGAAAATTACGCCCGCTGAGTATTCCAACGATGACAGACCGCGCCATGCAGACATTATATAAGTTTGCACTGGAACCATTGGCAGAAACTCTGGCAGACCCGAACTCCTACGGCTTTAGAATTGGAAGAAGCACACACGATGCCATCGGGCAATGCTTTAACGATTTGTGCAGAGCCGGTTCGCCTCAATGGATTTTGGAGGGAGATATTAAAGGGTGCTTTGACCATATCAGTCATAGCTGGTTAATGAAAAATATCCCAATGGACAAGGAAATGCTCGAAAAATGGCTGAAATGTGGCTTTGTGGAAACCAGAAAAATCTTTCCGACAGAGGAAGGGACCCCACAGGGCGGCACAATATCGCCAGTTTTGATGAACATGACCTTGGACGGTCTGGAGCGGATTCTAAAAGAAAGATTCCCGATGAGACGGACGGTGGCAGGTAAAACCATCTACGACCAGATTAATTTCGTGCGATATGCCGACGACTTTATCGTCACCGGGAAAAGCCCGGAAACTTTGCGTAACGAGGTTATGCCGCTTATCAAGGACTTTCTGGCGGAACGCGGCCTGCAACTTTCAGAGGAAAAAACGGTGATTACACATATCAGCGACGGCTTTGATTTTCTTGGGCAGAACATTCGGAAATACAACGGAAAATTGCTTATAAAGCCGTCAAAGAATGCAGTAAAAGCTTTCCTCAAAAAAGTGCGGACTATTGTTAAGGAGAACAAAACCGCCACGCAGGACTTACTCATTCGCAAACTAAATCCTGTGATTCGCGGTTGGGTCAACTACCACCGCTATGTAGTTTCTGCGGATATTTTTGGATTAGTTGACCACAGGATTTTCGAGTGCCTATGGAGGTGGGCTTCCCGCAGACACAAGCGAAAAGGTAGGAAATGGATTGCCAACAAATATTGGCACCATATTGATAACCGGACGTGGACGTTTGCAGCAGAGCCTGCTTTCCGCGGTAAAGATTTCGATGAAAAATACCTCAAGCTGGAATACGCGGCAAATACTAAAATCATCCGATTCAAGAAAATCACCGCCGAAGCCAACCCATTCGATAAAAAATGGACGGGATATTATGAGGAACGTGACGGGGAAAGAATGCTGAACAGCACCAAAGGACGAGAAAAACTCGTTAAAATTTGGAACAACCAAAAACGGTGCTGCCCTGTATGCGGAGAAAGAATTACATCCGAAACAGGATTCAAGACGCATTTTATTACCGAAAACAACAGGAAATGGCCCGCTATTATGGTACATCCCTGGTGCCATCGAAATCTGCATGAGCCAAACTACTTGATTTGAGCCGGGTTTCGTTT
>OGFF01003297.1_pt1 | contig 12283 bp, 8 predicted proteins | sample 1570751 | NCBI WGS metagenome assembly OGFF01 (sample SAMEA2581951, study PRJEB24529) | metagenome | biome: Human gut stool | place: China | collected 2011 | reverse complement strand
CGCCGTAGTTGCCGCCGTAGTTGCGGGGCCAGCTGCGCCATGCGTTGGGGTAGGCCTTGAGCTGACTGTCGGAAAGGCCCATCAGGCCGTTTTTGCGGCAGTAGTCCTCATCCCGGATGACCATGTCCTGCTTCTGGTACAGGGGCGAGTTGTTAAGCATGGTGGACCAGTTCACCAGCCCGTACTCCACGCCCAGCGCGTACGCGCCGATGGGCTTGATGGTGGAGCCGGTCTGCCGGGTCACACTGTAAGCACGGTTCAGGGAAAGGCTCTTGGTCTTTTCGCCCAGACCGCCCACCATGGCCAGCACGTTGCCGTCATAGTCCAGCGTGACCATGGCCGCCTGGGTGCGGACATTGCGGTAGTAGTACACGGTGCCATCGTCGCCGGTGCGGGTCTTGGGGGTGCCGTCGGCGTTCATCACCTGCACGTCATCGTCCGAGATGCTGGTCACCTCTTCCTCATGCCAGCCGGCCGGGAAGTAAGCGTCGCCCTCGTTGCGCATCAGGTTCTCCATGGCCGTCTGCATCTTGGGGTTGACGGTGGCCTCGATGGTATAGCCGCCGGTGTAGAGCATGGACTGGGCCGTGGATTCGTCCACGCCCTCCTTGTCCATGATGTCGCGGACCACCTCGGTGAAGAGGGCATCGGTGAAGTAGCTGGTCACGGAGGAGGTCTTCTTGTTGGTGTCCTCCTCGGCCAGCACAAGGGGCTGGGCCGCGCCGTTGCGGTAATCCTCCTCCGAGATGATGCCCTGCTGCCACATATTATACATGATGAAGTTGCGGCGGTGGATCAGGTTCTCGGGGTTGGTGTAGGGGTTGTAGTTGGTGGGGTTCTTGGTGATGGACGCGATGGTGGCGCACTCCCAGAGGGTGAGCTGGCTCACGTCCTTGTTGAAATACTCGTTGGCCGCCGTCTGAACGCCCTGAATGGTGCCGGTGAAGCTGATGGTGTTCAGGTAAGCCTCCAGAATGGTCTCCTTGGAGTAAGCGCGGCTCAGGCAGAGGGCGCGGTAGATCTCGCGCAGCTTGCGCAGCGCACCCTCCACGCCGCTGGCGCTCTTGTCGCTGGTCAGGTTCTTGATGAGCTGCTGCTCCAGCGTGGAAGCGCCCTGCTTGGAGCTGTAAATGGGCAGCAGATACTCGTTGATCATGGCACCGATGGTGCGCTTGAAGTTCACGCCCGGCTCGTTGTAGAAATCCTTGTCCTCGGTGCAGATGAACGCATACTGCAGATTGGTGGGGATCTGTTCCAGGTCTGCCCAGACCCGGTGGCTGTTGGAGGAGCGCAGGGTGGCATACTCCACCTGCGCGCCGGTGTCGGGGTCGGTGGCCACCACGGTGCTGGACTGGCTCAGCTCGATGTTGTCCAGGTCCAGCAGGTTGCCGTCGTTGGCCGTGGCCTGCACGGCGTAGTACACCGCCGCCACTGCCGCCAGGCTGCACACCATGATGCCCAGGCAGATGAGGGTGGCCAGCGTGCGGCCCAGCGCCCTGAGGATGGGGTGTTTCGCCTTTTCCCGGGGCTCCTTTGGCTCCCTGGGGGCACGCCCGCGCTTGGGCGGCTCTTCCCTGCGGCTGTTGCTCACATTCACTTTACGTCCCCCCGTGGGCTGCACGTCCGTGCGTGCAGCGCCCCGGTGGATCTTTCTCGATTCGTTTGAGATAAGGATCGCCTCCTGACCTGCTTAAACGGTTATTCCTGACAAGTTCATCCTCTCTGCCATCCTCACCCTCTCAGTCTCGCTTCGCTCGACAGCTCCCCCAAAGTGGGAGCTTCTGACGAAATCGGAAACTTTGCCGGGTGCTGCCAAGGCCTCTCCCTTTGGGAGAGGTGGCAATGCGCCAGCATTGACGGAGAGGGCGAGCCCGCTGTCGGGGCTGAACCCTATTTCTAATCAGATACTGCTAGTATAGCACACTTCCCCCCGTAAAGTACAGCATTCCGGTGTGAAAATTGTGCACTTCTGTCTCAGGGGCGGCGTTTTTGCGCATACTACCGTTGGAAAGACCCGCTGGAAAGGAGTGATTTTCTCCATGCGGAAAGTAGTTCTCTGCCTGTTTTACGCCCTGTGCGCCTTTGCCATCGCCTTCAGCCTGTTCTGGATGGCCCTGCCTCGGCTGGCGCTTCCCTCCCCTGCACCGGGAGCGGACAGCGCCGCCGAAACGCCGGTGCCCTCCGGGCCGAGCCTTGCGGCCCAGACTCTGCCCGACACCGGCCAGCCCACCCAATACCTGCTCCGGGACGAGGGCGGCATGGTGGCCGTCTACACCTGCGGGCCGGACGGTTCCCCCACCCGCCTTGCCCGGCAGACGGATATTTACGTCAACCTCCTGCCAGAAAACGACGCACTGCGTGTCAAGCAGGGCATGACAGTGACGGGAGATGCCGCCCTGCAGGAGGTGCTGGAGGACCTGGGAGGGTGAACTTTGCGAAATGCCAAAGGCCCCCCTACTAGCGGGGGCTGTCGCCGCAGGCGACTGGGGGGTTCAGCCGCAAACAGCAAACAAACCCCCTGTGCCATGGTCTGGTACAGGGGGTTTGTTTTGCGGTTCTGTTTCAGCCGGAGTGCAATTTTACTCCACGCTGATCATATAATAGTATACGGGCTGGCCGCCGCGGATGTGGCTGACCTCAACGTGGTTGGGGCACTTTGCCTTGACGATCTCGGTCAGCTTCTCGGCCTCCTCGTCGGAGACATCGCAGCCGGAGATGATGGTGACAAAGCTGGAGTCCTTCTTGCACATGCTGCGGGCCAGGCGGTAGGTAGCCTTGGTCAGGTCGGTGGAGGTGGCAACGATCTTGCCGTTCTCCAGAGCCATGATCTCGCCCTTCCGGATCCGCTTGCCGTCAAACTCGCTGTCGCGGGCGGCGTAAGTGATGAGGCCGGTGCTGACCTTGTCGGCGGCGGCCATCATGTTGATGGTGTTGGTCTCAGCGTTGGCGGAGGGGTCGAAGTTGAGCAGCGCGGTGATGCCCATAGGCACGGTGCGGGTGGGCAGAACGATCACCTGACGGTCGGCCAGCTTCTGGGCCTGCTCCGCTGCCATGATGATGTTCTTGTTGTTGGGCAGCACGAACACGGTCTTGGCGGGCACGCTCTGGATGGCGGCAAGGATGTCCTCGGTGGCGGGGTTCATGGTCTGGCCGCCGGAGACGACAGCGTCCGCAGCCAGGTCGGTGAACACAGCCTTCAGGCCCTCACCGGCGGCAACGGCCACAAAGCCGTAGTCACGGCTGGGGTCCACTGCGGCGTAAACGAACTCGCTGGCCTGTGCGGGAGCCTTTTCAGCGGAGGCCTGCTTTTCCAGGCTCTTGCCCTGCTTCTGGCGGGCCAGGAACTGCTCGTGCATGTTCTCGATCTTGAAGTTGGTCAGGTAGCCGTACTTGATGGCCTCGCTCAGGATCTTGCCGGGGTCAGCGGTGTGGACATGCAGGTTGATGACATCGTCATCCTCGATGCAGACCACGCTGTCGCCGTTGGATTCAGCAAAGGCGCGCATCTTTGCGGCGCTTGCGCCCTCGTACTTGTTGATGAGGAACTGGGTGCAGTAGCCGTTCTTGATGTCCTCCACCTTCATCAGGTCGTCGGTGAACACGCCCTTGCCTGCATTCTCGGTGGAGAGCTTGGCCTTGTTGGGGGCACCCTCGCCGCCGGCCACCATGGGCTCGCCGTGGAACACCTTGCCCATGCCCTCAAAGATGATCATAATGCCCTGGCCGCCTGCGTCCACAACGCCGGCCTTTTTCAGCACGGGCAGCAGGTTGGGGGTATCCTCCAGCGCCTTCTGGCCTGCGGTCATCACCACATCCCACAGGGCGGGGATCTCCTGGGCACCACAGGCGGCAGCTTCCTCGCTGGCCACCCGGGCAACGGTCAGGATGGTGCCCTCGGTGGGCTTCATCACGGCCTTGTAGGCACCCTCCACGCCCTTTTTCAGGGCGGCGATGATGTCAGCGGTGTCGGCTTCCTTCTTGCCTTCCAGCGCCTTGGAGAAGCCGCGGAACAGCAGGCTGGTGATCACGCCGGAGTTGCCGCGGGCACCGCGCAGCATGGCGGAGGCAGCGGTCTTGGCGGCCTCACCCACGGTGCAGTTGTCGTCCAGTGCGTTCAGCTCTGCCACGGAGGCACCCACCGTCATGCCCATGTTGGTGCCGGTGTCGCCATCGGGCACGGGGAAAACGTTCAGCTCGTCCACGCGGGAGCGCTGGTTGTTGATGTTGTTCGCGCCGGAGATGATCGCGTCGCGCAGGATCTTACCAGAAATCATTGTCCTTACTCCTTAATAAAAAGTTCCATCAGGCGATCACGTCGTCCACCGACACGATCACACGGGCAACCTTCAGGCCGGTGGCCTGCTCCACTTCGTCCTTGACGCGGTGCGAGATGCTGCGCGCGGCGGTGGAGATGTTGAGCCCGTAGCTGACGGCAATGTGCAGCTCGATCACGAGACGGCCCTCTTCCTGTGTGACACGGACGCCCTTGGCCGAATCGTCCACGCCGCGCACGGCGCTGCGGACACGGTCGGTCAGATCACGGGGGGCCATTGCGGCCACACCGTAGCATTGTTTGGTTGCTTCGCCCACGAGCGTGGAAAAATACTCGGCTGAGAAGCTGACATCTCCCAGCGGGAAACGGGAAGTGATCATAGTCGCTCTGCTCCTTTTATTTATTATGATACCCCGGTCCGCACGGCGGCGGGGCGGTGCGCGGGCCTAAGAAGGCGGCGTACCACTCTTATTATACAACTTTATGAGGAAGCTGTACAGCACATAATTGCTGACAGAAAAAAGTCAGGCACGGCTTACCCGTCTCGGTCTGTTTCGACACCGCAAAGCCGGTATACTGAAAGACAGACAGAGCCGCAAAGGGCCGCGTTCCTGTTGTTAGTATAGCACAAAATCCTTCGCAGTGCATCTATTTCGTGAATATTTATCCGACAAAACAAAAAGTGATTGTGAATAAAATATAAAAGATGACGCGGGCGTCTTTATCTTACTATGAAAAAGTGCTAAAATCTAAGATGGCAAGAGTAAGACTGTATCCGGCGCAGGATGCAGGGGCATTCGACTGCCAAGGTGCTGAAGACAGGAATTTGCTGCGGCTGCACAGGAGCTGCGGCCCAGCGGCGGAAAAGTTCACAATAGGAGTTGTTTTCATGAATATTCTGTTTTTCCTTTCCCCCAAGCAGGACCTGATGTATGTGTACGATGACTTCACCCTTCGCCAGACGCTGGAAAAATGGGAGAACAACCGCTACGCATCCATCCCGGTGCTCAACCGCAAGGGAGAGTATGTGGGGACCCTGACGGAAGGGGACATCCTCTGGGGGCTGAAAAAGTTCCACGGCCTCGACCTTGAGGCGGCAGAGGATGTCCCGATCCGGGACTTTGCCCACAAGCGGGACTACAAGGCCGTCACGGTCACCACGAGCATGGACCAGCTCATCGAGGCGGCCATGAACCAGAACTTCGTCCCCGTCGTGGATGACCGGGGAATGTTCATCGGCATCGTCCGCCGTCAGGCTATCATCCGCTACTGTTACGACCGCTCCCGCGCTGCCGCCGCAGAGCAGCGCAGAAAGCCCGAAAAGCAGGAAAAACGAGTCCCGGTCTCTGCCGGGGTGCAGTAAAACAGGAAAAGGCCCCGCCGCTCTGCATGAAATGTGCAGGGCAGCGGGGCCTTTCTATGCCTGTGGGAAGGGGAGCGTAGAGCTTCAGCCCACGGTGAGGCTGGAATCGGTGAGCCGGTGGGTCAGGACAGCCTCGGCGTCCTCGCCGCCCATGGCCAGCAGCTCGTCCACCGAGAGGGTGGTGGAGCAGAGGATGGTCTGGAAGGTGATGGTCTCGATGCCCTCAGCCCGCAGCTGACGCAGCGCGGACAGCGAAGCACGGAGAGAGGCTGTGAACCGTCCGACGCAGACGGTGAGGGTATTGCCGCTCTGGGTGCTGGTGTAGGAGATGACCGCGCCGCTCTTGTCGGTGACAGTCAGGCCGAGGAGGGGAGAGGCGGGTGTGGACGGGGTGGCAGAGCCGCCGTCAGAAGAGGAAGAAGACTCCTCGGGGATAACAGGCTCTTCCGGCTCCACAGGACGGGGGATGGAGACCTGATTGACCTTGCCGTCGGCATCGGTGACGGTGACTTTTGCGCCCGGGCCTAGCTTGTCCTTGATGGTGTCGAGGTCGAGCTCATGGCCGGCCTGCAAGAGGGCCTTGCCGTTGGGACTGCCGGCCTTGGCGGTCAGCTCGAGGCTGCCCGACAGATCGATGACGCTGCTGTAGATGCCGCTGCCGCCGCCGGTGCTGCCGTTACCGCCAGCGGCTTCGACCGTACCGCCGGAGATGGCGACACGGTCGAAGCTGCAGATGCCGTAGCCGCCGACTTTGCCGCCGTAGCCGCCAGCGGCGTTGACCGTATTGCCGGAGATGGTGACGACGCCGCCGCTGCGGATGCCGTCGCCGCCGTAGCCGTCTTTGCTGTCGCCGTTACCGCCCTTGGCGGTGACCGTACCGTCGGAGACGGTGAGGCCGCCGCCGCTGCGGATGCCGTCGCCGCTCACATTGCCGCCGTTGCCGCCGTTAGCAGTGACCGTACTACCGCCGGAGATGGTGAGGCTGCCGTTGCTGCAGATGCCGTCGCCGCCGGAGCCTCCGCCGCCGCTTTTGCCGCCAGTGGCGTTGACCGTACCGCCGGAGATGGCGAGGCTGCCGTTGCTGGAGATGCCGCTGCCGCCGTCGCTGTAATTGCCGTCACCGCCGTTACCGCCCTTGGCGTTGACCGTACCGTCGTAGATGGTGAGGCTGTGGCTGCTGATGCGGATGCCGCTGCCGCCGTCGCTGTAATTGCCGTCACCGCAGTTGCCGCCATTGGCGTTGACCGTACCACCGTAGATGGTGAGGCTGCCGCTGTGGATGCCGTCGCCGCCGGAGCCGTCTGCGCCGCTGCCGCCTTTGGCCGTCAGGCTGTCATTTTCGCCGCCGTAGATGGTGAGGCTGCCGATGCTGTCGATGCCGCTGCTGCCGTTACCACCGGTGAGGTGGTTGTCGCCATCCAGCTTAATCGTGGTATTGCCGCTGCCGGTCACACTCATGGCGGCTTCCTTCCGGCTGCTGGCGTCGATGTTCAGGTCGTCGAAAGTGACGTCCACGTTGCCCTTAGAAGTATCGATGGTGACTGTGTTCTCATTCGACGTGCCGGTGATGATGGTGTTGGTGTCCTCCACATCCTTCTTATTCCCCTGTGAGACCGTGTTTTTCCCTTCGGTCCCACTTGCCTTCACGGTGATGTCACCATTCTCGATGTACCATGTCTCGGCAAAAGCCGGGGCGGCAAGGGCGGTGAGCATTGCGACGGTCAGGACAAGCGCCGCTGCCCGCTGAGAGGCCGGACGGGGTGAATCAATCCCCCCCGTATGGAGAGGGCGACCCAGAACACGCATCGCAAGCTTACGATAAGACAGCATACAAAAACCTCCTTTGAACGGTGAAAAGAAATGGTGAGACCGTAGAATATCAGGTTGCTTTGAATATACCACATCTGCGGGGAAAAAATCAACAAAACCTGCGCGAATCGCCCTGTTTCCTGCGTGAATGGAGAAGTTCGGACAGATTTTGGCTCTCCCCTTGGGGGAGCTTGCGCGGAGCACCTGAGAGGGCAAGGACGCTGACAGAGAGCTTTTTTGCGCCTTTTTGCTCAAAAAACTGCCTGAAGATACATTTTATTGGACTTTTATTCTGCTATACTCCTGTCAGAACAAAAAGACACAGGAGGGAAGAGGAATGAAAGACGTTGAACTGCGGTATGTGGGCGGTCATGTGGAGGTGTATACGGGGGCGGGCGCGTTCCTGTTCTCAGCAGACACCCTGCGGGAGGCGATGGAAGAGCTGGATGCCGCCTGATGCATTCCCGGGAATGCCGGGAAACGTCGGAGCAGAGGTTAGAAAATACTAATGTAAAATGAATGTAAAATTCAAGAAAAGAACCGTCTAAGAAGGCCCGGAAATCTTAAAATTCCGGTCAAAAAAGTGATTTTCCTGTAAAATAATGCTTGTTGAGCCGGGGGGTTCGATGCTATAATAAAAAGGACGGCGTTTTGCGTATGGAGAGCGAAGCACGGCCGTCTTGTGCAATGGAGCAATAGGAAGATTTTAGGAGCATTGTTTTATGGACATTACACACATCACCTCTCTGCTGGGCGGTATTGCGCTGTTCCTGTATGGTATGTCGATCATGGGTGCCGGCCTCGAAAAGCTGGCCGGCGGCAAGATGCAGGGCGTATTGCAGAAACTGACTTCGTCCACCATCAAGGGCGTCATTTTCGGCACCCTCATCACCGGCGTCATCCAGTCGTCGGCCGGCACGGTCGTCATTTGCGTCGGCCTCGTCAACTCCGGCATCATGACCCTTACGCAGTCGGTAGGCGTTATCATGGGTGCAAACATTGGTACTACGGTCACCGGTCAGCTCATCCGCATGGCGGATATTTCAGGCGACAGCCTCATCCTGACCCTCATCCAGCCCAAGACGTTTGCGCCGGTGGTGGCGTTTATCGGCTGCATTTTTTATGTGTTCATCCGCAACGCGAAGAAAAAGAACATCGGCCAGATCATGCTGGGCTTCGGCATCCTGTTCACGGGCATGAGCCTGATGGACACCGGCGTGTCTCCCCTGCGTGAGAGCGCAGCGTTCCAGGAGCTGTTCATCACCATGACCAACCCCATCCTCGGCGTTCTCGTGGGCGTGGTGGTCACGGTCATCATCCAGTCCTCTTCGGCCTCTGTGGGCATCCTGCAGGCGCTTTCCAGCACCGGCCTCGTCACCTTCAGCTCGGCCATCCCCATCGTGCTGGGTGCCCACATCGGCACGGCCTTCACCCCGCTTCTGACCATCGGCGGCTCCTCCAAGGACGGCAAGCGCGCCGCCCTCATCCACCTGTACTTCAACATTATCGGCAGCGTCATCCTGCTGGCGCTGGTCTATGCAGTCCAGTTCACCATCGGCATCCCCATGTGGGGCGATGTGATGAACAAGAGCAGCATTGCAAACATCCACACCATGACCAGCGTCATTGCAATGCTGCTCTTCCTGCCCTGCAGCGGTGTGCTGTCCAAGCTGGCCATGATGACCGTGCCGAACAGCGATGAGGAGGCGCAGGAGCTGAGTATGCCTGTGCTGGATGAGCGTCTGTTCAAGAGCCCGGCTGTGGCTCTGCAGCAGGCTAAGAACGCGGTGGTCAAGATGTCCCGCCGCGCAGCCCGCAACGTCGGCCTCGCCACCCCGCTGCTGCTCAAGATGGACGAGGATGTCGTGAGTGCCATCGATGTCCGCGAGAACCTCATCGACCGGATGGAGGTGGACATCTCCAACTACCTCATCAAGCTGGCAGACCAGGAGCTGGGTGACGCGGAGAGCCATGAGGTGACCGAGCTGCTCAACTTTGTCACCGAGTGCGAGCGCATCGGCGACTATGCAGTCAACATCAAAGAAAAAGCGCAGGAGCTGACCGACAAGGAAGTCACCTTCAGCGAGAAGGCACAGCAGGAGCTGAAGCTTCTCGACAATGCGCTGGAAAAGATACTGACCCTCACCACGGACGCCTTCGAGTTCGACGACGCCCGGACCGCCAGCCAGGTGGAGCCGCTGGAACAGGTCATCGACATCCTCGTGGAGCGGCTTCGTGCGCAGCACATCAAGCGTCTGAAGGACGGTGCCTGCTCCATTGATACCGGTGTCGTCTATCTCGATGTGCTGAACAATGTAGAGCGTATCTCGGACCACTGCTCCAACATCGCCGCCCGTCTGGTGGGCATGGAGGCAGGCGAGGACTACGACTCCCATACCCTCAAGAACATGATGCACCACAACCCCACCAAGGAATATATGCTCAACTACGAGCAGTGCCGCAAGGACTACCTCGTCCCGCTGGAACAGCTCGAAGCCTGATTTTGATAAAGTATAAAAACAGTGCAGACCTCCCCGGGGATGTCTGCACTGTTTTTGTTTATTCACCCAGGTCTTCCAGAAGCGCCCGGAGCGCCGTTTCGCCGGTGACGTAGAGGCCCTGCTTGAGCCGGAGGGCATCGGCCTCAGGGAGGAGATTGACATAGATGCCGGTGCGCAGGAGCCGCTTGTCGGGCAGTCCGTTGTCGGAGCAGGTGTAGACGACCACCCGCCCACCCTCGTCGCAGAGGTAGAAGTCGGTGCCGCTCTGCCCGGCGGAGCCCTGCGCGGCCAGACCCGGCTCGGTGGCCGGCGTCTCTTCGCCGGAGTCGGCAGGGAAGGGGAGACTGGGCAGGGCCATCCAGAACAGGCTGAACACGATGGTAAAAATGCACAGCGCATAAAAAATGCAGAGCCAGACCTTGCGCATGGCAGTGGACTCCTTTCGGCTGAAATGGTGTTTCAGACGGTAGTATGTGCAAAAGAAAACTGCCTCAGACAGGGATGCAGAATTTTCACACCCGGATGCTGTACTTTGGCGGGGCAGATGTGCTATACTAGCATCGTATCCGGTCGATTCCCCCTTGCGGAAGCGGGCGGCGCGGACTATAATGTATTATTATGGCTGTGGGCAGTCTGGCCGCAGCAGGAACAGCAAACGGCATCGTCAGAGGATGCTTTGAGATGCAGAACAGTGAAAATTGCGATAGGAGGCGATCCTTATCTCAAACAATGAAAGACGGAGACTCCACAGTGATGGTGCGCTCCGGGAGCAGAACCGGCGGGTCCGTGAGCCCCGCGAACCGCAGGAGCAGGGAGAAAAGCACGGCCATCCCGTTCTCGGATTCCTGGGCCGGACCATCGTCACCCTCGTCTGTCTGGGCATTATGGCGGGCAGTCTGGTGGCAGTGGGCGCTGTGTACTATGTGGTGCAGGCTACGGCCAGTGACGGCGACCTGCTGGACCTCGACAACATCGAACTGAGCCAGTCGAGCCTTGTGGTGGCCACCGACCCCGACACCGGCGCACAGGTGGAGTACGCCACCCTGCGCTCTTCCAACAGCCACCGCGTCTGGGCGGACCTCGAGCAGATCCCCACCAACCTACAGTATGCATTCATCTGCACCGAGGACAAAGACTTTTACAGCGAGCCGGGCGTCAACTTCAAGCGCACCATCGGCGCGATGATCAATGAATACCTGCTGCCCATCTACAGCTCCAAGCAGGGCGCCTCCACGCTGGAACAGCAGCTCATCAAGAACCTGACCAGCGACAAGAGCGCCAGCGGCATCGAGGGCGCACTGCGCAAGCTGCGCGAGATCTACCGCGCCCTCATCCTGAGCCGCAGCTACTCCAAGGAGACCATTCTGGAAGCCTACCTGAACACCATCAGCTTTACCGGTACGATCCAGGGCGTCCAGACGGCGGCAAACGAGTACTTCGACAAGGATGTCAGCGAGCTGACCCTCTGGGAGTGCGCGTCCATCGCGTCCATCACCAAGAATCCCACCAACTATAACCCCTACACCAACCCCGAGAACCTCATCAACCGCCGGAACTTCCTGCTCTACAATATGTGGCAGCAGGGTGTCATCTCGGAGGAGGATTACCGCAGCGCCGCTGCCCAGCCGCTGGTGCTGGCAGAGACGGACAACACGAAGAAGAGCAGCTCCACCACCTCTTACTTCACCGATGCCCTCTTCAACGAGGTGGTGAAGGACATCATGGCCAAGGAGGGCGTGGACGAGTCCACCGCCCAGAGTATGCTCTACACCGGCGGCTATACCATCGAGGCAACGGTCAACCCCAAGATCCAGACCGCGATGGAGAACCTGATGCTCAACACCGACGATGCCTACTTCCCGGCCGGCTGGCATGAGGAAGAGGTGACCAGCATCTCCGACGACGATGTGCAGGTCTACAACGAGGACGGCACCCCCAAGACCCGCACTGGCGATGACGGTACGGTCTATTATTACCGCAATGTCCGCACACAGGCGGCGATGGTCACGCTGGACTATGACGGCAACGTCATCGCCATGGTGGGCGGTCTGGGCGAAAAGACCAAGAGCCTTTCCTTGAACCGCGCCTACGGCGTCACCCGTCAGACCGGTTCTACCATCAAGCCCATCGGCGCCTATGCGCTGGGCATCGAGTATGGTCTGGTCAACTGGTCCACCATGCTCAACAACTCGCCCCTCTACCTCAAGCAGGACATGGTCATCCGTGACGAGGACTACTGCCGCCGGAACGGCCTCATGGGTCTGACGGACAAGCAGCTGAAAGCCTACCCCAACGCATGGCGCAGCTGGCCCCGCAACTACGGCGGCAACTACGGCG
>OGFF01003296.1_pt1 | contig 12288 bp, 8 predicted proteins | sample 1570751 | NCBI WGS metagenome assembly OGFF01 (sample SAMEA2581951, study PRJEB24529) | metagenome | biome: Human gut stool | place: China | collected 2011 | reverse complement strand
CCTGCTTCATCCCCTGCGGCGCTAAGATGCCCATCATCGGCCTGATCGCAGGTGCAATGTTCGGCGGTTCCTCTCTGGTTGCTGTTTCCGCTTACTTCATCGGCATGGCTGCCATCATTTGCTCCGGTGTTATTCTGAAGAAGACCAAGCTCTTCGCTGGCGACCCCGCACCCTTCGTTATGGAGCTGCCCGCTTACCATGTGCCTGCATGGGGCAACGTTTTCCGTGCCACCTGGGAGCGCGGCTGGTCCTTCATCAAGCGCGCCGGTTCCGTCATTCTGGCAGCTACCGTTGTGCTGTGGTTCCTGCAGGGCTTCGGTTTCGAGAATGGTGCCTTCGGCATGGTCGAGGATCAGGACAACTCCGTCCTGGCCGCTATCGCTACCAAGATCGCCTGGATCTTCGCTCCTCTGGGCTTTGGCAACTGGCGTGCAACCGTTGCTTCCGTCTCTGGTCTGATCGCAAAGGAGAACGTGGTTGGCACCTTCGGTGTTCTGTATCACTTCGGCGGCGAGCTGTCTGAGAACGGTGATGAGATCTGGGCAGCAGTTGCGCAGGATTACACCGCTCTATCCGCTTACGCATTTATGATCTTCAACCTGCTGTGCGCTCCCTGCTTCGCGGCTATGGGCGCGATCAAGCGTGAGATGAACAACGGCAAGTGGACTGCCATCGCCATCGGTTATATGTGCGCTTTGGCTTACTGCGCAGCTCTGGTCGTGTACCAGATCGGTGGTCTGATCACCGGTGAGGTTGGCTTCAACTTCTTCACCATCGTGGCAATCGTGATTTTTGCCGCATTCCTGTACCTGATGTTCCGCCCCAATAAGTATGTTGGCGACAACGAGGTCAAGATCGACGTTTCCAAGATCAAGTAAAATCATCTGTCCAGTTTGAAAGGGTGTGTTCTGTATGATGGAATTCCTGGCCACGAACTTTAATCTGCCTACCATCATTGTAGGTGCTATCGTGTTTGGCGGTGTGGGCTGGGCCACATGGCACTCCCACAAGCATGGCGGCTGTGGGGGCTGCAATGGCAATTGCGGCGGCTGCAGCGGCTGCCACTGATCAGTAAAAACCGCTGGGCGCGGGTCGAACATCCAATCGGCCCGCGCCCTTTTTTAGAATGAAAAAAGTTAGCTTTGGATAACATTGGAAGCGGCTTACATTATTATAGAAGAGAGTGATACTATGGAACTGACAGCAGCCCATCTGCGGTATCTGCTGGCCATCTATGAGGTCTCCCAGACGCATCTGGATATCTGCTCCCGCAGCATTGCCGAAAAGCTGAACGTGACTAAGCCCAGCGTGGTGCGCATTATGAACCTGCTGATGGATCGGGGAATGATCGTGAAGGAACACTATGGCAAAATCTATCTGACCGATCGGGGCATCTTTGTGGCAAAGGCGGTCAGGGCTCAACTGGAAACGGTGCTGACGCATTTTCCGCCCGTGCGCATCGACATGACCGAGGAGGAACGCTATAATGCCGCTTTGGCTCTGACTTCGGCCCTGCCCGAACGGGCTTTTACCGGCGAATATGACCGCCTGTTCGGCCCGGATGAATCTGAAAAGGAGAACGCTTCGTGATCAACAAGAAACTGCTTTCCTTCGATCGGAAGGCCCTGCGCTATGTGGGGCTGAACGTGCTGTTCCAGTGGCTGGGGATGCTGTGCAATGTGGTGCTGGTGATGACGGTATCCCGCCTCATCGGCGGTGTGTTTGCGGGCAGACTGACCGGCAATGCCCTCTGGCAGGGGATGCTGCTCTGCCTGCTGACTGTGCCGGTGCGCTATGGCCTTACCCTCTGCGCCTCCGATATGAGCGACCGGGCTTCCAAGGATGTCAAGCGCACCCTGCGCAGCAGCATCTATGCAAAGCTCACCCGGCTGGGGGCCGGTTACAGCGAGACGGTGGCCACCAGTGAAGCCGTGATGCTGGCCAGCGAGGGGGTGGAGCAGATCGACACCTACTTTGCAAAGTATCTGCCCCAGCTGTTTTACAGCCTGCTGGCCCCGGTGACCCTGTTTGTGCTGCTGGTGGGCGTGCACGCGCGCTCGGCCATCCTTCTGCTGTGCTGTGTGCCGCTCATCCCCCTATCCATTGTGGCGGTGCAGAAGTTTGCAAAGAAGCTGCTGGCGAACTACTGGGGCGAGTACACCACCCTGGGCGACAGCTTTCTGGAGAATATCCAGGGCCTGACCACCCTGAAGATCTATCAGGCAGACGGCTGGAAGCACGAGGAGATGAATGCCCAGGCCGAGCGGTTCCGCAAGATCACGATGAAGGTGCTGACCATGCAGCTGAACAGCGTGACCCTGATGGATCTGATGGCCTACGGCGGTGCGGGTCTTGGCATCATCAGCGCGGCATCGGCCTTTGCCAAAGGCCAGCTCAGCCTGACCAGCGCCCTGACCATCCTCCTGCTGGCGGCGGATTTCTTCCTGCCCCTGCGCCTGCTGGGCAGCTACTTCCACATTGCCATGAATGGCGCGGCTTCGGCTGAGAAGATCTTCAGGCTGCTCTCTGCCCAGGAGCCTGAAGATGGCGAAAAGACTGCCGACCCGGCCGACAGCACCCTCGCGCTGGAGCATGTCACTTTTGGTTACGAGAAGGAGCGCACCATCCTGCACAATGTGTCCCTGACCATCCCGCAGGGCAGCTTTGTCTCGCTGGTGGGCGAAAGCGGCTGCGGCAAGAGCACCATAGCGGCCATTCTGTCCGGTGCCCGCACCGCGACCGAGGGAGAGGTCACGCTGGGCGGCATCCCGGTCAGCGAATGGAAGCAGGCCGACCGCCTGCGCCTGCTGACACTGGTGCCCCACAATGCGGCCATCTTCAAGGGCACGGTGGAAGCCAACCTCCGGATGGCCCGGCCCGATGCAGCCGAAGCCGAGCTCTGGGCGGCGCTGGAGCAGGTGAACCTTGCAGACTTCTGCCGCAGCCAGAGCGGCCTTGCAACGGCGCTCCACGAGGGCGGCTCCAACCTGTCCGGCGGGCAGCGCCAGCGCCTTGCCATGGCCCGTGCTCTGCTGCATGATTCACCCATCTATGTGTTCGACGAGGCGACCTCCAATGTGGATGCCGAGAGCGAGAACGATATAATGAAAGCCATCCACAGCCTGGCGGGGAAGAAAACAGTGATCCTGATCTCCCACCGTCTGGCCAATGTGGTGGACAGCGACTGCATCTATGTGCTGGAGGCAGGCCGCATCGCCGAGCAGGGAACGCACCATGACCTGCTGGCCGCACAGGGGGTGTACAGCCGCCTGTACAACGCCCAGAAACAGCTGGAAGACCTTGGGGAGGTGAGCGCATGAACAACACAAAACACCGCAGTCCGTTTGCCATTGCCGCACGGCTGATCGTGCTGGTCCGGCCCATGCTGCCCATCATGCTGGCGGCCATTGTCATGGGGGTCATCGGCCACTTCTGCGCCACCTTTATCACGATCTTCGGCGGCTTTGCCCTGCTCACGGCGGCAGGCCTGCCTAGCCCGCTGGCAGGCGTGGGCACGGCCTTTGCCTGCATCCTTGTCTTTGCCCTGCTGCGCGGCGTGCTGCGCTACGCAGAGCAGGCCTCCAACCACTATATCGCCTTCAAGCTGCTGGCCCTCATCCGGGATAAGGTATTCGGCGCGCTCCGCCGCCTGACCCCCGCCAAGCTGGAGGGCCGTGACCGGGGTGACCTGATCTCCCTGATCACCGCCGACATCGAGCAGCTGGAGGTGTTCTATGCCCACACCATTTCGCCGGTCTGCATCGCGATCCTCTGTGTGACCGGCATGACCTGCTTTACGGCCAGTTATCATATTCTGCCCGCACTGGTGCTGCTGGCAGGCTATCTGCTGGTGGGCATTGCTCTGCCGGTGTGGTCTGCCAGACGGGGCGACAAAGCCGCCCGCGAGTACCGGCAGGCCCTGGCCGACACCAACAGCTATCTGCTGGAAAGCCTGCGCGGTCTGCGGGATATCCTGCAGTACCAGAACACCGCCGCGCGTGCCGAGGGCATCACGGCCCACAGCGAGACGCTGGGGGAGAAGCAGAAGGCCATGAAGTACCGCGAGGGCGTGACGGTGGGTGCCGCCAACACCCTCATCGTGCTGACGGCGCTGGCTGTGCTGGGGGTGAGCATCCGGCTGTATCAGAATGGCCAGCTGGGCGCGGAGGGGGTGCTGGTCTGTACCCTGTCGGCCCTGAGCTCCTTTGGCCCGGTGGTGGCGCTGGCCAACCTCGGTGCCAGCCTGACCCAGGTGTTCGCCAGTGCCGACCGTGTCCTTGACCTGCTGGACGAGGACCCCGTGACTGCCGATGTGACCGACGGCGCGGATACCACCTTTACCGGTGCACAGGCTGAGCATGTCAGTTTTGCCTACGCCAAGGAAGAGGTGCTCCACGACCTGAGCCTGACCATCCCGGAAAAGAAGATCGTGGGCATCACGGGCCGCTCCGGCAGCGGCAAATCCACCTTTCTGCGGCTGCTCATGCGCTTCTGGGATGTGAGCAGCGGCACCATCCGGTTTGGTGAACGGGATATCCGCGCCGTGAACACTGCCGCCCTGCGCGCCCAGGAAAGTCTTGTGACCCAGGAAACGGAGCTGTTTGACGATACCATAGAAAACAACATCCGGATCGCCCGGCGCGATGCCACCCGTGCCGAGGTGGAGGCTGCCTGCAGAAAGGCCGCGCTGGATGGCTTTATCAACAGCCTGCCCAAGGGATATGATACCCCTGTGGGCGAGCTGGGCGGTGCCCTCTCCGGCGGTGAGCGCCAGCGCATCGGTGTGGCCCGTGCCTTCCTGCACGATGCACCCTTTCTCCTGCTGGACGAGCCTACCTCCAATCTGGACAGCCTGAACGAAGGAATCATCCTCAAGGCCGTGCGGGATGAGTGCAGGGAAAAGACTGTCCTGCTGGTCTCCCATCGCAGATCCACCATGGCCGTGGCCGACCTGAGCTTCTCGGTAGAGAGCGGACGGCTGAGCTGAGAAAACCGGATATCATGCAAAAAAGACGCGCTCTGTGATGAGCGCGTCTTTTTTGTGTGCAGGGAAAAATTTACTGCTTGCGTGCAAACACGATGCCGATGGTACCGGGGCCGGAATAGCCGCCGATGGTGGTGCCGATGTCGGTCTCGTAGACATTCTCAAAATTGCCGTACTGCCGCAGTCCGGCCTTGATGGCCTCCATGCAGCCGGGCTTCGCCTGGGTGGAAGAGATGAACACCATGCTGCGGTCGATGTCCTCCCGGTTCGCCAGCTGGTCGGTGATGTACTTGCCCACGCAGATGGGCAGACTGCCCCGGTACTTCCGCACGACTTTCAGTTCACCATCGATGACGGCCAGGCTGGGCTTGATGCCCAGAATGTTGGCCCCGAAGGCCAGCACGCCGGAGCAGCGGCCGCTTTTGGCCATGTAGTCCAGCTGGTTGAGCACAAAGCTCAACTCGACCCGCTTGGCAAGGCCCTGTAAGCGCATGGAAATGTTCTTGGGCGGCAGGCCGTCAGCGGCCCACTTGGCTGCCTGCAGGACGAGATAGCCCTGCCCGGTGCAGATATTTTCGCTGTCCACAACATAGACGTTGCCGAACTCCTGCGCCGCCAGCCGGGCGTTCTGGAAGCAGGAGGAGAATTTGGAGCCGACATTGATGTGGATGACGGCATCGTAGTCTCTGGCAAAGGGGGCGAGGAAGTCGGTGTACTCCACCAGGTTGGGGGCGGCGGATTTGGGCATTTTGCCGCCGTTCTGGGCATGGGCGAATACATCGGCAGGGTGGATGGTAACGCCGTCCAGATAGCTTTCCTCCCCCATGAGGATGTGCATGGGGATCAGGCTGATGTTCCACTGCCGGAGCAGCGCTTCGGACAGATCGCAGGTGCTGTCCGCAGTGATCTTGATGTTCAAAATGAGATTCCTCTTTTCCAGCCGCGCATCCGGCGGCAGCGTGATAGCTCAAAATTTACAACTATCATACCACAAATACTTCAAAATTGTTAGCTATCAAGCCGATAAAAAATGTAAATCTTTTATGAAGTGTGCAAAAGGGGCGAAAATCCATGGGCTATCTGTACAGTTGTAACAAAAATGTGCCGGAGTTTCTGGTTCTTTCCGAAAATTCGCTCGGAACTGTTTATTTTGTCGGCCAAAAATTATATAATAAGTAGTACCCAAGAATTAAGATGGATTCGGTCTGCCCTGCGGCCGTTTGTTTATTGGAGGTTTGCCTGATTATGTTCGTTACTGATTATACCATGCATCTGCTGGATCATGTAAAAAAGATCCACTTCATCGGCTGCGGCGGCAGCGGTATGTATCCGCTGATCCAGATCCTCTCTGCCAAGGGATATGATATTTCCGGCAGCGATGTGCTGGACGGCAGCATCATCCGCTCGGAGCGGGAGATGGGCGTGAAGGTCAGCCTGGGTCATGCTGCGGACAACGTGATCGGCGTTGACCTGGTGGTCTACTCTGCCGCCATTGCTAAGGACAATGTGGAGCTGAACGCCGCCGCTTCCTATGGCATCCCCACTGTGGAGCGCAGCGTTCTGCTGGGCTATGTGAGCCGCCTGTACAAGGACAGCATCTGCGTTTCCGGCACCCACGGCAAGACCACCACGACTTCCATGATCACCACCGCACTGGAGCTGGCAGGCCGTGATCCCTCTGCAGTCATCGGCGGCAAGCTGCCCCTCATCGGCGGCTACGGCAAGGCCGGCAAGGGCGATGATATCGTCATCGAGGCCTGCGAGTTTTCCGAGACCTTCCTCAAGCTGACCCCCTATATGTCCGTGGTGCTGAACATCGATAACGACCATCTGGACTATTACGGCAGCATGGGCGAGCTGAAGTTTGCCTTCAAGCGCTTTGCCCTGATGACCCATTTTATGATCTTTGCCAATGCGGATGATAAGAACACCATGGATGTCATGTACACCCTGGACCGCCGCGTGCGCACCTTTGCCATTGACAATGCGGCCGATTATCGTGCTGTCAACGTGCAGGAGTACAAGCCCGGCTTCTTTGAGTTTGATCTGAAGGAGTGGGATACCAATGAGCTGGGCCACATCCGTCTGGCAGTGCCGGGCCGCCACAACATTTACAATGCACTGGCCATGTGTGCTGTCTGCCGCTCTGTGGGCCTGACCGTGGAGCAGTGCGCCAACGCTGCCCTGAACTTCAAGGGGGCAGGCCGCCGTTTTGAGGTCTACGGCGAGTGCAACGGCGCGGTGGTCGTGGACGACTACGCCCACCATCCCACCGAGATCCGCGCGACCCTGAACACCGCCAAGGAGCTGGGCTACAATCGTGTCATCGCAGTCCATCAGCCGTTTACATACAGCCGGACCAAGATGCTGTTCAATGACTTTGTGGATGTGTTCAAGATCCCTGATATCACTGTGATCACCCCCATCATGGGCAGCCGCGAGCCCAACGACCCCACCATTACCAGCGCAAAGCTGGCGGCGCAGATCCCCAACTCTGTGCTGGTGGACAGCCTGGAGGCTGCCGCTGACTGGGTCAAGCAGAATGCCCGGGAGGGTGATCTGGTCATCACTCTGGGCTGCGGCGATATCTATAAGGCCAGCAAGATGATGGTGAAAAAAGACTGATCGTTTGGAATAGCTGAAAGCCGCCGGGTGTTTCACAGACAGACCTGGTCTGCAATACCACCCTGCGAAAGCGCCCTGCCGGGAGACCGGCGGGGCGTTTTTGCGCTATGGGATGAGCGTGATGAAAAATATCTCAAAAATTTTACACAAATCAGACCCGGAAGGGTGGCGGCGGGGGTGGGATTCTGCTATACTGATTCTGGTACGAAAAGGAGGAGAGAGGATATGCCATCTACGTATGCACACCGCCGCTTTGGTGCGGATGTTCTGGTGCAGCTGCCCAGGGAGCTGCGGGAAAAGATCACCCCGTACCGGCCGCTGTATGATATGGGCCTGCACGGGCCTGACCTGATGTTCTACTACCGGGCATTGCAGTCCAACCCCGTGAACCGGCTGGGCAACGCCATGCATGAGCAGCCGGGCCGGGTGTTCTTTACCCGGGCCCGGGGCGTGGTGAACACGGCCCGCAACAAGAATGCTGCGTTGGCCTATGCGCTGGGGTTCGTCTGCCACTTTGCACTGGACAGTACCTGCCACCCCTATGTGGAGCGCTACACCCGGGAAAGCGGTGTGAGCCACTGCGAGATCGAGACGGAGTTTGACAACCAGCTGATGCGGGAGGACGGGCTTGACCCGATGCACTTTTTCACGGCGGGGCATATCCGCCCCAACCGGGAGTTTGCAAAGATCATTGCGCCGTTCTACGAAAATGTCACGGCAGACGAGACCTACGGAGCCATGCGGGGCATGGTGCGGGTGCACCATCTGCTGCAGGCTACCAGCCCGGTCAAGCGCTGGGTGGTGTTGACGGCCCTGAAAGCGGCAGGTACCTATGATGTCATGCACGGGCTGGTGGCGAACCTCCAGCCCAATCCCCGGTGCGAGGCCAGCGACAAGGAGCTGGAAGAGCTGTATCAGCAGGCTCTCCCGCTGGCAGTGCGGCTCATCACGGAATATGTGGAAGGGCTCTCCAACGGCGCACCGCTGGACAAGGCCTATGACCACACCTTCGGAGAATTTTGAGAGGAATGCAAATGAACGAAGCAAAGCAAAAATTTCGCCTGACCAGCCTGGAACGGGCGTGGATCTTATACGATGTGGGCAACTCGGCGTTTGTGCTGCTGGTGGCAACGCTGATCCCCATCTTCTTCAACGCACTGGCTGAGGGGGGCGGCCTGAGCTCGGTGGAGTATTTGGCCTACTGGGGCTATGCAGCCTCGGCGGTCACAGTCATCACGGCGGTGCTCAGCCCGATCCTTGGCACACTGGCCGATACCCGCAACTTCAAAAAGCCCATCTTCACCTTCTGCGTGGCAGTGGGTGTGATCGGCTGCTGCGCCATGGGGATGGCAAGCACCTGGCTGCCGTTCCTGCTCATCTTCATCTTTGCCAAGGTGGGTTTTTCGGGCAGTCTGGTGTTCTATGACTCCATGCTCAGCGATGTGACTGTGCCGGACCGGATGGATGAGGTCTCCTCCAAAGGCTATGCCTGGGGTTACATTGGCAGCTGTGTGCCCTTTGTGGTCTGTCTGGCGCTGGTGCTGGGGGCCGGGAGCATCGGCATCTCCCAGATGACGGCGCTGAACCTTGCCCTCTTTATCACCGCCGCCTGGTGGCTGGTGACCACCCTGCCCCTGCTGCGCCAGTATAAACAGGTGCACTTTGTGGAGGTGCAGGAACATGCCATCCGGCAGAGCTTTGCCCGCATCGGCCATACCCTCCGCCACCTGAAAGAGGACAGGCAGGTGTTCTGGTTCCTGCTGGCCTTTTTCTGCTACATCGATGGCGTATACACCATCATTGATATGGCCACGGCCTACGGCACGGCCCTGGGGCTGGACACCACCGGCCTGCTGCTGGCGCTGCTGGTCACCCAGATCGTGGCCTTCCCCTCGGCACTGGTGTTCGGGCGGCTGAGCGGGCAATACCCCTCGGGCACCCTCATCCCGGTCTGCATCGCGGCCTACGCGGGCATTGCGCTGTTTGCCTTTTTCCTGAAGCACCAGTGGCAGTTCTGGGTGCTGGCCGTTGTGGTGGGCATGTTCCAGGGCGGTATCCAGGCGCTGAGCCGGAGCCACTTTGCCAAGATCATCCCGCCGGAAAAATCGGGCGAGTACTTCGGCCTGTTCGATATCTGCGGCAAGGGCGCATCCTTTCTGGGCACCATGATCGTCAGTGTGGGCAGCCAGCTGACCGGCAGCGCCAACGTGGGTGTGGGCTCCATTGCCATCCTGTTTGTTATCGGCTTTGTGCTGTTCGGCATTTCCACCCGGACGGAAGAGACAAAGCAGGTCTGACCATTTTATGAAAAAACGAAGCCCGGAGCGTCCGCAGACGTTCCGGGCTTCGTTTTTGTTCAGAGGGGGCGCTGTACAAAATGCTGTCGGGCGGTGGCAGTACGGGCAAAATTATCATGCAAAAAATACATCCTTGAAAAAAGTGGAATTAACCTATTGACAAACTAGGTAGAACGGGATATAATGCAAACATCCAATCCACCAGTCTTGTAGGGAAATGAAACAGAGGTTCTCCGGCGGGTGGTACATAGAGGGATGGAAAAGTTTTACCGGAAGGAGGGCACAAAGATGAAGCTGATCTGGAAAGAACTGCTGCACGCGAATTATCGCTGTGGGCGAATGCATACCAACCGGGCACCGGCATCGGATGTGTACTGTATGTTGCCCTCGGCTGCGCGAATGTGCACCCGAATGTGACAGCAGCAGCTCCGGTAGACCACACTGCCCGGTGCGCCTTTGAAAACGCATCGGGATTTTTTGTACACAACAATAATACTTTTGGTATATTAAGAGAGGAAAATAACAATGTCTGAATATAAATTTGAGACCCTGCAGCTTCATGTCGGTCAGGAGCAGGCCGACCCCGCCACCGATGCCCGTGCGGTGCCCATCTACCAGACCACTTCCTATGTGTTCCGCAACAGCCAGCACGCCGCCGACCGTTTCGGTCTGGCCGATGCAGGCAACATCTACGGCCGTCTGACCAACTCCACGCAGGATGTGTTCGAAAAGCGCATCGCAGCGCTGGAGGGCGGCGTGGCAGCACTGGCTACCGCTTCCGGTGCAGCCGCCATCACCTACACCATTCAGGCACTGGCACAGGCCGGTGACCACATCGTGGCACAAAAGACCATCTACGGCGGCAGCTACAACCTGCTGGCGCACACTTTGACCCAGTTCGGCGTCAACACCACCTTCGTGGATGCCCACGACCTTGCACAGGTGGAAGCTGCGATCCAGCCCAACACCAAGGCTGTGTATCTGGAGACGCTGGGCAACCCCAATAGTGATATCCCGGATATCGATGCCATTGCCGCCATCGCCCACAAGCACGGCCTGCCGCTGGTCATTGATAACACCTTCGGCACCCCGTACCTCATCCGTCCCATCGAGCACGGCGCAGACATCGTGGTGCACTCTGCTACCAAGTTCATCGGCGGCCACGGCACCACGCTGGGCGGCATCATCGTGGACAGCGGCAACTTCGACTGGAAGGCCAGCGGCCGTTACCCCAACATTGCCGCCCCGAACCCCAGCTACCATGGCGTCTCCTTTGCGGATGCCGCAGGCCCTGCCGCTTTTGTCACCTACATCCGCGCCATCCTGCTGCGTGATACCGGCGCTACCATCTCCCCCTTCAACGCCTTCCTGCTGCTGCAGGGCACCGAGACGCTGAGCCTGCGCATTGAGCGTCATGTGGAGAACACCAAAAAGGTGGTGGAGTTCCTTGCCAACCACCCGCAGGTGGAAAAGGTGAACCATCCCTCGCTGCCGGATCACCCGGATCACGCCCTGTACCAGAAGTACTTCCCCAACGGCGGCGCATCTATCTTTACCTTTAATATCAAGGGTGGCCGCGAGGAGGCCTTTACCTTCATTGACAACCTGAAGATCTTCTCTCTGCTGGCCAACGTGGCGGACGTGAAGAGCCTTGTCATCCACCCGGCCTCCACCACCCACAGCCAGCTGACCGATGCAGAACTGGCCGAGCAGCAGATCTACCAGAACACCATCCGCCTGTCCATCGGCACCGAGCACATTGATGACATCCTTGCCGATCTGGAAGCCGGCTTCGCAGCCGTCCGCGGCAAGTAAGCAGCGATTCTCTTTCCCGCAAAGGGAATGTGATCTTCCTTTTATTCCTGTCCAAGCCTCCATAAGTGTGCGACAAGACCCCCGGCTGCCCGCCGGGGGTCTTGTCATCATTAAAAAAGTGGTTCAGAAACGCCTGTGGGCGTTTCTGAACCACAAATTATACTGCCGTTTTTCCGATTAGCGGCCGATCAGCAGGTCGCGGCGGCAGCGCAGACCCACAGAGAGGGTGGCATTGCTGCCCAGGTGCCGCAGGGTGACGCGGGTGCCGGACTTCTGTCCCTCGCACAGCAGCGAGAGGTTCAGGGTGGTGGTGTTCTTCTCGGTCACCAGCACCAGCGTTTTCACGCCGTTGGCCTGCAAAGTCTGCATATCCTCGATGGTGGTGCGGAAGGTAGCCACCTCGGCGGGGACGTCCAGCGTCAGCACGCCGTCCTTCTGGCGGGCGGTGTACAGCAGCTGCTTGCCCAGCAGACCTTTGACGGTGTAGCGCGCCTCGGTCTTTGCGGTGCCGGCCAGCTCATCGCCGGAGATCAGCATGATGTCGCCCTGAATGGGGTTGCCCTCCGG